>Ga0256845_1002693_pt1 | contig 12619 bp, 7 predicted proteins | sample RiftiametaG_FD_189101 | JGI IMG/M metagenome (GOLD analysis project Ga0256845, IMG submission 189101) | Tube worm associated microbial communities from hydrothermal vent at the East Pacific Rise, Pacific Ocean - Riftia | ecosystem: Host-associated > Annelida > Integument > Unclassified ... | reverse complement strand
AACTAATAGAAGCGGATGTTCCTATTAAGTGCTTTGTATCATCAGATCTAAGCGGGCTATTAGCAAACTCTTTTGAACCATACACATAATTAACTTTCCCCCTGAAAACCCAACTTTCTGAAATAGGGTAAGTGACCCCCAACTCAGTAGAAAAAGTGGTTGAAGCATTTGCCTCATATTCGGAAAAATCGGCGCTAATTTCTTCAGCCGTAACGCCCCAGTAGTAATCATTAATAGCAGAAGAGGAATAGTGAATACCAGCGATAACATGAGTATTCCAATTTCGAATTTGCCAACTAGTCCCTGCAAGCGCAGAAGCGCTGAACCCGTTAAATTCGTTATTGCGCGCGTCACGGACTTCGAATTGGAAGATGTTCTTTCCGTAGAAACCGGTTGCTCTAAGTCCTAGAGTGCTAGCTGATTTACGCTTGTTTAAAGATACAAAAAGGTCACTTTGCTCATCACTAATTGCCTGCATTTTCCCTGCAACAATATCATAACTCCAATGTTTGGTGTTTAAGGCATTGTAACCAAAAGAAAAACCGTCATCATCATTCAAGTCAACGAAAAGTCCTTTCCACTGATAACCAGCATTTATGCGAGCGCCAAAACCGTATTTGCTATCGTCTTCATTGCCTTTAAATATAGTCGCATTTATCGAATAATGGCCTAAGCCGATTTCGAAGTATCCCCCATCTTCTCGAGTTTCTTCGGCACTTGCACCTTCTCTGATATCTCTTGTAATTCCACTTGCCATCACTGTAGAGGCTAACCCAGACAATAAAATGCCTAGGGTTAGTTTAGTTATTTGTCTCTTGTACATTTTTGTTTGCCTTAATTGCATAGTGTGGCGAAGATATTAACCGACAATGTAAATTTTAGACGTAACACAGCTAAACAGTCTGTAACAAATTGTACCAATGTCTAGTTTTTATTATTCATGGAAAGTATGAAGAGTATTTAGCTAGCCAAGAAGTGAAGAGTAAGGAGGCTTAGATAAATTCTATGCAAGATTAATTACAGGCTATCAAATTGCTGGATCGCTCAGAAATACACTCGTAGTCTCCTGTTTTAAATTCACGGCAAATCAATGGTCGCTTTTCATAAACCATGCAAGCCATCGTGCTTCGATCTAAGGCTGCACACCAGCCATCTTCTAATCGTGCCATTCTTTCGCCTCCCCATTTATCTATCTCAATGAAATTATCTGGTACTCCAGTATCAGTAATCAGCATGACTTCTAGTCGGCAACAGCAGGCCTCGCAGTTTGCGCATGTTATTTCAAGTTTAGGTTCAGGCATAGTTATTATATTAACTGATTGTAAGGCGTTTGATATTACAACAAATAAGGAAAAAATATTTTTGTTGTTTTCATATAGTCTTCGTAACTAACGCCAAAAAATAAAATATTTTCTTTCTCTTCCAGTTTTGCAGTAGCGATTAAAAAAACAGTGACAATGATGGCAATGAAAAAACCGAAAATAGTAATAAACTTAAAGAAAGCTCCCCAAGCTAGTAAGATTAATGAGCTATACATTGGATGTCTTATATATTTGAAAACCCCTTCTGTAACAAGATCGGTTGTATTTTCAAAACTTAGGTTTTCCGGCTGTGCCCCTCTATTCTCGATAGAGCCGCCTTTTTTTCTGAGCAAATGGAGACCTTGACTAACAAATAAAATAGAAAAAAATAATAAAAACCATGAAATCAATTGCAAAGAAGAGAAAGGGTTTTTAGTCCAGAAAGGAATATTCATTAATACCAATGCGAGTATTCCCTCAAAAGCAAAAAAACGATAGAAACCGTGGGAGCTAGTATTCCGTAAAGACTTCCAAGATAACTTTATAAGAAAAAGAGATCCTAAAGTAAAAATTATTACTCGTATGATAAAAAAGTCATTAAATTCCAATTTTTTCCCCTTAGTTTGTATTTAACGACCGTCATAACCAGATTTTTGCCACGCTAAGCAGAGCAAAAAATCCCTGTTAATGTGATTGTTGGTTTCCATCTTCCGACAACGTCTAAAACTCGGATCACTTCAATGCATTAATAATAACAACCTTTGTTATTAATTGTTATTTTTTTAGAGTTAGCATTGCCTTCTTTTGAATTTTTGGAGGTTATCGAGTGAGTTAAATTAAAGGCTTACTTCAACTCCAATTGATCACCCGGTTTTATAATTGCCGCAACGCTAGCAAGATGTACAAACGCTCGGTATGAATGATAATCCTGAATCGTATCGTTTTGATACATGATCATTCTGTCTAGCCACAAAATTCCCGGATTATTAGCATTGAAGTTTCCATTGGTTTGCCAGAGCCAATTCCATTTTGTCCAGTCATCAGGGATTGCTTGAAAAGTTGAAAGTGAGATAGGGGAGGTATCATTATTATCATTACCACCATGTGTATTTACTTCGGCACACAGCTTTGCTAACGCATAATAGTTTGTATCACTGACTCCTAATGAGTCCGATATAAATGCAGCATAGGCGATGGAGTTCATATGGTAAAAGTAAGAACCCGCGTGACCGTCGAGACCTAAATCCCAGTCATCACCATCACCTATTTGATTGTTTGGGTCGCCAATGGTTAATACATCAGCCGCATCTAAAATTAATCTCCCTACCACAGCATCAGCTGTTCGTTCGTGATGATAAAGTAATCCTGGAGCGCTCCGGATAAAATATTCAAACCCAGCTTGAAACATTTGACGATTTGTTTTTATTCCTTGGGCTCTGTCATGTACACCGTTACTATCACTATCGATTAGATAAGCTTCTACCGCATTGTATTCAAAACCATCGGGGTTTGAATTTAGGTAATCTACAAAAAAGGATATCTTATTATCGAATTCAGTTAGTACAGTTGAATCATTGAAGAAAATCGCAGCCGCTCTATCCACCACGTCTAAACCATTTTTTAGTGCTGTGCTTCCTAGAGTGTCTCGCGTAATAAATTGGGCTTGCTCGTAAATAACTTCACGTGCACGCTGATCACCGGTTAAATAATAATAGGTTTCAATTCCTGCTATATGACTATAGTCGGGATTTCCCGCATAACCTGACCAAGACTGTACACCGTGTCGATGGACTGAGCCGACTGAGCTGAACATATTACGACCATCTAATTCCGTGCCATCTTGCCCAGCGGAAGTTGCAAAATGGACGGTTTGTTGATCCATGGTATGCCTTGCTAGGGCTTCTGCATCTAAGAAGGTTTGATGGGTTGGTTTTCTTAAATATTGTATCCACAGTTGGTTAGAGGGTTCACCTGAGTTACCAGACCAACCGTATCGACCTCTTGTACTCCATGTCGCGCTTGTTTGTCCTGAGCCGGCAAATTTTCCTCTAATGTCACCATAATCCTCAATCCCAAACCAATCAAACCGGATCCTTTGGTTGTAACGCATAAAATCACGGTTGATTTGAAGCACTTTATCAATTCGATAGGCTCCTTCTGAGTTAGCTAAGCGGGTATCAAAAACAAACGGGCCAACGCCCATCACCAATGCATCGCTATACCATTCTGGCTCTGCGAGCATGAGATTTGGTCCCTGATCAATTATTGTGGCTAAATCTTCTAGCTTTATTGTATCAATAGCGCCACTAGAAAAATCAATAAGGTAGTCATCGGTAACGCTTAAACCTTGTGCGCCTCGAAGAAAATAGTGATTGGGGAAACGGTTAGTTTCACCTTCGCGAGTGGCTATCTCAGTAGCGATACCAGAGGATGCATTTGTTTCACTAGCTAAAGGCGTATATCGTGTAAGATCCCAAGGGTTTTGCGAGCTAGGATATAACTGAATCTCTAGTCCCTGATCATTAGCTGTTAGCGCCTTAGGGAAACGTTCTGCCATATCGCGAAGAATTAAACTCATGCTGATATTATTATTGCTGCGTCCAATATAACCCAAAGCTTGTCCACTATTTTGATCGCCATCAACTAAGTGATTGCGGAATTCTGTATGTAAAAGCTCTCCGTTTCCAGATGCAATTGTTTGGCCTTCAATAATAGTAGTCGCACCGTTAGACACCATAGGTAATTTTAAACCGTAACCCGAAATTTGCTGGGTTTCATCACCGGTATAAACAATTGTGTGTGTAACCTTAATGCTATTTTTACCTGCATAAAAATGTAGACGTATAATAAAGGTTGAAAATCCATTACCTGAATTATCTAAATGTGCACCAGAGATTTTGATTACTGAATGAAGATCACCTTGTTCTTCGATTACCACTTGCAGATCAAATGGGTCGTAGCGGTTATAATCCGAGTTATTAGAAGCGTTAACAGAATCTTCATACTCTTTAAAATAGCTACCAGCTTTGGGAGAAGAATCTGATTTTAATAATCCACTAAAATAATCCGTGGTGCTGTTATCATCAGAATTGAACATTGTGATATAAGCACCGCGGTCGGTAATTGGATCATTGGGAGTATCAATAATAATTTTGTCATCAATCAGTGCTCTATGAATAATTGCCCCATTTAATCTTGGAATTTCTACTGTAAACTCTCCGGTTGTCACAGTTAAAAACTCATTACTTTCTGTAATCTTAATCGGGTTATTAACCGCAGTATTCGGTGCGTTTATTTTATTGATTGTCAGAGTCTTAGTTTGATCTGCTTCTAGCGAGACATCGGTATCAAATAATAACCAACGAATACTGTCGTCATCCCATAATGATATTGGTTTTGTTTGGGTTGGTAGTAATATGTTACCGTCATATACTGAAACAAAATCAGTTTGAGCTAAGAGGCCTTTAGGAAAAGGAATACCGGATCGAACTTTAGTGGAAGAATTGCTATTTCCACTGTAATCAGAGATTTCAACATCGAGCAATTTCTGCACAATTTGAATATTATCGGCGCTAAAAATGGCGGTTACATTTTGTGCTTGGGTCATTTCTACAATACAGCTATCATTGCCAGTACACGCGCCACTCCAGCCATTGAAAATAAAACCGTTACTAGCCAATTGAGTTAGGTTGATATTATTATTTTCAGCAAAACTGGCAGAACACTGTGTTAATCCGTTCCCACAATTTATACCAGTCGGAGACGAAATTACAGTACCGCCTCCAGTAACATCTAACCTTAAAGTAAATTCTGTTACTTGTTCTTGTTCAAAAACTGCCTCAACAGATAAATTTGAAGACATCGTCACTTGGCAAGTTTCAGCACCAGAACAAGCCCCCAACCAATTTTTAAAAACAAATCCGCTACTCGCTTGTTGTGAAAGAGTAACCGACGTATTTTCGTTGTAGTTATATGAGCATTGAGAATTACAAGTTTCCGAGTGACCTGTAACGTTGATAGAGCCACTACCTGTAACTGTAATAGATAGGTCAAAATTATTAACGGGATCTTCATCATCCCCATCTCTTCCACCTGAACAAGCTATTATGCTTAACAAAGTGACGGAATAAGAAATTTGTAGTATTTTACTGGCAATGGAGCGATAAAAAGCAAACATAATTTATTAAGCCTATTGCTGGTTTATTGAATTGTGTTTGTAAAACTAAATTCAATTAAGAAAAATTGTTGAGACGTTAAATTTTAGGATAGTAAATTACTAGACAACCTATCGACTAATAGTCATCATCTTAGAGATAACATGATTGATAACCTTGTATTTTTGTCACTCTTGCGACTTGAGTCTCAATATTGAAACCTTTCAATTCTTTTTCGAAAAGGTATTTTTAGTAGGCTAATATGTTACGCTCAGAAAATATTAGTATACATTTCAACTAAGGGTAATAAATGAAAAATCACCATCTTATTAAAAGCACATTCGTGTTGTGCTTTTTGCCTACTATCCTAGCTGCGAAACCTTTAGCCTTTACATCTGCCGAAGATGTAGGAATGTCACAAAAAGCATTAAATAAAATCGATACTTCGATGCAAAGTTATATCGATGAAAATCGGTTAGGAGATATCGAAGTCTTAATTGCTAGAAAAGGAAAAATTGTTTATAACAAATCCTTCTCAAATAACACCTCTAAAAATAAAAATGCTTCACTTTATAGAATTGCCTCGATGACTAAGCCTATAACTAGTGTAGCAATTATGATATTAGCCGAAGAGGGTAAACTTTCATTAGAAGATCCCATTTCTGGTTATATACCTGAATTCAAGAATGTAAAAGTATTAGTAGATGATTCATCAGAAAAAAAGGAAACCTATCAATTAGTTGATGCAAAAAGAGAAATTATGGTTAAGGATTTGCTAACACATACATCAGGTATTATTTATAAATTCTTAAAAGTAAAACATCTTAGTAAAATTTATCATGAAAATGGTGTTTCAGACGGCTTAGATAATAGTATTGGTTTAATAGGAGATAATGTTAAAAAAATAGCCAAATTACCATTAAAACACCAGCCGGGTGAACATTTTACTTATGGTTTGAGTACTGATGTGCTCGGTTATTTAGTTGAGGTCGTTTCTCAGAAAACATTAAGTCAATATTTTAGAGAAAAAATATTGGAGCCATTAAAAATGAACGATACTCATTTTTACCTTTCTGAAAAAAAATTCTCGCGGCTAGTTCCGTTATACACGCCCGATGAAAAGAATGGTATTCGTCAAATTGATGAAGAAAAAGACAAAAATAACTTAATCACGCGATTTAAATATACTGGAAAGGAAAGTTATTTTTCAGGTGGTGGAGGACTTGTTTCGTCAGCAAATAATTATGCTCGGTTTTTACAAATGATGATTAATAAAGGTGAATTAGACGGAGTAAGGATTTTGAAAAGTAAGACGGTCGAATTAATGTTTGAAAATCATATCAAACAAATTGAACAAGGGGATGGAAACTTTCATTTTGGTTTAGGTTTTATGATTTCTAATAAACCGACAGCTAAAGAAGTTATTCCAGAAGGTTCGTTATCTTGGGGCGGTATTTTCCATACTGAATTTTGGATAGACCCAAGTAATGATTTAATTGGTGTGAGCATGGCGCAAAAATTTCCAGCACCAAAATCTGATATTCATGTAAAATTTAAGACGTTGGTTTATGAGGCGTTGATTGATTAAACCAAAGTGATAAGAGAAGCTGAAGATGTTGATAGTATTGTCGAGATGTAGTCATATTGTTTTAGAGTTACCATACTGATGGATTAACTTTATAAAAATTTTGTAATTGAGTGTAGAGTTTTTTATATTGTTCCTTCATGTCTATTGGCCTTTCAAAGAACACTTCACTTGCCACAGCAAAAAATTCCGCAGGGTTAGTCGCGCCATAGTGATCAAGTAATGAAACTTGATTATGTTTTGCTTGAAGTTGTAATTTCTCGAACTCTTTAGTTAAAATCTGTGACCAACATTGATTGTTTTTACTCTTAAGAAAAGGTGCGCCATTGGCAACGCCAGTTTCTTGATCGAGTTGATGAGCAAATTCATGAATAACCACATTATGACCATCATTAAAAACAATGCCTCCTTGCTTGCTATCTTTCCAAGATAATATCACTTTTCCTAGCTCCCAAGATTCACCACTTAAAACTCGTTTTTGCTTTTGAAGAACACCCGCCGAATTGCGAGTTTGGTGGGTGGTGATAAAGGCTGATGGATAAACGTAAATTGATTTTAACTTGGGATAATAATTAGTTTCTCTATTTAGTAACAATAAACAAGCTTGAGCCGCAATGGTTACTTTAATTTCATCATTAATCTTAATGCCTTCAAAACCAAAAAAGTTCTTTTCACTTAGAAAGACTAATACATGTTGTTTTAATTGCAACTGAATGTCTGCGGGCATTGAGTAAAAATATGGAACATTGTTGCGTAAGATCCGTCTCCACTCCTTTGGAAATAGCTGTTGCTTTATTTGTTTTCTTCTTTGTTTTACCCATAGAGGCTTTAAAAGAATGAATCCAACAAAGCAAATGACTAGTAGGGTGATGATAATTAACGGTGACATTTATTATTGGAGCGCCTTTTAAACAAAAATCGATTGAATATTATATGAATAGTAAGACTACTTTGATTGTGACTATATTCTATAATTTCAAGCAGATGCCTTATTAGAAGTAAGTTTATGATAATTGTACTGTTAAGAACACGGCTGTTAAGAATATTACCAGACAGCAGGTTAGCAGAGAGATATACTTACTTATGAGTCAGTATTGAAGATATTATAACAAAGCTGATTTTATTTCTGGTTGCTGGATTTTTTAATTTAATTTCATCATCTAAATTCTTGTCTTTAGGAGAAGCATAAAATGGTTACTTTAACCCAACTATTGGTATTAATCTGTGTAATTTGGGCATCTGCTTATTTACGAGCTAGAATGGGATCTGCGTTAATGGTGGCTGGTGCTGTATTATTTTCACTGACATTCTTTGGCACTTTTCAAATTATCCCTTGGTTGTTGTATACCGTTGTTTCTGTTTTATACCTAGCCGGCGATTTACGTAAAGATAAAATAACACGTCCTATATTTAAAATATTTAAGAAAATATTGCCCCCAATGAACCAAACAGAAAGAGAAGCGCTAGAGGCTGGTGATGTTTGGTGGGATGGTGAGTTATTTCAGGGAAACCCTGATTGGCAAAAAATGCTGTCTTATCAAGTGCCCAAACTTTCTCCCGATGAACAAAGCTTTGTGGATAATGAAGTTGAAACTCTCTGTGATATGGTTTCTGATTGGAATGTTAATTTTAAAGATAAAGACTTACCAGAAGAAGCTTGGGATTATCTAAAAAAACATCGTTTTTGGGGCTTGAATATACCTAAACAATATGGCGGCAAGGCGTTTTCTGCATTGGCACATTCAACTATTATTGCAAAGTTATCATCTCGATGTGGTGTACTTGGGATAACCGCGATGGTACCTAATTCGTTAGGTCCTGCCGAGTTATTACTTCATTACGGAACGGAAGAACAAAAGAATTATTATTTACCTCGGCTAGCCAAAGGTGTGGATATCCCTTGTTTTGCATTAACGGGCCCTACTGCAGGCTCAGATGCTGGCGCGATCCCTGATACTGGGATTGTTTGTAAGGGTGAATATGAAGGTAAAGAGGTTGTTGGCTTACGTTTAACCTGGGATAAACGCTATATTACTTTGGCGCCTGTCGCGACAGTCTTGGGGCTGGCATTTAAAATGTACGATCCCGATGGTTTAATTGGCGATAAGGAAGATATCGGGGTGACAGTTGCGCTTATACCAACGAGTCATCAAGGAGTTCAGATTGGCGATCGTCATTATCCAATGGGACAAGCATTTATGAATGGACCCACACGTGGAAAAGATGTTTTTATTCCGTTAGATTGGATTGTTGGTGGATCTGAATATGCTGGAAAAGGCTGGCGGATGTTGATGGAGTGTTTATCTGCGGGTCGAGGGATTTCTTTACCATCATCGTCAACTGCAACAGGCACTTTAGCCTATCGAACAACGGGCGCTTATTCTATTTTGAGAAAACAATTTAATACTGAAATAGGAAAGTTTGAAGGTGTTGAAGAAGCATTGGCTCGTATCGCTGGCGCAACTTATCAGCTTGAAGCCACTCGATTGATGACGGCTGGTGCAATTGATATGGGTATAAAACCTTCAGTGATAACAGCTATTGCTAAATATCATATGACTGAAGCTGCAAGAGATATTCTTAAAGATGCAATGGATATTCACGGCGGTAGAGGAATTATTATGGGCGACAGGAATTACCTTTCGAGTGGTTACATGGCAATGCCTATTAGTATCACCGTTGAAGGAGCCAATATTTTAACGCGTAACTTGATGATATTTGGGCAAGGAGCCATTCGCTGTCATCCTTTTGTTTTTCGTGAAATGCAAGCAGCCAACAATCCTAATGAAGAAGAAGGGATCAATGATTTTGACTCACTCTTTTTCCGCCATATTGGTTATGGTTTGAGTAACTTTATTCGTAGTGTGAGTTTAGGGCTAACAGTTGGAGTAATTGCTAAAAAGCCTGTTGCAGGGCCTACTGGCCGTTATTATCAACAACTAACGCGTATGAGTTCTGCACTTGCACTGGTGTCGGATTTATCAATGGCCGTATTGGGTGGCGAGTTAAAACGAAAAGAACGATTATCTGCACGCTTGGGAGATATGCTTAGTTATCTATATTTAAGCTCTGCAGTGCTTAAATACTATGAAGATAACGGACGTCCTGAGTCAGATTTAGCTTATGTTGAGTGGAATATAAAAAATAACCTCTACTTAATGCATCTCGCGTTAAATGAGTTTTTTGATAATTTTGAACCTAAATGGTTGGGGCGTGTTTTACGCCGTGTTGTTTTTCCGTATGGATTAAACTTCAAAAAACCAGATGATAATTTAGATCACCAAATTGTTCAGTCGATGTTTAACCAAAATGAGTTGCGTGACAGATTAACGCAATATACTTATGTTGGTAATGAGTCAGAACCCGTTGGTCGAATTGAAAGTGCTTTTTGCAAAGTATTAGCAACGGAAGAAACCGCTAAGAAAATAAAAAAAGCAATTAAAGAAGGTCAGTTGGTTCCTGCCAGAGAGTTAGAAGATACCGTAGCAACGGCTGTGACAGCTAGCATTCTTAATCAACAGGAAGCGGATGAATATTTAGATGCTGAAGCAGCGCGATTAGACGCGATTCAAGTGGATGATTATTCTCAGGATTATATTGCTGGAAAATTTGAAGCGAGCGTCTCGAAAACCGATCAAGCAGAGTAAATTATTGTGGATCGATTTTTACAAAAATAATCGATGTTATTAAATAACGGTAATGGATAAATGGTGCTCTAGTTCAGTTTGTATTAATATAATCAGCGTAAAATATACGTTACTATCGGTTTATCAAATTAATAAAGGTATTGAGTATGTCTACAATAAAATTAAAAATTGTTTCAGGGGTGTTAACGGCAGTATTAGTTTTAACTGGCTGTAATACTATGGATCCCTATACTGGTGAAGAAAAGACTAGTAGTACCGTTAAGTTTGGTGCAATTGGTGCTGCAATTTGTGGAATTATAGGTTCTAGAGATTCATCAAAGCATGCGCGTAATGCTGCACTTGGTTGTGGTGTTGTTGGTGCTTCTATTGGCGCTTACATGGATTCCCAAGAGAAAAAATTACGTCACTCTTTAGAGAATACTGGCGTTAGTGTTAAACGAGAAGGCGATCACATTCGTTTAATCATGCCTGGAAATATTACTTTTGCAACGAACAAGTCAACGGTTCAAACCGGTTTTTATCCAGTATTAAACTCAGTAGTGACAGTGTTAAGAGAGTATGAAAAGACCATTATTGAAGTTGAAGGTTTTACTGATTCTACAGGTTCTTGGGCGCATAACATGCAGTTATCAGAAGAAAGAGCGCGTCAAGTTTCAGCCTATTTGAAAAAAGGGAGTATTATTTCTCAGCGTTTAGTGATAATTGGAAGAGGGCCTTCAAGCCCAATTGCTAATAACAATACGACGGAAGGTAGAGCAAAAAACCGCCGTGTTGAAATCCGCATTAGAGCGATTGAAGTATAATTAACTTTTTGAGTCACTTATCATTCACGATAAGTGATCCTCGAACGAGGTTGCTTTAAATCGCAAAAACAGGCTCTTTTTAAGGTGCGCTAAAGCTAAAAACCTAAGAAAACCTATAGACCTTCGAAAATGGAGGCCGTACTTTCAATTTACTTATCTAATCAAGGTGTTAGTCTCAAGTTTGTTTGAGCAAACTACTACCGTATAGGATAAGGATTGGGTAGTGATTATAAAAAATGGAATCTTGAATGGATATTAAAAGTAACTTTGAGTTTCTTAAAGAGCATGATCCCATTTTCTTTGAACTCACCTACAGTGCTGAACGCGCTTTTTAAAATGATCCTAACACTACCCTAATAAAATTAAGACAATTCGGGGAAACTCTGGCCGAAGATATTGCAGCACGTTGCGATATTAGTTTTGATGAAAGAACTACTCAGCAAGATTTATTATTCAAAATCAATCGAGAAATTCGGTTAGAGCCAACTATTAGAGAGCTTTTTCATACTTTGCGGCGTGAAGGTAACAAGGCTGTTCACCAATATAAAACTAGGCACAAAGATGCGATGAATGGTTTAAAGGTCGCTCGTAGTTTGGCTGTTTGGTATCACCAGTCTTTCGGCAAGCAAGAATATAGTGCAGAATATAAAGAAAGAACGAACAAGATGGTGATCGGCTCAGATAAATCAACAGCTCAGATAGCCAAAGATTTGGGTTTGAAAAGCTCAACACTTCATTCTTGAATGAACAAGGCTAAGTCCGACAAAGTTGTAGATAATAACGAACAGCTATTTGATGAACTCAAGCGACTTCACTCTACAAATGACTATTGGTCACCTGTAGATTATGAAGAGATGAAAAAAGTTGCGTAATTGAGTGTCCAGAAAGTGTTGACAGATCATACCACCTTTGTTGCCATCAATAAATGCGTTTACTATTTGAATATTCACTTTCATAACAATCTCCAATAAGATAAAAAGTGAATGTTAATCAGTTAGAGCGTGCTCTAAGTCAAGAGCTTTTCAGATTTAAAAATTTTTCTTGAGTTACTTCAATGTAATGTTCAATATCTTTCTTCTTGGCTATTAGTTTTAAAAAATGTAATTCTAGAATTGCTACGACTTTGGGT
>Ga0256845_1002692_pt1 | contig 12622 bp, 11 predicted proteins | sample RiftiametaG_FD_189101 | JGI IMG/M metagenome (GOLD analysis project Ga0256845, IMG submission 189101) | Tube worm associated microbial communities from hydrothermal vent at the East Pacific Rise, Pacific Ocean - Riftia | ecosystem: Host-associated > Annelida > Integument > Unclassified ... | reverse complement strand
ACAGGAAAAGATTGAAGAAATATGCGACTGCTTGTTGTTCCCATCTTTTTCTGCTATAGATATCGTGCAACAGAACGTACTCTCTTAAAACATCCCGATACTATTACTTATGATTGGTATATTTGATTCAGGTGTTGGAGGAATGACTGTTGCCTGCGCAATAGAACAATTTCTTCCCGGCCATCCCATTTGTTACCTGGGGGATATTGCCCGTACCCCATATGGCACAAAAAGTTCCCGTACCATTACATCTTATTCCATTGAGAACACACAGTTTCTTATCAATCAGGGGGCTGAAATCGTTGTCATTGCCTGCAATTCTGCCTCCAGTGTCGCCTCGGATCAACTGCGGAAAAAGTTTAATATCCCCATTATTGAAGTAATCAGTCCGGCGGTTCAGCAAGCACTGAAAGAGACCAGATCAGGACGAATCGGTATTATTGGCACAAGAGCCACAATTCGATCCAAGGTATACGAAAAACAAATCCTCTGTAAAGAACCAGATTTTAAAGTGTTTTCAAAAGCATGCCCTCTTCTGGTTCCTCTGGTTGAAGAAGGTTGGCTAAACAAACGTGAAACAAAAATGATATTACGGCGGTATCTCCATGATTTAAAAAATAAACAGATAGATACCCTCGTTCTCGGTTGTACCCATTATCCACTGCTTAAGCATCTTATCCAGCCCCGAATTGGCAAAAAAATCAAACTAATAGACTCATCAGTTTCCACTGCTCAATACCTCAAAAGTTACCTTGAAAGTAAAAAACTTTTACCAGTGGAAAAAGACAATGCAACAAAAATACAAAAAAGCACATTTTTTGTCACGGATCTAACGCAATCAGTGCAACAGGTGGCGGAAAAAATATTTCAAAGACCATTAAAACTCGAACGGATATAATAACAATGATTAGTCTATCAATACGGCACGCACTTCTTTTTACTTTCCTCCTCTGCATACCGCTGGTCTGCAATGCAACAGAAACACAGCCGGAAAATCCGACCGATATTGCCAAGCGACTGCAGCAGAGATACGACGGAATAAAGTCCCTTTCTTTTAATTTCTTTCAGCAGACCAGAGGAGAAATGACCGGCCGCCCCAAAAGCGGTTCAGGAAAGGCTTTCTTTTATAAAGGTGATGGCAAAGGACGCATGCGATGGGATTACAGTAGCCCGGCCAGGCAGGTTCTTGTCAGCGATGGCGAAAACTTTTCCATGTATTTTTCAAATCTTAAACAGATGATCGTCACACCTGCGAACACTCTTGACACCGAACTGACATATGCTTTTTTTATTGGTAAAGGCAATTTAGCAAAAGACTTTCACATCCTACCCGAAGAAAACGAAAGTGTACCTGAAGGTGTTCAGGATATGGAAATTATCAAACTCGTACCAAGAACACCGCAATCTCAAGTTCAGGATATCGATCTTTGGATTACCGACGATTCACTCATTCGCCGAATGCAGATCCGTGATCATTTTGGCACAATTACCGTCCTCAATTTCAGTGACATTATCGTCGATAGCCTTAAAAAAATGACTCCACAGGAAAGAGACGCTCTTTTTTATTTTCAGCCACCTAAAGGAACGGAAATAATCCACCAGTAAGATGGCAGACACAATCTCAACACCATTCAGGGTTGCACTTGTTTCCGTGCCATGGCCGATTTTCAACCGACCTTCTGTCCAACTTGGTAGTCTCAAATCATTCCTGGAACAACAGCCAGGGTTGACTGTGGACTGCTACCATCCTTTTCTCAATATTGCAAAAAACATTGGCATGGATGTGTATCGAGAAATTGGTTACAACGGCTGGGCGGGTGAAGCACTTTTCTCTCCCCTTTTGTTCCCGGAAAAAAAAGAGGACGCCCGTAAACTTTTTTCCAAGAGTTTTCAAGGCACAGGAAAAAAACTCCCAGAATTTGATAATCTTGTCGAACAAATTAATGAAACATGCACAACCTGGCTCTCAAAATTTAATTCTCAGCAATACAGTCTGATAGGATTTACTGCCTGTTTCAACCAATTGCTCCCATCTCTCTATTTCGCTGATAAGATCAAAAAGAAAAATCCGCCAATACCCATAGTTATGGGCGGTTCTTCCTGTGCCGGAGAACTGGGCACATCGCTAATCGACACCTTTAACCAAATAGATTTTATTATTGATGGAGAGGGTGAAAGAGCACTCCAGAGTCTTTGCAGATTCCTCAGCGGTGTCGAAAAAACATTGCCGGAAAAAATATACACAAAAAAACAAATCACCAGAATACCGCCAGAAAAAATGGTCAATATCGGAGCATTACCTTATCCTGATTATTCTCCATACTTCGCGGAGATACGTCGGATTTTCCCTCAGCAACCTTTTATTCCTGTCCTGCCGATTGAATTCTCACGAGGATGCTGGTGGAACAAATGCACCTTCTGTAATCTCAATGTGCAGTGGCAAGACTATCGCTATAAAAAAGGTGCCAGAATGGCTGAAGAGGCTATTCAACTGTCTAAAACCCACGAGTGTCTACACTTTACTTTTACCGACAATGCCCTGCCACTAAAAGAGACTGATCAGTTTTTTTCAACAATCCTGAAAGAGAAAATAGATTTTGATTTTTTCGCTGAAATCAGATGTATAACCAAACCTGAAACATTGCAACTCTACCGCAGAGGCGGACTATCAACAGTCCAAGTGGGAATAGAAGCACTCTCATCCTCTCTGCTTGCTAAAATGGCAAAAGGAACCAGGGTTATTGACAATCTGGCAGTTATGAAACTGTGCAGCGGGACATCCATCAAACTCGAAGGTAATCTGATAACAGAGTTCCCCTCATCAACAAAAAAAGAAGTAGACGAAACAATAACCAACCTTGATTTTGTTCTTCCATTTGCTCCCCTTGACGCCGCCACATTTTTTCTCGGATATGGTTCACCAGTTTATAACAAACACAAAGATTTTTCCATACAAGCCATTGTGCCACACAGTAAAAACCGTCTGCTCTATCCCAAAAAACACCTGCAGGCGACAACCATGCTCATTAACGACTACCGTGGCAATCGTGTTGATCAGCGCAAAATTTGGCATCCAGTTAAAAAGAAAATCCTTGTCTGGAAAAAATTTCACCGGGAAAGATCACAAAAAGCGAGTCACCCTCTCTCCTACCGTGATGGCGGCACCTATATAATAATTCGGCAGGAACAAATGATCGGAGCACCACTCCTGCATCGGCTGCGTGGACTTTCAAGAAAAATCTATCTTTTCTGTGAAACACCTTATTCTTTGGATACAATTTTACGCAAATTTCCCAGAATCACAAAGGAAGCACTCATCCGTTTCATGAACGATATGCACAATAAACGTCTCGTCTTTCTCGAAGATGAAATGGTACTGTCTCTTGCGGTACGAGCCGAGCAGAAAACTGAGTAAAAACCCTCAGTACATGGTTCCAGACAGACAACACTTGCATGGTGTAACAGCTATGCTATAGTTCACTATAACGCAGTCAAGCTGCAAGTAAGTGCCTTGGAGGTATCTATTTATTTTTTGTGATTAAATACCCTTCTTCATTTTCTTGCATTTTTTTACAGTAATTGTGGAGTAAGGCACTAATACGTCGATGGCTAAGTCCTGCTGACAAAACCCAAAAACCTCAGTTTCATTAATGGATCAACATGATGGATGCAAACAGTGAAAGTTTTGAAGATTTATTCAAAGCAGAAGAAACAACAAAAATCAGACACCTCTCCCCTGGACAAAAAATTAAGGCTACGATTGTCGGCATCAACGATGAAACGGCCTTTCTCGATGTTGGTGGAAAAAGTGAAGGTATTATCAACACCTCTGAATTAAGGGACAAAGAAGGTAATCTCGAATACAATATTGACGATGAAATTGAAGTCTATTTTTTACAGATAAAATCTTCGGAACAACTGTTTACCAGATCAATTGGCTCAGGCTCCAGTACCGCCCACCTCGAAGAAGCATTTCGCAGTGAAATTCCGGTGGAAGGCTTCGTAAAAGCAGAAATCAAAGGCGGATTTGAGGTCACTCTTGGTGGTAATGTCCGTGCTTTCTGCCCCTACTCCCAGATGGGGCTTCGCCGGGTTGAAGATGCCGCAGCAGAGTACCTTGAAACCCATATGAAATTTTTAATCACCCGTTTTGAAGAAAACGGGCGTAATCTTGTCCTCTCTGCACGAGCTATTCAAGAGGCAGAAAGAGAAGAATTACGTGAAAAATTACAACAGACTCTGGAAGAGGGACAAACCGTCGAAGGAACAATCAGTTCCATCCGGGACTTCGGTGCATTTGTAGATCTCGGTGGTGTTGACGGCCTTATTCCCATTTCTGAAATTGGCTGGAGTCGAGTGGAAAATGTTGGAGAATACTTCACCGTTGATCAAAAAGTCCAGGTTGTTGTAAAAACAATAGACTGGGACAAGAACCGAATATCACTCAGCTACAAAGAAACACTGGCAGATCCCTGGGACGATGTTGAAAAGAAATTCCCGGCCGGTACAAGCCATATGGGAACAGTTGCAAGACTGGCACAGTTTGGTGCCTTTGTCACCCTCGCCCCCGGCATAGACGGATTGATCCATATTTCCAAACTCGGGGACGGCAGACGCATAAATCATCCCCGTGAAGTATTGGAAACCGGTCAGAACATCGACGTTACCATCGAAGGAACCGACAGCAGTGAAAGACGAATAAGTCTGATACCTGCGGATTATGTCGCGCCGGAAGATGAAGGCAAGCGCGAAAAAGATGATTACAAAACCTTTCTCACCAAAAAGAAACCAAAAACAGATAAAAAAGCAGTTGGGAGTCTTGGTGCATTGCTGCAGGCTAAACTGGCGGAAAAAAAATAAATACCATCATCGGTAGTCGGCTAACAGCGGTTACTGGTGTGCACTCTTTCTTTTGGAGGCAGAACATGCAACACCATACAAACAATTTCCCTTTCATCTGTCTGCTGCTCATCACACTGCTGACACCTGTCAAATCAATCGCTGCGGATTCGATAGCCTGGATGGAAGCAGTTGCCCCACCTTTTTTTATCCATGAAGGTCCTTTTAAGGGACAGGGGTACGAAGATCTTATCAGTAATATTTTAATTAACCACCTGCCTCAATATAATCACACACATTTACAAGCCAATATATCCAGACATTATCAGCAATGGAAACAAGGTGAAAAAGCTTGCGCTCTGGCAATGTACAAAACACCTGAACGCATGAAATTCGTATATTTTTCCATCCCGAGTGTTTTCACTTTGCCAACAGTTCTTATCATACGTAAAGACCGTTTTAAAGATTTTGGCAATAGTGAAATTGTCAGTTTATCAGAAATTCTTCAAGCAAATACCGTTATTATCGGTCGATCAAACAATCGATCTTACGGCATTGAATTTGATAAAACTTTAAAGCGTTACAGCAACAAGGACAACACGTACACATATGAGGGAGGCGGACTTACACAACAACTTTTTAAAATGCTCTCCGCCAAACGAATAGATGCCCTTTGTGGACTTCCCGAGGAAGCAATGTACCTTGCAGAACAGATGGGTATTCGTGACAAGATTATGACGCTGGCAATTAAAGAGAACCAAGTGAACAACAACGCCTCATTAACGTACGTTGCCTGCTCCAAAACTGAGTGGGGTAAAAAGGTAATAGCTGATATTAACAGCGTCCTGCTTCAACAGCGCCCGACAAAACCTTATCAGACAGCTTATGAAAGATGGCTTGCCCCAAGCAGTATACCCGGTTTTAGAAAACTGTATAAAGATGTCTTTCTCAAAATCACTGATTAATTCGTCAACATTAAATCCTTAACAACATGTAAACACAACGCTTCTGATGAAAATATCCCTCAACTCTCCAGTCGATATGCATCTCCACCTCAGAGAGGGAGAGATGCTACAAACGGTTGCTCCATGGAGTGCAACAAGCTTTGCGGGCGGGGTGATCATGCCCAACCTTATCTCCAGCGTGGATTCTCTACAAAAAATAGACAGATACAAAAAACAGATTCTTGAGAGTTGCTCCGACAACGTTTTCACTCCCTATATGACCCTCTTTTTCAAATCATACACAAAAAAGGAGCTGATTGCCGCCCAAACCTCAATCATTGGTATAAAACTGTATCCTGCCGGAATTACCACCCAAAGTGACGGGGGCATCAGTGATTTTACATCAATTCACAAAACTCTTTCTCATATGGAGGAATTAAAAATCCCCCTGCTTGTTCATGGTGAATCGAACGGTTTTATTATGGACAGGGAGCGTGAGTTTCTCGAAATAATCCAGCAATGGGCAGAAGAATTTCCACACCTGCATATTATTCTAGAGCACATTACAACCGCCGATGCTGTGGCCTTTATTGATCAGTACCCAAACGTGTCAGCCACTGTGACTCTGCATCACCTCTTAATTTCTTTAGATGATGTAATTGGTGATGCCCTTCAACCCGATCTGTTTTGCAAGCCGATCGCCAAACGGCCAAGTGACCGTGATGCCCTGCGCAAAGCCGTCTTTTCCGGGCACGATAAAATAATGTTCGGCTCGGATTCAGCGCCCCATCCCCGACACAAAAAAGAGTGCTGCGGTTGCGCTGCTGGAATATTTACAGCTCCTGTCGCATTACCAATGCTTGCTGAACTGTTCGAAGATGCAGGAAAACTGGATTTACTGCAAAACTTCACCAGCGATATTGCCTGTAGACGTTATGCCCTGCAACCACCAAAGAAAACAGTTACCCTGACAAAAAAAGCGTGGCGCGTCCCTGAGCTATATGGTGATGTGAAACCTTTTGGAGCTGGTAAAACATTACGCTGGTCGATTGAATAGAGAACTACAATTCGATCTGGTGTAATTTCATCTTTTCCCATAAATTTTTCCGACTTATTCCCAATAATTCAGCAGCTTTTGTCCTGTTTCCATTAGTTAACGCCAAAGCATTGAGAACACATTTTTTTTCAGTTTTCGCAAGTGCGGTACAAAGTGCCACCGGCTCCTCAGGGCTCGGTACTGTTACGGATTGTTGCAGATCGCCGGTGAGATCTTCAGAGGTAATGATTGCTTCAGGAGCAAGTACAGAAGCACGTTCAATAATATTCTTCAGTTCACGTACGTTGCCTGGGAAATCGTAGTTTATTAGCATCTGCATAGCCTCTGGTGACAGAGACAGCAGGACACCCCGTTTTACACTGAATTCCTGGAGAAAATGGTTTACCAGAAGACCAATATCTTCTTTCCGGTCGCGAAGGGGCGGCATGACCAATGGGATGACAGAAATTCTATACAAGAGATCCTGCCGAAATCGCCCGGCCCGAACCTCCTCATTCAAATCCTTTGCCGTTGCACAAAGCACCCGAACATCAAGCTTGATGGTCTGGGTTCCACCGACCCGTTCACACTCTCCTTCCTGTAATATCCGTAATAATTTTGCTTGCAGTGGCAGCGGCATATCACCAATTTCATCCAGAAGCAGAGTACCGCCATTTGCCATCTCAAATCTTCCGGATCTCCTATTTCTTGCACCGGTAAAGGCACCTTTTTCATGTCCAAAAAGTTCGGATTCTATCAGCCCTTCAGGAATAGCCGCACAATTCACCCGCACATAGGGTTTACTTATACGTTTCCCGGTCAAATGCAGAGCGTTTGCGGCAAGTTCTTTTCCCGTCCCAGATTCACCGGTTATAAGCACTGTTGATTCACTTGGGCCAATCTGTTCGATTAGCTGAAAAACCTTTTTAATAGCCAGACTTTTACCGATTATTTTTTGTGTGGACTGCTGGCAACAATCCTCAAGAGATGCACACCGAGCTTTGATAGATTGCATTTCAAAAATACGATTGATTCGAATGACAAGATCATCCATATCAAAAGGTTTTAAAATATAATCAACCGCTCCTGTTTTCAGGCAGCCAATAGCATCATCAACACTGCCATAAGCTGTCATCATAAACATATCGGTAAAAGGAGAAAGTTTTCGTACATTTTTTAGAAGTTCCAACCCATCCATTCCCGGCATACGAATATCAGAAAGGATCAGTTGAAATCCAGAGTCTTTAACCTGCTGCAGGGCCTGCAGGCCATTAGTCGCAATCTCCACCTCCCAACTCTCTTTTAAAAGCCGATCGAGAATGGTGATACGCATAATTTCATCATCTTCTACAAGAAGTATTCTTGGCATAATGTTCTATGGTTATAATATTAGACAGGATTATTCTGAGTAACTGGTAGAATTATAGTAAAAAGAGCACCTTGATTACGTTTGTTATCAGCAGAAAGTGTCCCACCCATTTTCTCAACCTGAGCATAACTTACAGAAAGACCAAGGCCAGTCCCCACACCAACATCTTTTGTCGTAAAAAAAGGATCAAAGATTTTATCAAAAATTTCATCAGGGATACCGGGACCTGTATCTTGAATCTGTATTGTCAGGAAGTCGTCTGTAGCTTCACTTTTCACAGATAAAGTTCCTCCACCATCACCCATGGCCTGAATGGCATTGAGACTGATATTCACTATCGTTTGCTGTAGAGCTTCAATATCAACATAATATTTTTCTTCCAAAGAGAGCTCAAGCAGTAAATCAATATTACGTAATCGATAGTTAAGCAACTCAAAACATTCGCGGATGACCTGGTCAACATCAATTCTCTGCAGATTGAGAAGTGGCGCATTGCGGCTGAAATGCAGGAGTTGCTGCATGGTATGTTCAATACGGCCAAGGCCCTTATCAAGCAACGGTAGATAACGCTCTAACAACTCAATATTGTCCGGTTCCGCCTTCAGAGCTTTCACACAGTTCAACAAGCCACCTAGCGGATTATTCACCTCGTGGGCAATGCCCGCGGTAAAAAGCCCAAATGCCGCCATTTTTTCACTCTGGAATGCATGCTTTTTTGCCTGATCCAGCGTCGTTCTCGAAACATCAAGACGGCAACTCAATTCATAAAAAGTATCACTTAAAGTATCTATCTCATCTTTTACGACTTTATGATTTGGTTTTGCCACAGACTTACCGGGATAGTGATTCATAGTCGATGCCAACTCTGCCAGGGGGCGTGAAACAAGGGTTGAAAAAAGCCAGACCAAGGTCGCAGTAACAAGGGTTATTGAAAGTAAACCATAAAGAACAATTGATTTGTTATTTTCACTGATCATTTTATCCGCCCAGTTTATGGGGATAATAATTGACAGTCCTCCTCGGATATCACCTAGCTGATACCCCTGTTTTGCATGACAACTCAAACAGGAATCTTTAACCAGCAGCGGTGCAATATACCGTAGAACATGCTGACCATTTTCATTGACAATAGACACAATTTCGTCTGCATTATTCTCTTCTATCTCGAGAAGGCTCTGCCTCTCAAATGCATCAGGAGCATTATCCGGATTAATCGGTTTAAGGCTGGTAACTCTGAAACGACACCAGTCATTTCGCGCAGCATATTCTGATAATTCACGCGTCACCATGGCTGGGTTTCGTTTCACATATATATTCCCGTTGACATCTTCAATTATCGGTGTGTCGAGAAATGGATTAGCCACCGCTTTATCACTTTTCAACAGATAAAGACCCTGATGATCAGCAACCCATTTACGGGTAAGCAGTATCTGTTTATGAAGCATACGGGCCTGTTGCCGGGCCTGCCCGTAAATGAGATCATGCTGCTGATGAGAAGAATAGAGCAGAAGAATACTATAAAAAAGCAAGAGAATAGCCCCAATTGCAATTATAAATTTCCCCTGTAATTTCATCAAATTTCCTTTTAATCACAAGTGTTGAGAAAAAGCCTGCTGTTGGTTGGTGTCTACAAAAAACAGAAGACGTATCCCGCCTTTGTGAAGTGTTAGTACCATATTGTCCTAAAAAATGACACATTGTGGATATGCATATTACTATTTCTTCTGTTTCTCCTACCTCTTAAAGAGAACAAGCCCGAAAATGCATGAAAAGACAATGACGATTTGGAACGATTTTTGCGAAGAACAACTATCATTGGCCAAATGACAACTCGTGAATCTGGGTCGAAAATCTGAACAGTCACATTAATATTTAGACATTTTGCGTCATGGAAAAAGAATGGTTATTGGCGGTGTTGTGATAAGAGTTCATCCAGATGAACGAAAGGATATAGAAATTATCCTCAGCAGATATCGTGAGATCTCTGTTTATGGCAGTGATGAAAAGGGCAATATTATCGCAACGATTACCAGCAAAGATTCAGTTTCAATGAAAGCTGTGATCAAAATAATTGAAAATCATGAGTCCGTAATGGGAGTGAGCCTAGCTTACCTCAACACCGACAGATAATTCAAAAACAGATCAGCCTGGGCAGGCAGACACATATATGAAAATCAGAGAACCAAGACAGATCAACCGTTACCATAAGGTTACAATAACGACAGCTCCTCTGTTACCAATTGGTATCACAAACAGGCTAGCACCCTGTAAAATCGTGATAATTAAGTATGAAAAGATGCTAAGCTAAGCAAATAAGGAGGGAGTATGAAAGTACTTGGTCTTCGCACTAACGTTCAATTTTTACAGTTTCTAACGGTTGCTTTTTTTGTAACCTGCACCGGCATGGTGGCCATGGCATCACAAAGCGTGGATAGCAGTAAGCAAACTACTACTACCAGCACTCGACCTGTTGTTGAAGAATGCAACCGCTGTCATGATGTAAAAATGTATCAGCATGAATTGAAAAGCTCCGTTCACGCCTTTGACAAGGACAAAAAAGAGATCAGTTGTGAACAATGCCATCATTTTCATTACAGTCCATTGACCAGTTACTACGCAAGGGACGAATATTACGACAAAAAAATATTTCCTCCAGGCGCCTTTGATCGAAGAAAAATGCAGGTGACAGCCCGGGAGAGCATGCAGGAAAAAAAATGCCAGGTCTGTCACACGGATCTGTACAAGAATGCAAAAGGAGAACCTCTCTCTGAAATCGGTCAGTTGTGTCACGATGCATTTCTAGGAAAAAACGGAGAAACACGAAGAACCTGTGCAGGTTGCCATCTCAATATAGCGCACCTGCCACCCTTTGATCGGGAACAGCGATACAATGCTGAATTTGCCGAAAAACTTTCCGGGAAGGAGGGAACGAAATAATGAAAACACAATCACCCGCATACCAAACTATACTTACAAAAATAGTCTGTCTTTCCACTCTTCTTGTAACGGTAATGCTCTGGAGCACAGTAACCAGCGCCACACCGTTAAAGCATCTTGTTGCTCCGGATTCGGCAGCAGACTGCTATGAATGTCACAAGAAAGCCACTCCCAAAATAGCAGAAGACTGGTATCAGTCAAAACATGGTGTCCAGCTAATGAAGTGTTTTGTCTGTCATGGTCAGCCCGACGGCAAAGGATCAGTCCCCTGGGCTGTCGTTCCATCACCCAAGGCAGTCTGTCAAAAATGCCATGACCCGGCAATGCAGCGGATGCGTAAAAAATACGGTATAGAACCCGATTGTTATGCATGTCATCCATTCCACCAGAATTCTCTGCACCACGATGCATATAAAAAATCAGCCAGCAAGGCCAAATAAATAGAAGGGGGATTTAATGAAACTGACTCGACGTGAAATGCTCAAATGTGCCGCAGCATCATCTGCTATAATGGCACTGAATGGATCATTGCCAATGCTTAAAGATGCCATGGCAGCAGAAGCCGCCGAACCGGATAAATGGGTTAAATCAGTCTGCCGTTTTTGCGGCACCGGTTGCGGCGTTATGGTTGGAGTTAAGGGAGGTAAGGTCGTTACCGTAAAAGGCGATCCAAATAATCACAACCAGGGTTTCCTCTGCCTAAAAGGCGCATTGATGCCGCCCATCGTCTATGCAAAAGAGAGAGTCACAAAGCCATATATTCGCAAAAATGGCCAACTTCAGGTTGCTTCCTGGGATGAGGCCATGGATCTGGTCGTCTCCAAATTCAAAACTGCTCTTAAAGATCATGGCCCGACTTCTATCGCCTACTATGGATCTGGTCAAGCACTCACGGAAGAAACATATCTAGCCAGCAAAATGTGGAAAGCCGGTTTTAGATCCAATAATGTTGAAGGAAATCCACGCCTCTGTATGGCATCGGCGGTTGGCGGCTATGTCACCAGTTTTGGCAAGGATGAACCATGTGGCTGTTATGATGATATTGATGCGGCCACCTGCTTTTTTATTATCGGCTCAAATATGTCGGAGTGTCATCCTGTGCTTTTCAAGCGAGTTGCTGCACGAAAACAGGCAGATCCCAACGTAAAAATTATTGTCGTTGATCCAAGACGGACGAATACAGCACGAATTGCAGATGAGCATGTCTCTTTTGTACCCGGTACAGATCTGGCCATACTTAACGCCATGGCCTATGTTATTATTCAGGAAGAACTGGATAGTCCTCGATTTTACAATAAATACGTCAACTTTATGACCAATGATAAAAAGAAGGTTGATTTTGACGCATATGTTAAATTCCTCGAAGACTACACCCCGGAAAAGGTTGAAAAAATATCCGGTGTGTCGGCTGATCAAATCAGAAAAATTGCCATAATGTTTGCCAGCGCATCAGGTACCATGTCCTTCTGGTGCATGGGACTGAACCAGCGTATACGT
>Ga0256845_1002691_pt1 | contig 12624 bp, 14 predicted proteins | sample RiftiametaG_FD_189101 | JGI IMG/M metagenome (GOLD analysis project Ga0256845, IMG submission 189101) | Tube worm associated microbial communities from hydrothermal vent at the East Pacific Rise, Pacific Ocean - Riftia | ecosystem: Host-associated > Annelida > Integument > Unclassified ... | reverse complement strand
AAAGTTTCTGCATTGTTGTCTCCTGTCAATATCTGAACGAAACCGCCCTTTGTTCAGGCTGGCGCATTGGATTTGTATAGCGCGTGAACGCGGTTGCGGGTGAAAGGGCGGACTTCGCTAGCCCAGCGACCTTTCTCGACGGCCTCGGCCCATTCCTTGCTGTGCATGACATCAGGGCTGTCGAGTTCATAGATCGCAGTATAAACAGGCGCGGGTGCCGACATCGGTTTCACCTCGCCGCCGATGCACAGATCAAAGGGTTGCCCTTTCCAGCGGGTGACATTGAGCACCCCGGGAACCGCAAGCAGATGTGGGATGTGCTCGGTGTCGTATATCTCGTTGAAGAGGTCTTCGTGTTGCGCATCAACGTCCACGGAAGCGATCAGGATATAGCTGGATGTCTCGGGCATTGGATTTCTCCGGTTGTTCCTGTGAATTTTCGCGAAAGGCCGTACTTATTCAGGCCTCAGCCCAGGCCCATCAGCTCAAGTGTCGTGGCGCCTTTGGCCAGTTTATCCATCATGTCGGCTTCTTTCTTTTCGCGTGCGATGCCGGCCTTTACGATATCTTCCAAATGGACCGCCGGCAGGATCAGAACACCGTCGGTATCAGCCACCACCATGTCACCGGGGGTGACGTCGACTCCCAGCATGTGCATCGGGCTCCCCCAGGACGGAGCGCAGGCTTTGACGGTTCCGATCATCGAGACGCCGAGCGCGAATACCGGAAAACCACGGGCCTGCATGGCATCGATATCGCGGACACAACCGTTGATGACAAGGCCCGCCAACCCGGCGGCCTGTGCTTGAACGGTTAACACCTCGCCCCAATAACCGGTTTCCACGCCCGCGCCCTCAACCACCAGAACCGATCCTTTCGGTGCGGTGGCAAGGCCGTGATGGATGGCAAGGTTGTCGCCGGGCGCACAGCGTACCGGCCAGGCAGGGCCAGCCATTGCAGCACCGGGCCAGACCGGGCGTAGCTTTGTGCCAAAAGAAATATTGTCCAGCCCCGAAGCTTCGCAAAGGGTCGAGCTGCCCAGTTTAATCAGGTGTTCCATCCCTAAGCCCCCTTGGTTTGCAGCTTGTGATAGCCATGGCGCGCGCGTGCTTCGCGAAGGGTTGATCCAGACTGAATATCGCGAATGATTTCCGCCTCGATGGCATCGATCTCTTGGGCAATCCCGGCCACTTGCGCCGCGCGTTCCTTGGGGACCACCACAACGCCATTGCCATCGGCCACGATAATATCATCCTTTCGCACGTTGATGCCGCCAATCGTAACGGTTCCGCCCACCTCGGCGCATGCAACACGGTCTTTGCCCGTTAGCATGAAACGCCCACGGGTAAACATCGGATAACCATCGCCAAGGGCGCGTTCCACATCGCGGCAAACACCGTCGATCACCGTGCCACCGATCTTTTTGGCCCCGGCCAGTGTTGTCATGATATCGCCCCAAACCGTGCAATCGGTGCGGCCCTGATTATCAAGTACGATAATCGCGCCTTCGGGAACATCGTCGATAAAATCCCCTACGGTGCCACCTTCGGTTCCAATCGGCACATAGCGCACGGTGAAAGCGGGGCCGCAGGCGTTGGCCTCGTTGAACAGGGGCGCGATACCGTGGCAAGCTCCGGGAATTCCCAGCTTGTCCAATGCGTCCGATACGGTCGGGGTGCTAAACTTTTTAAGCAGGTCCATTATGTAGCCTCCATTGCCTTGTCAAACTCCTTGTCATGCATAACCTCGACGACCGAGCGACCGCTGCGCACGGCAGCCACCATAAGCGCCTCACGCTTTGCCAGTTTCTCGGCGACCTCCAGCACCTTTTCGATGTGCTGCGCTGAAATCACGATTGTGCCTGACCCGTCAGCCAGCACGAAATCATCTTTGCGCACAGTGACATTAGCGAAATCGATGGCGTCGCCATAGGAATATTGCACCAGACGATTGCGCGCACTTACCGGCACAACAGAACGGCCAAAGACCGGAAAACCAAGCTCGCGATTGGCGTCGATGTCGCGGCAGGCACCGTCTATGATGACGCCTCGCACACCCTTGGCGCAGGCGGCGTTGGCCAGAATATCACCCCAGCACGAGATATTCTTGTCGCCTTCATTGGCAATAAGAAGAACAGTCTCGGGATCGCTTTCTTCGATCGCGGGTGTTGCCAGATGGTGGGCGGGCTGGCTGTCGGTTTTCGGGCCAACTAATACTGTCATCGCGCGCCCGACAATTTTTTGGCATTGCCAAAGCGGTCGCAGGCCAATCGTAGCCCCGGGTAAATCAAGACGATCAAGGGCGTCCGAGAGGGCACAAGAATCAAGTCGGGCAAGGCGCGTAAGCATTTGTATCTCCTTTTGACAGAAGATTGCCGGTTTTGCGAGAGGTCGTCAAATATCATTGTCAGCAGCGGTTGATACATGCAATGTATCAAACATGGACTTTCGACTGATAAGACATCTCTACTATTTCCTGATGGTGGCCGAAGAGCGACATTTTGGGCGGGCCGCGGAACGGCTTTGCATGACACAACCGCCGCTTTCTGCTCAGATAAAGGTACTTGAACGGGTTCTGGGCGTCGAGTTGTTGGAACGCTCGCGTTCGGGGGTGCGCCTTACGGATCATGGCAAGGCAATCCTGCCTTCGGTTAAGCGATTGGTTGAAAACGCCGAACGACTGGAATCCATCGTACATCTGACGAAAACCGGGCAGGTGCATTCGCTTACGGTCGGTGCGGTGACATCGGCGATGTTCCACCCGCTTGGCGAGGGAATGAGGCGGGCACGCGAACAGCTTCCCGAATTGTTGATATCGCTGAAGGAAATGGATACAGGCGACGCATTGCGCGCGGTTGAAGCGGAAGAGATAGACATTGCCTTTGTACGCACCGAGACCGTGGCTCGGCCCTTGGTTTGCAAACCTTTTTTGCGCGAAAAGCTGGCCGTTGCGCTATGGTCCGAGCACCCGCTTGCCCACAGCCAGACAGTGCAATTGGCCGATCTGGCATCTGAAAGCCTTGTCATGTGCCCACGCGCGATCAGCCCACATTATTTTGATGCCATCCAAGGGCATTTTCAGGCCGCGGGGCTAAGCCTGAAATCTCCGCATTCGGCAAATTCGATCGTCTCGCAGATTGCCATGGTTTCCTGTCAGGTCGGGATTGCCATCATTCCCAAATCATTTGCCGGATACGATGCCGCCAACGTGGTCTACCGCGACCTTGAAAGCGACGCCGAGGTTGTAACCGCCGCCGCCGTCTGGAACGAGCGCCGCCATTCGCCGATCATCGAGCAATTCATATCCATTGTAGCTGAATCACAGATTGTATGAACGCTCAACCGGCGCGGCGCTACTCCGGTTATTGATGCATCACCCTTCGGCGCTGGTGTCGATATGGTTGATGACCGTTTTGATCGTCTGAGCGTGGCGTACAAGGCTTAGTACGGGGCAAGTTCCCTCGACGGCCTCGAACAATTCCTTGATGGTCTCAGAGGATGCTGGGGATTCGACATTGACCGTATAGTTGATGTCCGTGGGGTGGTAAGGTACTTTCTCGAACCCTTCCCGGCCTGCGCGTAGATCCAATGTCCCATTGACCACAACCTCGATGGAATCCAACGGAACCTGCCGCGCCGCTGCTTGCATCTGACAAATATGCACGACGCACGCACCAAGCACGCCCATCATGGTTTCTGGTGTGCTTGGCCCAAGATCGTATCCAGCGAAATCGCTTAAACTGTCGTTCAGGATGTGGTGCTGCCGGATACGAATGTGCCGGATACCGCTCCGCCCCTCGGCTGTTGCAGTGGCATCAAGGGATAATGGCTCCAGATCGCCCCGGGCGAATTTCTCGTCGCGAGCCTGTACCGCTAGGCTCTTTTGCTTCAGGAAGTCATTCAGTGTGCTCATAGCTGTCTCCTTACATTTGGTATGCAAACATCAAGAAAACCATATTGTTGCGTGCCAAATATGTAAAAGTCGAAGTTCAGCGGGTTTGGATACAAAAAACCTATCAAGGCTGGGCCTAAGGCCAGCCAGCTCGCCCTAATTGTATTTGAGATCGACCAGCCATGTTGCAATTCCTGGAAACAGCGCCAAAAGCACAATAGCCACCAACATGAGCAGGAAGAATGGCAGCGTCATCCGGGTGATGGTGAAAATGTCATGCCCTGTCATGCCCTGTATCACGAACAAATTGATCCCAAGCGGTGGCGTGATCTGTGCCATCTCGACGACAATAATTAAATAGATCCCGAACCAGATGGGATCAATGCCAAGCTGCACGACTGCCGGAAGGATCACTGATGATGTCAGTACGATAATCGAAATACCGTCAAGGAAGAAACCGAGCACAATGAAAACCAGGGTCATCAGGACAAGGAACAAAGTGGGGCTGGCATGCAGTGCGACAACATAAGAAGTGATAGCTGCGGGTAGGCCCGTGAAACTCATCGCCTTGGTCAGGAAAGCGGCACCGATCAGGATTAACCCGATCATTGCGGTGGTGTGAAGCGCTCCGTTAATGCTCTGCAAAAAGCTTTCCCAGGTAAGTGCGCCGCTTAGCGCCGCAATGATCAATGCCCCAAAAACGCCAACTGCAGCCGCTTCGGTCGCAGTCGCGAAACCGCCATAGATCGATCCGATGACAAATCCGATTAGCAGTGTTGTCGGCGCAAGAAGTGAAAGCGCCTTAAGCTTGCTGATTTTATCGGTTTCGTCGTCTTTACCACCGGTCGTGGCATCCTCACCCGACAGCAGGGAACGGATTGCGATGTAGGTCGAAAACAACGCCATTAGCATGAAACCCGGCAAAATGCCGGCGATGAATAACCGGTTGATAGAGACCTGCGCCGCGACGCCGTAAACGATCATCATGATCGAAGGCGGTATCAGCAAGCCAAGCGTGCCCGAGCCGGCGAGGCTACCGATTGCGAGGCGTTCATCATAGCCATTGCGCGCCAATTCGGGCAATGTCATCCGCCCGATTGTTGCTGTTGTCGCCGCTGAAGAGCCGCTCACAGCTGCAAAAATTCCACATGCGAAGACATTCACATGCAAAAGGCGGCCTGGCAACCTTTGTACAAAGGGCTTCAACCCTCGGAAAAGGTCCGATGAAAGCCGCGTTCGAAACAGGATTTCACCCATCCATACGAAAAGCGGTAATGCCGTCAGCGTCCAGTTGGCAAGCGTGCTCCAAGTGACGGTCGCAAATAGATAGCCGGTATTGGTATCGGCAAACAGAACCAACCCCAAACCTCCGGTCAAGAGAAGCGCCACCCCAACCCAGAGCCCCACCGCAAGAAAGAAAAACAAGCTGCCTAGAATAACCACAAATTGGATCGTTTCAGCGGTCATTGCGGCGTTCCTCGTTCTCGGTGCCGGTAAGCATAAGATGCAACAGGACTGGCAAGGAAAAGATCATACCCGCCAGCATCAGGATTTGCGGTATCCACAACGGGATTGCCACAATGCCCTGGGATGTGTCGCCGTAGATATAGCTTTCATAAACGTAAATGCTAGCATACCAGGTAGCGGCGACAAACACGACCAACGTCGTCGCATAGATCCCGCGTATGAATACTTGGCGTACCCGCATATTCAACCTGTCTATGACCAGAGTAACCTTGATGTGTTTTCCGTAGAAAAAGGCCGAGGGCAATGCCAGAAATACGGCACCCGCCATCGCCCAAGCAGCAAAATCATCTGTTGAAGGGATCGATGATCCCAGCATCCGGCTTGCGATTTGGGCGAGCACAATGCCAGCGATGGACACAAGGCATATCCCGGCGCAAAAACTTGATAACGCGCACAGGGCTCGGATTGATTTGTGCATGGGGTTTCTTTCAAATGAAAGGGCGTGATGCCAAATGCACCACGCCCTTCCTGTTGGATAGATTACTCTTGATAAGCGTCGATGATGGCGGTGACCGCATCGCCGCCACGCGCCTGCCAATCCGCCAGAATTGTCTCTGCGGCAACGTTGAGGCGCTCTTTTAGCACATCCGGCGTGTCACCGATGATCATGCCATTCTCAGCCAGGGTGGCCAGCGCCGATTCCTGCGCTGCCATGCCCATTTCCCAACCGCGCGTCTCGGCGATAGCGGCCGCTTCCAGAACCGCAGCCTGCGTTTCGGCCGATAGGCCCTCAAACATAGAGGTGTTCATCAAAATAAGGTTCTTGGGAACCATCGCCTGAATGTTATAGAAGTAGTTGGCAAAATCCCAAGCCTGCGTATCGACGCCGGTCGTCGGGGACGTGATCATGGCGTTGACAAGACCAGTGCTGAAGGCTTGCGAGACTTCGGCGGACGGGATGGTTGTCGGGATCGCACCCATCTGTTCGGCAAATTGTGCAGTCAAAGCGTTGTAAGCGCGAAAGCTTACACCTTCGAGCGCATCCGCACTTTCAATCGGATCAGTCACATAAATTCCCTGCGCGGGCCATGGTTCGGCCCAAAGGATCATGATGCCATCCGCAGCCAAGGCTTCTTCGTACATTGGGCGTGTGACATCCCAAAGACGCCGGGCTTCTTCGAAATTTGTGGCCAGCAGCGGCACGAGGTCGGCGTCAAATATCGCGTTTTCACCACCCATGGCTCCGGCGATAAGATCCCCTATGGCGACGATGTTGCGTTGCACACCGCGTTTGAGCTCGGATCGCTTCAATAATGCAGCACCCGAAACCACATCAATCATCAAATCACCACCCGAAAGCCGTTCAACATCTGCGGCGAATAATTGTGCGTTTTCGGTGTGATAATTGCCTTCAATATCGTTTGCGGAGAATTTCCAGGTATCTGCGTGCACTCCGGTCGCCAACGACGTTGTCACAAGCACGGCAGCAGCCAAGTTTGAGAAGTTTTTCATGGTTTCATCTTTCCCTGTTTTGGTTGTTCTGTTGCGAGTTTTCATCGAGCAGAAAGCCCAAGGTGATCCGGTTGTGTGTTTACGCATCCCTCACTTAAAGGGGGAGTAACCCTACCACACAACCACCTCTCCAAACTCCGGGTCAGCTTATTGGAACCCATCGACCTCTCAAAATCCTAAAAGCAACTTGGTTTCATTCACGAAATGTATGTGTACGCTGGAAGCAAACATTCAGTGTATCGTGGCGCTTCCATTTAAGTATTTCCGATTTCTTGCACCATGGGTCAGCTTGGTTCAACCGAAACTGAGTAAAAGGATGAGGTAAATGCCTGCCCAAAACCATAGCCTTTTGAATAAAATGATGCGAAAGGTTTCTCCATCAGCGACTTATGCAATGATTGCGCTGGCCCAAAAAATGAAGGCCGAAGGTCTGGATGTTATTTTGTTGGCCGCAGGGGAACCTGATTTTCCGACACCCGCACATATTTGCGACGCCGCCATTGCCGCCATTCATGCAGGAAAAACAAAATATACGCCCGTCGCTGGCCTGACATCGTTACGCAAGGCGGTTTGCGACAAGTTTCAAAGGGAAAACAATCTGTCCTATGCAACTGAACAGGTGTTGGTGTCCAATGGGGGCAAGCAGGTTATCGCAGCAGCACTGGCCGTTACGCTTGACCCGGATGACGAGGTTATCATCCCCACCCCCTATTGGGTCAGCTATCCCGACATGGTGCGCCTCAATGGCGCAACGCCGGTGATTGTTGACACGGGCAAAACGGCAAAACTGACCCCAAAAATGTTGCAGGCTGCCATAAGCGGTAAAACCAAATGGCTGATCCTGAATTCACCAAGCAATCCATCCGGTGCTGTCTATAGCCAGTCAGAGTTGGGCGCATTGGCCGGGGTGCTGCGCCCGCATCAACGCATTATGGTGTTGTCAGATGAAATCTATGAACATCTGGTTTATGGCGTTGAATTTGCCACCATTGCCGCCGTTCCGGGCTTTCAGGATCGCGTATTGGTGGCCAATGGTGTGTCCAAAAGCTATGCCATGACCGGGTGGCGGATTGGCTATGGTGTCGGCCCGGTCGAGTTGATCAAAGCGATGGAAACCTGGCAGGGGCAAGTCAGTTCCGGCGCAAGCTCCATATCCCAGCACGCCGCCCTTCAGGCGCTAAACGGCCCACAGGATCACATCCGCGAATACGGCGGAGCCTTTGAATGCCGCAAGGATTTGGTGGTCAGTGCACTTGCTGGCTGTGAAGGGTTGAAAATTATTCCCCCGCAAGGTGCTTTTTATGTCTTTGCCCTGATCGACGCGGCTATGGGCAAGCAAACGCCCAAAGGTCGGGTGATCGAGACGGATATGGGTTTTGCACTGGGCCTGCTGGAAGAAACCGGCGTATCAATCGTGCCGGGCAGTGCCTTTGGTATGGGCCCGGGCTTTCGTATTTCATTTGCGGCGGCGGATCCGGTTTTGGCTGATGCCTGTGGGCGGATTACATCGTTTTGGGCGTCCTTGCGGCCCTAGCAAAACTCAAGCAGTGGGGCACCAAAGCCTATCAATTCACCTTCATCGGCAAGCCAGCGGGCCATCAAACCTGACTGGTTCGCATGAACAGGCAAAAGCACGTCGCCGGTTTCCAGATAAGCGACGACGTGGCCGTTTTCGATGTGATCACCTTCAGTAAGCGGCTGTACGGCGGCCAAAGGATGGCAGCGACGCAAAATCCCGATACCGGGTGATTTCAGGGCTGTATCAGCCTCTATTGGGTGCGCGACAAAGGGTTCTTTGTCACCATCAGCTTGAGGCCCCCATAGACGCGATCGACTACGTAATCACGCACGAGCTTTGCCATATAACAGAGCCGCACCACGGTTCAGCATTCTTTGACCTGCTCGATATGATCTTACCTGACTGGGAAAGACGTAAGCGCCGGTTGGAAAAAATCATGGCTTAAAGAACCGCCTTTTCGCCCCCAGACCCAACCACCCAGCATGCGGAAGTTCGAACTACGGAAAATGGCCGTTCTAAATTATGGTTGTTTTACAACAACTTACAAAACTGAACCAAAACCCCTTTAGGCAACAGCTTTGGAGAATATCGGGGGTCAGAGAACCATTTCCGCCCAAACCGCTAGAACGGCACTCAACAGCCCACCACCTATAACCTTTGAAAACAACAAGAAAATTCTGGATCAGCCACAAACGGAGAACGGGTTCTCTGGGGATAGTGGCGGAGGAGGAGTCCCCAATACTTACTTTATAACGCATTGTTAGTTATGAATATTATATCTTCATCATAATTTCATACCACGGTAAATACCACACGACACCCCAATTCAAAGGCAACTCAAGCCAATTAGAAAGAATTGACGCGAAAGAAATTCCCCTGCCTACTGCCCGAATGTGTGGACGATTCACATTAGGCGAAAGCAGTTGGGCAGAGTATCACGAATCCCTGTCAATTCTGCGCCCAGAACCCGTAAAGGTCAGCTATAATATTAAACCGACCCAATCCGTTGCAATCGCTTACAGTGGTGATTACGGGCTGGTATACTCCCTGATCCACGCCATGTTTTCATCGGTAAGCGTTTCACAGAGGTTCTTATCAATCGGAAAATCGGAGGCTGGGGTGGTACTTAAATAACAGGGTAGATGAGATACACTGTAAAAAGAAAAACCCCACCGGTGTGGGGTTTATAATCGACTGTAAGGGGTGGGCTCTAGCAGCCTGAAACTGCCTTTGAGCAATCAAGCTTTTCCCAGTGCATTTTTGCGCGGCTAAACACTAAATTTTCCACACCGGATTCTGCTTCTTGATATAAGCCAATAATCACATTCATTATCTCAGTTTGCCGGTCTGGGAACAGGTGAGTGACGTAAAGAACGCGCAAAAGCCTATCAGCGGGTCCAGTTACATCGGTGTGTTCAGCCTTCTCATATCGAGCAATCATTTGCACGGATACGCCGATTTCATTGGCGAGATCAATTTGCGTTTTGTCCATTTGACCTCTCAGGAATTTTACATCCCGATAATTCAAGTGGGGGCGAGAAATGACTATCTGCAAGCCAATTAACTTGTGCAGGCTATCAGCGTCTTCAATGATTACGCCGGGACCGTAACCTTCATCTTTTGTGACAGTGAATCCATTCTCAAGATAGATGCCCTCGACGCCGCAGGCCTTGTAATGGTGCGGTTCATTTTTTTGTGGCTGCTCACCTCTGGAAATGGTTAGTAGTTTGGTCATTTTGGGTCTTCCCACATAACTGTAATTAAAATTAGCTTTTTCTTTTGATCAACAACGGCCGTCACCACGCTTGCTTCTCTATTGCTAACCACGTTTTTTGTTGCGCGAACAACGCTATCTCCTCTTTCATCTGTTTCTTCATAGTTGATTTCACCCGTTCTTAGAATTTTCAGGACGGTATTATAGTCAATATCCCGTTCATACATTCTGTCTTCAGCATGCTGTGATATCACTATATTGCTTGTTGATATTGCCAACTCCCGAACAAGATTAGTTAGGGTTTCGTTTCGCAATCGGTAAGATATCTTGTCGAGTTTCTGTAATGTCTTTCCTACCATTATGATAGGTAGGTAAATATGTTCTTAATAAGGCAGGGTCAACAAGTTTTGCAAAAAGCTGTAATTTATACAGAAATTAGGCGCTTTGCTGCTCAACTCTAAGCTTGTTTCCAGCTATTCGCTGTTAGCAATTGGTGATTTCCCACCCACGAATCGTTACAATGACAGGCCATACATTTCTCGATACCCACCGTTAAAAAACGGTGAATTCCCCTGTTATTTTCCTGTAGAAACAGGCATCACACTGGATGTTATCCACCGACTATAAGCGCCTACACAAATCTGCCTATTAGTTGCACCAAAACTCACGCCCGTTCGGCCACCTTCGTGCAAGGCCTTCTGCTATGAGAATATTACCCACATCTTTTCCACTAACTCGAATTGTTGCAAGGGAGCGCCCATACCTGTCTTTACCAAATCTTTGGATGGTAAATCCGTTTTCGTTCAATAGCTGAATAAGGCGCTTAGAGGCCCGCGAGGCCAATTTTCTTTCTCTATTTCCACCGCAAATATTTGTGGTTGGCTCGGGTGTGTCGTAGTCCTTCATTCTTATTTTTTCACCTTTAAGCCAAATGGTATCCCCATCTACCACACAAGTCACACGCCTACCGGAACCACACTTTTCAATAGCAAGCGCCGGATTCGCAAATAGCATTAAGAGAAGTATTAAAGCGTTCAAATAGCCCAGTTTACCCATCACACGCGCACCCTGGACCTTTTGAGCACCTATAGCTCCTTTTGATACAGGAATTTCCACACGCCTTTCCTTTTCGACACACCTTGCAACATGCCGCGTCCCAAACAATACCCCCATTTTGCAGCTTTAAGGCTCGCGACCAAAAGTCACCTGATACATCATTAGTAAAGAGGTTTGGGGCAACCACTAACGGGGGATTTTGTCCAACAACCGGATTCCCTGCCATTGCAGTGGAAATCGGCAAGAGTGCTATGAGCAACCCAACTTTGAAAAAGCGCATTTGACTTTCCGTGAAAAAGAGTTTGAATCTAATGTTGCATATTAATTACCACCAATAACTGAAAGCGTAAATGGCAATCCCCCAATAGGTAGCACCCTAGTAAATGGCTCATTTCTTTGTTTCACACCATCTCGCCCAACTCTTTTTTGCAATGACTAAAGTTTGCTAGGGGATTTGGGCGATGTCTTTTCCCTATAATTTGTTTCCGTTTCATTCCGCTAAAAAATATGTGGAATGGAAGATGATGGCTCCGAATTGGTCGGACGCGGCGCGCTTCTATAATTGGTGACCAGAGACCCTTGCGGTATTGTTCCCGCCAAATAAAAAATGCTTTTTTGCGCGTGATACTTTCATAGTTCTTAGTATTGATTGTTGCCATTTCCGCAACATCTTGTGCCTCCATCTTGCATACAAGTTGGAAACAATCTGTTTTCTGAATTTGTTATTGATTCTTTAACCATAATTAGGGCCACCTCACTATTGTAAATTCAACCTAAGGGGAGATTAACGAATGAACGAGTATAAATGGATGATTGATGTTCTTATGGATATGGCCGCATTTGCAGAAAAGAACGGGCTGCAAAAAAGCTATGATACATTGATCAATTCAATGATTGAGGTAATGAATGAAACTAACTCAGTAGACCATATTGGGGATAGTGAAATGGTTGCGGCAGATTCTTCAAAGGGCAATGTAATTGCGATGCCCGTCCAGTAGATACCGCATTGATTGCAATGCCAACAGCTTGACGTTATGCGACCCGAAACCCAGAAATACGAGCAAGAATCCACTTAAAAATGAGCGGATTTACGCTCCATTAAGAGTTTCATAATTTTCATTAACCATTGATTAACTAAAGTAAAGCAATCGTTCCCTAATGCTCAATTCGGGGGAATTGCTATGTCAGAGTCGAATAACATAAGTAGATTGGATCTGTTGGAACACGTTGCTCTTCCAATGGGGAACTTGTCGCGAATCTTAGATGCACTGCTTAGCGGTGACACCAATTTGGATAGAGCTGAGGTAAGAGACGGCTTGCGAACAGCTCAAGTCAATGCTGCAGCAATCTATCGATTTGTTCTAAGTAACGGCGAGAAGCCAACTTCGCGAGTAGGTATGTAAACGGCGGGGCAATACTAGGCCACAGTAGCGGCGGCAAAATGCGGTCGCGGGCGGCGTAAAAA
>Ga0256845_1002690_pt1 | contig 12627 bp, 9 predicted proteins | sample RiftiametaG_FD_189101 | JGI IMG/M metagenome (GOLD analysis project Ga0256845, IMG submission 189101) | Tube worm associated microbial communities from hydrothermal vent at the East Pacific Rise, Pacific Ocean - Riftia | ecosystem: Host-associated > Annelida > Integument > Unclassified ... | reverse complement strand
AATTACAGGGTAAGATTTATCATCAATTCTAGCAGATATTTTTTGTGCAGTTTGATTGACAAGTTCATTAAGAAAATCAATACTTTGTATTTCACAACCAATATCTAAAACAGAATTAATAAACTTAGGTTTCCTATAATATTCAGGAATAATACCAAATATTTCTACGTTATCAGGAATATTAAACTTAATATGATTATTACCGATAGTTATAGTAGGTGATGTAATTTTAGTCTTAGCAAAGAAATGATTATTAATATTATCTTCATCATCAGACTTAATAATACGACAACTAACTATTTCACCATTTTCATAATCATCATAAGTATCTGTATTTGTATATGCAAAACTAGTATCTATATTACCTAAATGAAAAATAATATTACTATTTTCATTAAATGGTAATTCACAAATATTACTATCAATAGTAATAATAAATGAATTAGATTTATAAATATCACCAAAACGAACCCATTTAGCACTAATACCTTTATATGAATTAAGTATTTCAAGAATGATAGGAACAAGCATAAACTTACTATCATTTTGATTAAATTCAGGTATCGGTTTAGGAACAATGGCTCTATCAGAAACATCAAACAAAGTTGAAGTATCTAATGAAATAGTAAAATCAGAAGTATAATCAGATATAGTATTTGCATCAACAAACGGTATTACATAAGTATTAACCGTAGAATGAGTAGTTAATTTATCAGCATTAATTAACGCTTTGATTTTAATCATACGAAAATAATCTTTTGGCATATCAATAAATGCAGCATTAAGAACAGAATTTCTACGATTTGATAATACAGGTAAAATCGGACTTTCATTAACTTTTACAGTTTCAAGCATATCCATAGCACGTTGAGAGTATTCAAAATAACCTCTATCGAGTTTAGGATTAGGATCAATAATGTTATTAATTAATTGAAACATAACTTCATTAAGAACCCAATCCTTTTCTTGAGGTTTGATTACTTGTTTGCTAGCACTATTAATACGTTGTAAAGCAATATCAATTCCAATATGTAATTCCTTAACAGTAGAATACATGGTATTATAATTTAATATTATTTAACTTACCCTTAACTTCATTAGCTAGTTTAGCATTATCGTTATTATTTAAGAAAGCAACGGCTTCTTTAACAGTTTTACCTAAAACTTCACCGTCAACAGGATTACTAATAATTCCGCTTTCAATATCACGATTAAGAATTTGATAAGCAATTAGTTTTTCAATATAAGCTATTTGCTGTAAACTCTTATCTTCTGCAAGTCTTATAAACTCATTAGGTTTAGAGTTTTTAAAGTTTTCAAGTATTTGTGCTTTTTCACTAGTAGTAGCATTACTAATACTATCACCATATCCAGCAGCAAATAAAATAGTTTCAACTTTATTTTTATCTTCTAATAAGTTAATATAAGTCTTAGTTGCTTTATTACGTAAAGCAAACAGAATTTCTTTTTCTTTTCTAGCTAATGTATCATCATGTATATAAAACCTAATGTTTTTACTTTTATTAACATCATCAGGTTTATTTGCTACATCACGATAATTTTCACAATATCTCCACAAAACATAATCTCTTACGTTAATAGGAGTTCCAAATTTCCAACGATTATCTACTTTAACTTTACTTTCGACTATATCTGCAAGAGTTTTATCATCACGTCTTTCAACTTTAAGTTCATCAAATAAACGTTTAATTGCAGCTTTTTTATCAGAAGCATTAACATCGTATATCATACCAATTTCAAGAGGAAGTCCTTGTTCAGGAACATGAACAGTTAAATCATCAAACCAATTACTAAGTTTAGATATAAAGTTAGGATTAGTTGGTTGAAGTCCTAGTTCTCTAGGCATATAACTTTTAAGTTCATCTTCTTTAAGCATGATAGCACGTTTACCTCTAATAGAAGCTCCGATATGTTGATTACCTTCTTGCAAAACAGCTTTATTAACAGCTAAAAATAGACCACCGTATTTACGATAAATATGTATTATTTTACTAACACTTTCCATAATAATATTGTTTATAATTTATAATTTATTTTACACATTACTATTACCAATAACAATATCAATTACAATACAGATTGTAACATGAAACAATTAGCAGTATTAGCAATATCGATACCTTTAGTAAATAGTTTTTCATAACTTGCTTTATCAACATCAGTAGATAGTTGAGGAAGTAAGTCAGCAGCAACACCCCAAGATGGAGGTATAGGAGTAATACCTTTATATACACCAACAAGTTCTTTACGACCTTTTTGATATGCCATTTTAATATTACGTTCACCATCATAAACAGAGTGATCAAGTAATATACCTGTATGAGAAATCATAGGTTTACGAGTTCTAGGATGAACAATACCGTTACGTTTTTGAACTTCAGCAACAGAACCATTATTAAACAAAGCAAGAGGTTTAATAGTAATAGTATTACCTTTAACATCACGATATTGAGTAAAGTTATTACCATAAGCAAGAGCACCTTCTGTTCCGCTAATCATTTTTTCACCCATAGCAACAGTAAATCCACTAGCAGCTATATCAGCTTTGATAGCATAATCGAAATCATCAAGAAATCCATCACCACCATACATAACTAACTCAAGAGTTCCATTGTCAGGTTTTTGATCACTAAGAACAGTCATCATGTTTTTAATTTTACCAAGAGTAAGACGCTCACCATAGGTATCATAATTTTGTTCTTTAACTTGTTCCATAACACCAGCACCTTCAGGAACTTTTTCACCACTAGCATAATCTTTCATCATTATACTACCATCAGCAGTTCTATTATATTTAGATAACCAAAGATGTTCTTCATTCATTTGATAAAGACTTACATCAAATTGACGCATCTCTTCATTAATCCAAAAATTAGTAGGATTACCATTCTCATCTTCAAATTCAATATCAACAACTTTGTTGGCATGATTACCAGCAATAGCTTTAGTATAACGTTGAATAGAAAGTTGATTAGCTAATTTACTTGGACCAATAACACTAGTCTTATTACCTCTTGAAAGTTGTTCTGCAACAGTAGGAGCAGTCATAACCCAAATCTTACCAGGTTGTAAAAGTTCAGCACTCATACCTTCTTCGGCAGTAGTAGCTTTAAGTTCACAAACAAATCTCCAACCACGACCAGGAACTTCAACTCCTTCAGTCATGATACGAGCCATAGTAACACCATCAGCTGCAATCAAACCAAAGTCACGAGTAAATTTATTAGTTTTAGCATATATATTAAAAGGAGTATATCCTTTACCAACTGTTACAGTAGGAGCATATTCAGCATATACAAGTTCATCAGTATGAGTAATTCTACCCATAATATCAAGTGTATATTCAATAGAATTAACAGGATTTTCAGAAGCATTACCCTCTTGACCTTCTGTAAGAACAGTCAAAGGAAATTTATCACTATCTTTACCCCATTTATAAATAAGTCTTTTAGATAATTTGTCAGGTTGAGCCAACATTAATCTAACAAGAGTGTTTTCGCTAGTATGAATACTATCGTCATATCTAGCAGTTGTTACATTTCTAATCATAATAACAATTTTTTAATTAATAGATTGATTAAATACGAATATTATTAACGTCAATCTTATTACCACCAACATTACGTTGTTGTTGTTGTCCATTACCGCCAACACCCTTTTTAGCTTTACGAATAAATTTTATATGTTTAGTCTTTGCAGCACTATCAATTAAATCTTTATTATTATTACCTGTAAATAATAAGTAAGCATCTAATAATTTATCTTCTAGTTTACGACTAGTAGCATCAATTTCATATTGAGTTTTACCATCTTTAACAGGCATTGCATAATATGCTAAAAATTCATCACGATTACGTTGAACAACATTACCATTAGCATCTCTAGTTTTAATCATTGCAGGAATAGTAACATCACCTAATTTACCAGATGAAACTATACTCTTAACTTTATTAAATACTTCAAGTTGTCTTTGACGTTCTTCTTGTTGCTTAACAGCAATAGCTTGTTGTCTGCGAGTAGCTTGTTCATTAATACGACCATTAATAAATTCTAATTCAGCTTGAGCAGCAGCAAGACTTTTACCATCATCAATAAAGGCATTAGCAATAGTTTCAGCAACTTCACGACTATTACCTTTCATCATTTGACCTTTAATGATTAAATTACGGTGTGCATCAGTATTTTCTTCAGTAAGTTTAATATCTAAAGGTTTCTCACCAAAAGAAAAACCTTCCACAGAACCATTAAGCTCTATATATTCATATAGTTCTTTAAGTTCAGGTTTACTTTCAAAAATACTATTAAGAGCATTAATAGCAATATTCTTACCATAAGTATTAACAAGATATTCTTCACGTTTAGCAAAACCATCAACAGTAGGTTCAAATTCAACAGGATTACCATTAGCATCTGTTAATTCAAAACCGGTAAGTTCAGTAACTTTTTGCATAAGTGCCCCAACATCACTTAAATCAGTGTCCCCATCAGATTGTTCAGCAATGATACTCTCAACTTCTTCTCTAGTTTTAACTATATTACCGTCAGCATCAATAGCTTCACCATTTTCATTAATAGTTAGCTCAACATCATCGATAACAATAGCCTCAACATCTTCAATAGAAGAAACAGTAGGGTCTGCATTCAATTGATTAGCGAGTGATTTACGAAAATCAGTAGCACTAAGAATAACTTCATTCTTATCATTAAGAATATTACCTTCTAAATCAAAAGATTTACCACCAACAGCATTAATAATTTTACTTTTATGTTCATCATTTAATTTAGATATAAAATCGACATCAGTAATTTCATTAGATGTTGCGTTATTGATAATATCTTCATTACCGCTTACTAATTCAACAAAATTTACATCTTCGTTCATAACATTAACTTTTTTAAATTTACAATTCAATACAATATTAATAATAATTATAGTAATAACCAAATATATAATACATTAAACATTAATATTTGTTGTTTCTAATTGACTTTCAAGACTTTGTATTGTATCTTCTAATTCTTTAACTATATTATCAGTATCATCGGATACGGCTTTATTTTCTTTTAGTTCAGTCATTTTATAATCAATTAGTTTATTTTTTAGTTTAGTGATATTATCTTGAGTATTACGTCTATCTTCATGCTCTTCTTTAAGTTTAGCAGCCTCAATAACTCCTTTAGCTTCTGTTTGAGCATTTTGAGCTTCATTTTCTTGAGCTTCTTTAGCACGTTTTTGTTCAAGTTCTTGATAATGTAAAAGTATCTCTTTAAGTTTAGATAGATTTTCAGTATCAATAGCCTCAATAGCAATATTAAATTGACCATTTTGACTAGCACTAAAAGCAAGATCTTGTAATTTATTTAATTTATCATTTAGTTTAAGACTATTATCAACAAATATTCCATATTCAGTTTCACAATGCTCATATCCATTAATTTCAAAGAATTTAGTCTTACGATTACTAGACATATATTTACCTTTCTTACCATCAATCCAAGCAACTTTAGTAAAATCAATATCAGCCTCATAATCTTTACAACGAGCTTTATTAAATACTTCATTAATCATAGCACTACCAAGACTACTTCTCATAATAGCTTGTTCAGTAACATACTTACCAGATGTAGGATACATTTCACCAGCACGTTGAGGGTTCATATCAACAGCATCATTAGCAAGTTGTTTAGTTTCTATAATTAATCTACTAAGACTTTCAATATAATTATAGTCAGAAAGATCAATAGCTTTAAGAGCTTGAACAGCTACTGCAAAATTACTAACACTATCATCAGGAAAAGCAATACCTGAACTAGTCATACGATACAATTGTTCTTCTTGTTCAATATCATCACCGCCAAGCAGTCCTTTAGGAAATACAGCAATCTTACCATGATTTTTAGCAATAGCACGTTCTCTAGCAAGATAAAGAATATTAATAACTTTTTGATAATACTTTAAAGTTAAAGGAATTGAATGATTAGGAAATAAAGGCATAAGATTAATCTTACCTGTAATAGGAAGTTTACAAGCATAATTATTATTAATCTTATTACGTTGAACAGGTATTTCTTCAGGAGGAATATAAACACCTGTATAAATATCACCAATAGCATACATTACATATACAGTAGGAATATAATCAGTTTCTAGTTTAATATCACCAATACTTTCATCTAGTTTATAATCACGTTCAACTTCCATTTGTTGTTCTTTACCTAGAATGTCAGTATAAGTAAGAATTTTAATTTCTTTAAATGCTTTAAAGTAAAGTTTATCAACAGAGAAATGACCTTTTTTATTAAGAACATCTTTACGTTGTTCAGGCATATTATTACCTAATTCAGCACTATAATATGTAAGTAATAATTGAGTATCTACTTGAGTTTGACCTGTTTCATTAAATCTAGTATGAATATCTTTAAGATACTTCTTATCTTTATTAGTTAGCTTATCATTAAAAGCAGATAGTATTTCAGATAAAGTCATCCACTTTTTAATAATAGCACCGTCATATTCATCTACAAAATCAGCATTACTATAAATAAGAAATACTTGACTAGGATGTAATACTTCTTTAATAAGATCGTCATTATGAATATATCTATCAACAAAATATTGACCATATATTATCCAATAAGTATAAGCCTTTAGATAAGCATATTCATCATCAGTTGAATATTTAAGAAAATCAAGTAGTTCTTGATCTACAATAGCACGTTGATCTTTCCAACGAAGTTCAAACTCTTTAGCTTCTTGTTCAAGATTAATATTCTTATCTAGTTCATTAATAGGATTATCTTCTTGATTGACTTCATTAAGAGTTTCATTAAGCATAGCTTTAGCTTTCCTATCAAGTTGGGTAAGCATATACTCATTGAGACTATCTAAAAATTCATTATCTTCATTAGGTAGTTTAGAAATAACAGTAAAAGTATTAGTACTTTTAATATATTCACCAATAAATTTACGAACAATAGGCATTATAATATCCATATTTTTAAGGTCACCAGGATATTTACGAAAACGTTCATCAGTAGCATTATAAGGATTAAGTATCCACTTATATTCACTATTCTTAATAACACCATATAATAAATCTTCAATTTCAGCAATATCTTTAGAAGTATTACCAGCATACTTACGAAAGAAATTCATAATAGCCATATAATAAGGCTTATCATTTTTACGTTTATCAATCTCATAAAGATCAATAGCTTTAGGAGCATATACACTCATAACAACATTATTTTAATTAATACCAAGCACGTTCAAATATATTCTTAGTTCCACCTATTAAATTATTATTCTTTTTAGACTTAGGTTTAGTATTAGTATAAAGCATTTCTTTAATATCATACATACCTACAATAAGAGCAGATATTCTATCAAAGTTACCTTTAAGATTAAATTTCAAAAGTTCATTAAGTAAACCTTCATCATCTATATAATGAAACACATATTTATTATTACCAAATTCATCAACCCCAACTTTAGTATATAACCATTCATAAAGAAGTTCAAGTCCTTTAAGTCTTCGATTACTAGAACCAGCACCCATTGAAATACCAAAACCTCTACCTATACTACCTTGAAGTTTAACGTCCCAAGCAAAAGTAGGTTCACCGACAAGTCTATTAGTTTCTTTCCAATGTTTAAAATCTTGAATAACTTGTCCTCTATCATTTTCAGTCATAACCTTAGCATTATAAAATTTACTAAGTTTAAGAAGAAGTCTATCAAAATGTTCTTGTTTAAGAGGACGACCAATATAACTAGCAACTAATACATCACCACGACTATTAGTAACATTATTAGGAACTAAATAAATATATATAGTACCAAAACTATTATCTCTTGTTATATCTTTATTAGCATCTTTATCTACACCATAAGGGTCAACCCATATTCTATATAAATTATCAGGTATAGAACCATTGATTTTAATAGGTGCATGAAATAATCTAATAGAACCTAAATTATCACCTTTAGGATCAGGATGAAGTCTAGTAATATAAGGATGTATTTCTTTTTGACGACCTTGCGTCATTAACCATTCATTACTACGAAATACAATACTATCTTTAATAGAACTATTAGCAGCTTTAAATTCTTCAAGTATTCCGTCACGATAATAATTACCTATAACTTTATTCTTAACCGCTTTATAATGAAGTTCTAATTCTTCACTACTAAACATATTACTAGAACTACTTGCAAAACTATCAGCAGGAGTATTACCATATTGACCTTTAAAATCAATATAATCCTTTATTGTTTCAGCAGTATCATATTTAAGCCTATGTTCAAGTTCTGCAACTTTAATAGCAATCTTATAATCAGTATTACCATTTTTATCCATTGCAAGTTTACCGTCATATTCTCCTTCAAGACCCCACCAAAAAGGTTTATAAAAACCACAAATCTCATCACGTTTATTCTTATCCCAAACATTTTCAAAAGGCATAAAACGCCAACGTTTAGGATTACGAAAGTCACGTTCAAAATCTTCAGCAGTTTCACTATCACTGTTAACAGTTCCAAAAACAATAGCTTGACCTGTAACATAACTACCTGTTCTAAGAGTAGGTTCAGTTTGTGTCATAAAGTCATCAAAATTAGGTAACGTTCCACGTTCCTCAACTTTAATCTCATCACTATCTTTACCAACAGCAGCATTAGCATTATTAAATGTAGATACAGATACAATACCAGATTTATAACCAAATACACGTTTATATTTATCTCTATATCCTAATTTAATATCTTCTATGTTACGACTAATAACGCCTCTAACAAAAGGAGTTTGAGTTTCATAATAATCAATTTGATCAAGAGCCATATTAGCAATAGCATTACCTGTAGTAATATATTTTTTATCCCAAGCTACAAGTAAAACTGTTTTATTAGGAGTAAGATTAATAGTATTAGCAGAACCTTTACCTTCCATGTAACTAAATCCAGCACGTCTAGTTTTACAAACAATAACATTATAACCATTAGCTCTACTAAACTCTTTAACTTTATACCACCAATATTGACTATCAAAAAATCTAGGAAAACCTTTTTTCTTAATAGCAGTATGATTATTTTTAGTGCTATCAACATCTAGTTTAAGAATTTCAGAATAATTAAGAAAATTATAATGTTCGCCTGTTATTCTAAGATCATGAATACTACCATCAGGCATAAGTTTACAAGGAGCTATAAATCCATTCTTACGTCTATCTTCTTCTCTACGTCTAAATTTACGATGAGGAATACTATCTATCTTATCTTTAATATAAACACCATATTTCTTTTTATAATTAGCAGCAGGACTTAATAGATGAGTATCAATAAATTTAAAATTCATATTAAATAGAAACCCACCACTTTCACCAATAAGAAAGTCATTATCAGGATCAATATAACCAGCAGATGCAGCAGTTCGATATTTACTTTTATCTTCTGCAATATAATTAGCAAAGTCATCTACAGGTTCAAATACAAATTTCATAATATCATTTTTATTATTAAAACAACTCTTGCCGTTATTAGCAAGAGTTGTATAATGTTAATTATTAAGGAATTAATCACCCACAAGATTAAAAATAAATTAGCAATCGGTAAACTTAAAATTTATACTAACACTAATAATAATAATAACTAACATTGATTTAAACATGACTATACAAATGTATATAATTTTATTACAATATGCAAGCAAATATTAAAAAATCTTTAATTGTCTATTAGCAAGGTTTGTTTTAAAATGATAATCAAACATTAATGATACTTCTTTTTGATAATCATTAATAACATAAGTATCAACTCTTTCAGGTTCATCTTCTACTACAATATATTGTCCTTTATTATCAACTTTAGGCATACCATATTCATTAAGAACAAATGTATCTCTAATTTGAATTAGAATTGCACCTTTAAATTTAAAACCTCTATCAATAAGCATCTTAGCATAAGTATTAAGTTGTAATGAATATATCATACCATTACAATTATATAAATTATCAATAGGATATTTAAGATATTCTTTTTTACTAACCCAAAGATTAGTTAATTGACGATGTCTATTCTTTTTATAATAACCACTTTCAAACTTAATTTCATCTTTATTAGTTTTCCAATCAAGAATTACAAAACTATCATCTTTAATAGCTAGTAAATCAATCATACCTGAAATAAGATAAGTAGGATCATATACACCAACTTCTGCATATAGATGATAACCTTTTTCAACATACCATTCTATAATAGCAACTATTTTAGGATAACGGTCATTAAGAGCTTCTGTAAATGCTTCTATATTAATACGACCTGAAATATTATTTTTAATAATATCATCAATAGTATAAAGAACATTATCATTACGTTTGAAACTTTTAATAGTATCATAAAATTTACTATGAATTTTTATATTAGTTTCAAGATTATCATGTTTAGCTGTTCCTTTATCACAAGCATCTTTAGTAATCTTTTCCCATTGAGCGATAATTTCTTTTTCACTTTTACCGGTATATTGACCACGACCTTCTTTAGCAAGTCTTCTAGCCCATGCTTTAGTATCAAATGGAACTTCAAATTGATGTATTAAAGTAGTAGTTGAGGTATATATATTATTTTGATCATCTGTATATTTATGTTCAGCATCATCAAAATAAATAGTTCTATTATATTTGTCATCTAGTTGTATCATTGTATATTATATTATATTATTCATCAGGTATCATACTAGAAGTAATAGGAACATTACCAAGTCCAACTCCAAGATTATTATCAATAGAATTAAACTCCATAAGTAGTTCTTTTAATTGAGCAGCTAACTTAGGAACATCATTACTAATAGACATAAGTTCTTTTTGAGCTTTATTAATACTCATTATTTCATCAATAGATTTATCAGGTTTCTTAACCTCTTGTTTAATATAATTAAGAAGTGTATCATTACTATCATAAATAATTTTAAAACCTTTTATAAGTTGTTTAATAGTTTTAACAACAGCAGTATCATGATAATCACGATAATATTCAATAAACTCTTTTACAGTTTTATCAGGTTTATAATCATCAGGAAGATCAAGATCATGAACAGCTTTATCATGAAGTTCTTGTCCTGTAAGTCCTTGACGAATACCAGGACTATTAACATTAACTAAATACCAAACATAAGCAAGTTCACGTTTAGCAAACATTTTTTTCAAACCTTTGGCATCTCCAAATATCTTACCACCTCTATCTCTACGAATAATCATACGAGCAAGTTTAATATTCATAGCAACGCCATCATTAATTTGAATATCACCATCTTCTAGTTTAAAAAAAGCATCCATAGTTTAATCATTATTATTATCGTCATTAGTAATATCAATAGTTTGTTCAGATAAAGAAAAAGCATATTTAGCAGCACGTTTACGAAGTTTACCGGTTCTAGGATTAAGATCATAATATACTTTATGAAAATTAGTATCTTTTTTATTATAAAGTCTATTTATAAAAAATTTACAAGCATTATGCCAAATACTATTTTGTTCCTTAGCACCAGGTGAACGAGCATTATCTTCTTCAAACTTAAACATCAAATCATTATAAATATCAAATATACTACTTTTACTAAGAACAGAAGTAAATGAACCAAGAAGTCTAAAAAATACTCTTTCATTATTTTCTATCTTACGTTGAATAGTAATATCTCTAGCAGCTAAAAAAAGTTCTAAATGTTCAGGAGTAATATCTAAATCATGATTTTCTTTAAGTTCTTTAATAGTATATCTAAAATGATCTTCAAGAGTATAAAGATCATCATATAGAAACCCACCATATCCTAAATCTCTAAAATCCATAGTTTATTCAATATCTTGAGGTTCAATATAAATACCAGATATATTATGAAATTCAGTTACAACATAAAATTGTAATTCAACAAGTGAATTAGGATTAAGATTATCATTTTCATTAAGACTTTTAGCCATAGATAAATCCATATTACCTAAAGTCTTACCTTTATTTTGTTTAGAGGCATGACTTGCAGCAGCAAGTAAAGTTGGATGTTTACGTTTAAACTCTTTTAGAAACTCAATAATATTAATATCAGAATATACAAAAGGTTTATAAACAACCATACCTAGAGATTTAATATCAACAATAGAATTAATAGGTAAAGTATCAGTAAGTTGAGGACTAGTTGCTGCAACTACTAATCGCATATGAGGTGTCATAGTTTTAGCAAACATAGCATCAGCTTCATTTATAATATCACCAACAGTATTACATTTAGCAACAGCAATAGCTTCTATCTTGGCAACAACACGAAGTAGAATAGTATCACGCACAGGAATATAATTAACAGTAGTTCTACCATATACAGTATTTTCTAACATATTAATAGCTTTGTTAAGTGTCATTTTATAAGGTTTATTATAAACCTTATTATTTATAGCATTCTTAGTATTATTATTGTCATCACTTTCAATAATATTTACAACGGAACTTTCGATTTGTTTATCATTCATAATCTATTATATTTTAGTTATACAAATTAAATCAATACAAATATAACTATTATTTTTAATTTCAACAAATGTTTAGATAAGTTTTATTAACATTTTATT
>Ga0256845_1002689_pt1 | contig 12631 bp, 8 predicted proteins | sample RiftiametaG_FD_189101 | JGI IMG/M metagenome (GOLD analysis project Ga0256845, IMG submission 189101) | Tube worm associated microbial communities from hydrothermal vent at the East Pacific Rise, Pacific Ocean - Riftia | ecosystem: Host-associated > Annelida > Integument > Unclassified ... | reverse complement strand
TTATCCTTATTATTATTATTATCATTACGTTTAATAGCATTAGTATTATTATTTTTACTGCTATTGCTATTATAATTGTTATCATCATTAATACTTTTTCGCACATGTTTCGACCACTGTATACCACAGTATATGAGACATTGTGATCCAGATTTTCATCCAGAGTGTAATTATACACATAGCTAGTGAGTGAAACACGAAGTATTTAGCGTCATTTCCATTTTCAAAGTTCAGGTGTAAGTTTCCCATAGCTTTTAAGCATGGACTTAAGCAAAGGCAAATTGTGAAATTTAGAAATGATACACTAATTTCCGAAACTGTTTCGTTCACCCTATATGAGACATTGTGATCCAGATTTTGACCCACAGTGTAATTATACACTTAGCTAGTGAGGGAACGATGAACTATTTGTCATCATTTCCATTTTCAATGTTCAGGTGTAAGTTTCCCATAGCTTTTAAGCAGCAATGTTTCGAACAATGGCTAACATCAAATTTTTGAAACAATTCTTGAAACAGTTCACTAATTTTCGTAATTGTTTCGTGCTCCGTATCTGACATTGTGATCCGGATCGTGACCCAGAGTAAAGCTACACACTTAGCTGGTGAGGCCAACACGAAATATTTGTCACCTTTTCAATTTGCAAAATTCAGGTGTAATTTAATGATTTGCGTCATTTTTTTCTTGTATCATAATGTATTATTTAAAAATTGCATTTCATCGTTGTTGGCATAACGGTATACATGTATGTAAGTAGAATTTCTTAACAGACACACACTGGTTCGAACCCCGTGCAAACATATTAATATATTTAGCATTATCCTTATTATTATTATTATCATTACGTTTAATAGCATTAGTATTAGTATTTTTATTGCTATTGCTATTATAATTGTTATCATCATTAATACTTTTTCGTAAATGTTTCGACCACTGTATACCACAGTATATGAGACATTGTGATCCAGATTTTCATCCAGAGTGTAATTATACACATAGCTAGTGAGTGAAACACGAAGTATTTAGCATCATTTCCATTTTCAAAGTTCAGGTGTAAGTTTCCCATAGCTTTTAAGCATGGACTTAAGCAAAGGCAAATTGTGAAATTTAGAAATGATACACTAATTTCCGAAACTGTTTCGTTCGCCCTATACGAGACATTGTGATCCAGATTTTGACCCACAGTGTAATTATACACTTAGCTAGTGAGGGAACCATGAACTATTTGTCATCATTTCCATTTTCAATGTTCAGGTGTAAGTTTCCCATAGCTTTTAAGCAGCAATGATTCGAACAATGGCTAACATCAAATTTTTGAAACAATTCTTGAAACAGTTCAATAATTTTCGTAACTGTTTCGTCCACCGTATCTGACATTGTGATCCTGATGGTGACCCAGAGTAAAACTACACACTTAGCTAGTGAGGCCAACACGAAATATTTGTCACCTTTTCAATTTGCAAAATTCAGGTGTAAGTTAATGATTTGCGTCATTTTTTTCTTGTATCATAATGTATTATTTAAAAATTGCATTTCATCGTTGTTGTCATAACGGTATACATGTATGTAAGTAGAATTTCTTAACAGACACACACTGGTTCGAACCCCGTGCAAACATATTATTATTTTTAGCATTATCCTTATTATTATTATTATCATTACGTTTAATAGCATTAGTATTATTATTTTTACTGCTATTGCTATTATAATTGTTATCATCATTAATACTTTTTCGCACATGTTTCGACCACTGTATACCACAGTATATGAGACATTGTGATCCAGATTTTCATCCAGAGTGTAATTATACACATAGCTAGTGAGTGAAACACGAAGTATTTAGCGTCATTTCCATTTTCAAAGTTCAGGTGTAAGTTTCCCATAGCTTTTAAGCATGGACTTAAGCAAAGGCAAATTGTGAAATTTAGAAATGATACACTAATTTCCGAAACTGTTTCGTTCACCCTATATGAGACATTGTGATCCAGATTTTGACCCACAGTGTAATTATACACTTAGCTAGTGAGGGAACGATGAACTATTTGTCATCATTTCCATTTTCAATGTTCAGGTGTAAGTTTCCCATAGCTTTTAAGCAGCAATGTTTCGAACAATGGCTAACATCAAATTTTTGAAACAATTCTTGAAACAGTTCACTAATTTTCGTAATTGTTTCGTGCTCCGTATCTGACATTGTGATCCGGATCGTGACCCAGAGTAAAGCTACACACTTAGCTGGTGAGGCCAACACGAAATATTTGTCACCTTTTCAATTTGCAAAATTCAGGTGTAATTTAATGATTTGCGTCATTTTTTTCTTGTATCATAATGTATTATTTAAAAATTGCATTTCATCGTTGTTGGCATAACGGTATACATGTATGTAAGTAGAATTTCTTAACAGACACACACTGGTTCGAACCCCGTGCAAACATATTAATATATTTAGCATTATCCTTATTATTATTATTATCATTACGTTTAATAGCATTAGTATTAGTATTTTTATTGCTATTGCTATTATAATTGTTATCATCATTAATACTTTTTCGTAAATGTTTCGACCACTGTATACCACAGTATATGAGACATTGTGATCCAGATTTTCATCCAGAGTGTAATTATACACATAGCTAGTGAGTGAAACACGAAGTATTTAGCATCATTTCCATTTTCAAAGTTCAGGTGTAAGTTTCCCATAGCTTTTAAGCATGGACTTAAGCAAAGGCAAATTGTGAAATTTAGAAATGATACACTAATTTCCGAAACTGTTTCGTTCGCCCTATACGAGACATTGTGATCCAGATTTTGACCCACAGTGTAATTATACACTTAGCTAGTGAGGGAACCAATACTATTTGTCATCATTTCCATTTTCAATGTTCAGGTGTAAGTTTCCCATAGCTTTTAAGCAGCAATGATTCGAACAATGGCTAACATCAAATTTTTTCAACAATTCTTGAAACAGTTCACTAATTTTCGTAACTGTTTCGTCCACCGTATCTGACATTGTGATCCTGATTGTGACCCAGAGTAAAACTACACACTTAGCTAGTGAGGCCAACACGAAATATTTGTCACCTTTTCAATTTGCAAAATTCAGGTGTACGTTGATGCTTTGCGTCATTTTTTCTTGTATCATAATGTATTATTTAAAAGTTGCATTTCATCGTTGTTGTCATAACGGTATACATGTATGTAAGTAGAATTTCTTAACAGACACACACTGGTTCGAACCCCGTGCAAACATATTATTATTTTTAGCGTTATCCTTATTATTATTATTATCATTACGTTTAATAGCATTAGTATTATTATTTTTACTGCTATTGCTATTATAATTGTTATCATCATTAATACTTTTTCGCACATGTTTCGACCACTGTATACCACAGTATATGAGACATTGTGATCCAGATTTTCATCCAGAGTGTAATTATACACATAGCTAGTGAGTGAAACACGAAGTATTTAGCGTCATTTCCATTTTCAAAGTTCAGGTGTAAGTTTCCCATAGCTTTTAAGCATGGACTTAAGCAAAGGCAAATTGTGAAATTTAGAAATGATACACTAATTTCCGAAACTGTTTCGTTCACCCTATATGAGACATTGTGATCCAGATTTTGACCCACAGTGTAATTATACACTTAGCTAGTGAGGGAACGATGAACTATTTGTCATCATTTCCATTTTCAATGTTCAGGTGTAAGTTTCCCATAGCTTTTAAGCAGCAATGTTTCGAACAATGGCTAACATCAAATTTTTGAAACAATTCTTGAAACAGTTCACTAATTTTCGTAATTGTTTCGTGCTCCGTATCTGACATTGTGATCCGGATCGTGACCCAGAGTAAAGCTACACACTTAGCTGGTGAGGCCAACACGAAATATTTGTCACCTTTTCAATTTGCAAAATTCAGGTGTAATTTAATGATTTGCGTCATTTTTTTCTTGTATCATAATGTATTATTTAAAAATTGCATTTCATCGTTGTTGGCATAACGGTATACATGTATGTAAGTAGAATTTCTTAACAGACACACACTGGTTCGAACCCCGTGCAAACATATTAATATATTTAGCATTATCCTTATTATTATTATTATCATTACGTTTAATAGCATTAGTATTAGTATTTTTATTGCTATTGCTATTATAATTGTTATCATCATTAATACTTTTTCGTAAATGTTTCGACCACTGTATACCACAGTATATGAGACATTGTGATCCAGATTTTCATCCAGAGTGTAATTATACACATAGCTAGTGAGTGAAACACGAAGTATTTAGCATCATTTCCATTTTCAAAGTTCAGGTGTAAGTTTCCCATAGCTTTTAAGCATGGACTTAAGCAAAGGCAAATTGTGAAATTTAGAAATGATACACTAATTTCCGAAACTGTTTCGTTCGCCCTATACGAGACATTGTGATCCAGATTTTGACCCACAGTGTAATTATACACTTAGCTAGTGAGGGAACCATGAACTATTTGTCATCATTTCCATTTTCAATGTTCAGGTGTAAGTTTCCCATAGCTTTTAAGCAGCAATGATTCGAACAATGGCTAACATCAAATTTTTGAAACAATTCTTGAAACAGTTCACTAATTTTCGTAACTGTTTCGTGCACCGTATCTGACATTGTGATCCGGATTGTGACCCAGAGTAAAACTACACACTTAGCTAGTGAGGCCAACACGAAATATTTGTCACCTTTTCAATTTGTAAAATTCAGTTGTAAGTTAATGCTTTGCGTCATTTTTTCTTGTATCATAATGTATTATTTGAAAATTGCATTTCATCGTTGTTGTCATAACGGTATACATGTATGCAAAGGAGAATTTCTTAACAGACACACCCTGGTTCGAACCCCGTGCAAACATATTATTATTTTTAGCATTATCCTTATTATTATTATGATCATTTCGTTTAATAGCATTAGTATTATTATTTTTATTGCTATTGCTGTTATAATTGTTATCATCATTATTACTTCTAATTTCTAAATGATACACTCATTTTCGTAACCGTTTCGTTCTCCCTTATCCAGAATTTGATCCAGAATGTAATTATTCCCATAGGCCACGAGGGGGGCATGTGACATGTGTCGTCAATTCCGATGTAAAAATTCAGGTGTAAGTTTCCCATAGCTTTTAAGCATCGATTCAAATATCGGCAAACGTGAAATTTAGAAAAAAACGATACTCATTTTCATAACTATTTCGTTCCCCTTATCGGACATTGCGATCCTGATTTTGACCCATAGAGTAATTATACAGTTAGCCAGTTAGGCAAACATGAAATATCTGCCATCATTTAAATTTTCAAAGTTCAGGCGTAAGTTTCCCATAGCTTTTGAGCATAGATTGAAACATCGGCAAACTATTTCGTTCCCCCGATCAGACATTGCGATCCTGATTTTGACCCACAGTGTAATTATACACTTAGCCAGTTAGGTGAATATCAGAAATATCTGCCATCATTTCAATTTTCAAATTAGAGGTGTAAGTTTCCCATAGCCTTTTCCCACGACTTTGTGATCCAGATCGTTATTATACACATAGCCATCTATGCTAACGCGACATATTTGTCATCATTTCCATTTTCAAAGTTCAGGTGTAAGTTTCCCATAGCTTTTAAGGTGGGTCATTCTCTTTTCATGAATTTTTATTGTATGGATAGATGTGTGCAATTTTGGTAACAAACGATTTATTGATTTCTTTTCTTTAAGAAAACACGAAAACAAAACGTAGGCCACCGACGTAATTTTTGCGCTACAAAGGGAATTAGATGAAGCGTATATCCAACAATAATATAATTCTTTGTAATGGAGTTAAATGGCATTTTCACATAAATATGTAGATATACGTATCTGTGAACTATGAATTGCATGGGTATTTTTTTTATCAAATTCAATGTGTAACAAATTAATAACGTACTCTTTCAAACCATATAATAATAACAATATGGGGTCACCGACTTCGTTTTTCTTTTATTCATCATCAAAAGCATAGCAACATGGTTGAACATGCATATTTTTGACTATTTCACATGTAGACCAGGCAAATCAACCATTTCAATCCTACTACATAACAGCTGTCAAATTTAGAACACTTTCAGTATGGATATATACACTATTATAAAGTATACTTCTCCAAAATTGACACGCATATAATCTACTCCCAGTGATAACAAATTCACAACACTATATATACTATATTGTGTTGTCATGGTGATGGTCCATAATAACACAGCGACAACCCCGTAGTAACGCGGATAACAATATTTAAGCCAAACGGTGCGTTTGCTTCATTCATATCTGTAACCTAAATATCGCAGCCATAACCAAATATATAACTTTATCAAGATGCTATCGAGATAATAGAATGTCTATTGAAAAGAAAACAGTATTCATACGAAACAAATATCGTCGAGTTATCATCCACGGGCGGCACCATTTAAAGTGTTTAGCGACACAATAAAGGTTTCAGTCTAATTAATGCTAAATTTTAACAAGATACGGTCGTATAGAAGATGTCCCGCGCCCTCGAATATTGTAGAGAAATGATAGTGCCATTCTTTTTTACAATATATATATATATTATTGAATACTTGCCAACAACAATAAATATTTGAGATGTAAATCTTAGTATCCAAGTAAAGTATGCTGAAAATATTGCCATGGTTACATCGTTAACGACAACGAAGTTTAACATTTCACCTATAGTTGCCATTTGTGATAACGTTACCAAACAAAGAAACCGGAGGGTGACAATATGACACAATATGACGCAATCAGCTGGCAGTGTGTGACAAGATATAATGTATATAGAGTAAAGAATATAATAGTTAAAGCGGCATACTGCCAATGAATAACATTTTTTATTTTTGTATTTGTATGCTTTGGGCATCCTCTAAAAGTAATAAACCACTTGGCACATGCGAACCAAAAAGGTTTCTTAGCATAAAACCAGCATGCTTAAAATCTCGAGTGGACCCCACCTTAAAAATTGGCGGGAAAGTTACGAAATTTTCATACTCTCAATACATAGTATTACATATGTATTTAGGTGATTATGTGCTGGATAGTGAGCATAGAAAAGATCCCGTAACCTCCACAAATGGTCACGATTGCGCAAGAAAGACGCCATGACTTAATTTAGTGAAAACACCATAATAACCGAACATGTCAAAAGAATACCTTCAGTGTTACCGTAGGTGGTGGAATTGTCCATTTTACATATCAAATTATCTTACAAACCGTAGTTATGACCAAACAGTATGAAATGAAAAATATTTCAACATTTGTAATTAATATTTAGTCCTGGGCAGAAAGCCACTTTAATATAATAATATATCATGTCATTGGTCATGACTAGATTACTCGGACGCCCAATTACTGTATATGTATCCCCAGTCTGAAAAATGGTGTATTTCCTCAAAATAGTGGCCACGTTGAATGTATGAACAATTTTATTTTACCAAAAATGCACCCTAATTATCTTTCTGGTGTTCCAAAACCTACTTTTAATTTGGATTGACATCCAAATTCCATCCATAAGTTAGATATTGCCAAAACAGTGAAAATACATACTTGGTGGCGGCCATTTTGTTTTTCGCCATTTTTACCCCTTTTCCCTCATCAAAACTCTTGGCACTTTTTTTGTGTGAAATTTGGTCAAACTAATTCTGTTTCAATTCCTTCTCGGTTCCTCAAATCTACAACTTCGTTGATTAGACTATTATCCTGAGCAACAACATGTTCACTCAATATGAAAAGAATAGGACTTATTTCGTAGTAGTCACTGCGGTGATCAAATGTGTCATTTTACATTGAAAACTAGATTACTCGGTTGTAACTAGATAGATAGCATCGTGTGCATTATATTTCTCTTTAATTATATCCTCCACTGAGCATTCCTGCTCGTAATTTTGTCTACCGGGAAACAATTCGCTTGCACATTGGCAAACTATCACTGAACCCCAGCACAATAAGCCAGCATCGAATCTGAAACAAGTATGGGCTAACAACAATGGTTTCTCAATGTCTAACAGAAATGTGAGAAAATTCCGCATGGCTTTCTTGTTGCTGATGGCCTGGACGGGCGTGCCATGGCGGTGGAGCTTCCCATCATTACGTGACAGGCAGGCCAGTAACTGCAGCAGCTGCAGGCGTAATTTTCCTCGTCGGCAGGATATAGTCGACGAACGTTTCGCTACGTGATAATGCAGTTATTTGCAAAATGTGGGCATCCATTGCTGCAAAAAGAAAAAAAAATGCATTTAATACAATAGTGGTCATACATAAAAATTCAATTACACGTTACTGGAACTGACTGGAAGCTATCGAAGCCCCATAAACTGCATACGAGTTTAATGTTTGTTACATCACAGATCCGGAGAGTTTAATGTTTATTATATCCAGTCTCGAATATAGTCGAGATGCACCCTGGACCACGTTGTCCGCTTCAGCCGAACTGAAGTACTGTGCTCAATAAGACCAACATTTTTAGCCAGTGGCTAATCACCCTACATTACGTTATTACTACGCGAAGCTACACACGATTAGGACCAACTGCCAATCATTACACGCACGTACTTACGTGTTACTTACAGCTTTAGCACAGTTATATATGGCAGACGTATTGCTCGCCTAGTTTGAAGAGCATTATATCAAGATTCAACTGGATCGCAGATATTCAACACCTGTGAATAGTTTACGAAATACATACACAGGTCAGTTGTTTCCAAGTCGAAGCATATCGCCTCTTTCAATTTTGCTGCTCTGGTGCCAGCGACGGCAGATTTCTTGTTCCGCTACTGGTCAGCTTTAAGGAATCGTGCAAGTGTGAAATACCCCGGAGAAAGTCCTGTGGCTTCATCCACCTGTTCAATAGACGAAGAAAAATCACTTATAACACGAATGATGTCGGTTTTTACGAGAGAGTTTTTGTGGAATCATTACCAGGGCAAGACATAATATATCAGTATGCATACCGTAGTCGCTTCGATGAGGGGACACCATGCGGGATGTCAGAAACGGCATTGTTTCGCGAACCGTTGATCGTTGTAATAACACCCTGCAATTTAGGGACATCTGCAGGGTGTCCGTTCATCGGAGGGACCACTGTACAAATTTGTTTTAAACAAATGAATCTCGTTCAGAACAATGCCATTTATGAGAAAATTCACAAATATTGTATTTACGTATTCAGCTAGGCATACAGCAATCCAGTGCTCGTCATCGTGTCACTAGGAATCAGCTGGCTCAGTCATCCAGTCGGCATCTGTAAAATAAAGTTAGTATCTTGTGTAAAAGCAAAGAACTCGTAACGAAGCATCTTATATAAAAACAGTGGCGAAGCCGGGGGTATTGTCGCCCGGGGCCAGATATACAACATTATTCCGAGTCTAGCCCCCCGATGAGAAACTTGGAATCTTAAAGTTTAAATATTTTTTCAACGGAGGCTGAAACCAATTGGGAAACCAGCCCATACTGCAAGAAATTGTAATTGCTTACATTACTGAAATATAATAGTCAACATAGGCTAAAACTAATCTTAGTTAGCCTATATCTCATAAGCACCAACGAAACAACTGATTACGACTGTGCCCGTGCCTTTAGACACCTGTAAAGGTGTCGCATACACAAAAAACACAAATTTTGCCCCGGCACTGTATAAAATAAATAACTCTTAACGAAAAGTCTCGTATGAAAATAAATAACTCTTAACGAAGTGAACGAGATATTACACTGAACAAAATCAACATGGAACGAGAACCATGGTGATCAAAATTGTCATTTTTTCACTGAACATTAGTCCCATGCTGCCATCTTGAATTTGTGATTTTCAACAAATTTCTTGCCCGACATTCGCTCACCTATACCATCCCCATACCAATAATGTCAACGTTTGCAACTTGACAGTGAAAAGGTCTACGGATGCTGATGACTAAACCATAATACTCCAGTGTACATTTGTAGGGGTGATACGATAATATGATAATGACCAATAACACATTTGGTAATGTAATACTAAATACAACATTTTAGTCCAATATTGAGCACCTTTCAGCATTTCTGCAGCCGTGCTCGGTTCCATTGCTTCGGCACTGCCACTCCAGTTTTTTTCTGCAGTCGTGGCTGCGAACAACTTTTCCTGATTTGGAAGCATGACAACAGATACGACACACTTTGGATCTTGTGCCGAACTTCAGCACTTTACCAGATCTTGTACCAACAGCTGTAGAACGACGTGGGGAATAAATTAATCGAATATAACGGTGAGCATGCTATGAAAGGAAGCTGTAAGTTGAACATGGTGACAGATATTGAAACTTTAGTGCAGAACTACAGTTGTAAAAAAATGTATTTACATATTATTGCGATAAAACTACTCAACCATATTACACCGAAATACCATTTCAAAGTAGATACTATTATTGCCAAAAAAATAGTTGCCCCGTGAACAGATCTCTGATGAGCAAACTGCTCGTGTGGTAGTATTGCAGGGTTAAATCCAGGCAGGATAGCTAGGGAGAATATTTAAAATGGAAATGTAGTTCAGACCTACAATGTCTTCTGCTCCCTTTTGAACTGCGCTAGATGGATGACAACATTTTTTCCAACACGAACCCAAACATCTTGAAATAACAAACCTGAGAGGCTGTTGTATCCACGTCCACTGCAGCGCTTCTGCCATCCTGCATCAACGGATATAGCGAGGTTATCAGGATCCGAGGACTTCCTAAAATATGGAAGAACTAATGAATATTCAATTATATAGAACATTTCTTGCTCACTATTCGACCCCGTCGATCACCAATAACACAGTAAATAGTACAAGGAATATTGTACAGAGGTATATTATGAAAATTAAAATTATATTTCTCATGTTTGAGCATGAAATCTTGTTAGTAGAGCCATTTACTACAGTGCCACCTGTTCGTTTGCTAAAGCATCCACAGATTAATTGTTCGACAAACATTTGCGTTCCGTCAAAGGCTGTCAGATAGGCCTATAGATTTATAAATTAAAATAGATTTTCAAATAAAAAACATTCACCTCAATTTCTCCTGTTCTTCATCCAAAGCGCTCGCACAACTCTTAGAAGCAACATCTTCAAAAGCCTCTTCCCTCTCTCTCTTTCACGGATCTTCAAATTTCTGGCACGAAGGGACGGGAGATTTAATCCGCTTAGGAAATTGGTAACCCAGCTCTCACCTAGTCCAGCATCCAACATTGCTGCAGCAGAAATATGATGAGATTTACACAGTGGTTTTGCTGACAATTAATGTTAACTAGTGGGTGTCAATAAGATCCCACAACCTGTTACCTGGTGCCTGCCACAAGCATAACACGAACATTACAATTAGGCCATATGCAGGTAAGTTTTCAAGAGAGGTTTACAACGGCCTCAACAGAAGACGTAAACAATCGTGCATACAAATAGAGGAGCAGCGCCATTTTGAGAAACATGGGAGCACGCGCGAATATCAGATTATATTCACGGGTTCACAAATTTAGCATGGGACGAGATTGAAAATGGCACCAAACTGAACAACGACGGGCATAATTTTCTTAACTAAGCCCTACACGAGGGGTATTTTCATGATCCGTGAAGGCGTGATTGGGATTGCTTTCTTTCTGTGAACCGTGAATGGAGTGCTATTTTCTTCGTGATTTGTCCATCACTGATGTCACTATGATTCGTTATTGGCATATTATTTCTTCTGTGAATCGTGAAATGAGTGTGATTTTTTCTCCGTTACCCTCCCCCACCCATCGAGAAAAGGGGCCCGATGCAGCACGATCGAGCCCGAAAAGAAGAAACAGTTCGTTATAGTCGGGGCCGTATGTCGATTGATGCCGACCAATACCGATGGTCCATGGAAGACTAACGATGTTACAAGATGGAGTTACGTTTCATCACGATGTCTTTAGGATGTTCCCAAAATACCTCGAGTCGGGGTCGATCGGGCCCACCATCGGGATAGTGGGACTGTAGCTTTACAATTAACTATTCTTCGTTTATATGACAAATTACGCCCACCCACTATAGGGACAACATCGTACTGGTTCAAGAATTTACATTTATCTGGGGCCGACATTGTTTGTGCTATCGATGAACGATCTTCCCGACATGGTCCGAAGCACAGCACACACCTTTGCTGACGACACGAAAGTGTACCGAAATGTCAACTCCAGTGGAAAAGGATCTCTGTGTGTTTGTCGATGATGCCCTCAAGTTCCGTGATCACGTGTCCCATGCGAGCAACAAAGCCAGTAGACTACTTGGGCTCATCAGAACGACTTTCTCTTGTATCGATGAAGACACGTTACCGCCATTATTCACGACCCTCGTCAGGCCCCACTTGGAATACGGAAATATCATCTGGCATCGGGTCGACAAACTAGAGATCGAGAAAATACAGCGGCGAGCAACCAAGTTCGTCCCCCATCTGAAAGATCTACCGTATGAGGAAAGACTGCAAGCCCTCGGACTACCAAGCTACTGATGTGTCACAGCTGGCTTGAAGCCCGGCGTAAGAACGTGTGCAGCCAAAGAATAGTCCGAGACTGGAATTCACTGTCGGAAAGTACTGTAGCGGCCACTACCCTCGATATGT
>Ga0256845_1002688_pt1 | contig 12635 bp, 16 predicted proteins | sample RiftiametaG_FD_189101 | JGI IMG/M metagenome (GOLD analysis project Ga0256845, IMG submission 189101) | Tube worm associated microbial communities from hydrothermal vent at the East Pacific Rise, Pacific Ocean - Riftia | ecosystem: Host-associated > Annelida > Integument > Unclassified ... | reverse complement strand
CCCCGGAAACAGCTTGGGCAGGGTGCTAAGCGTGGCGTCATTGGCGATATACGCCGAGGTAAATACCAGCGCATCTTCCTTCTGGTGAAGGTCCGCGATTTCAGCTTCCAGCGCATTGTGGTAAGCCGTGGTGCCGGAAATATTGCGGGTGCCACCCGAGCCGGCCCCTGCCACCTCAATCGCCTCATGCATCGCCTCTAGCACCACCTCGTTTTGGCCCATGCCGAGGTAATCATTGCCGCACCACACCGCAATATCCTGCACCGTGCCATCAGGCCGATTCCACTTCGCCCGTGGGAACTGCCCTTTTTGGCGCACAATATCCATAAACACGCGATAGCGGTCTTCTGCGTGCAGCGCCTCAAGCGCGGTGTCCAAATGGGCGTTATAATCCATAGGAAATTCTCCGGTAGAACAGGTGCAGCTTTCTTAAACGAGATACAATCAGAAATCACCCCGCAAAATGCCGCATAGCGGCCTAATAACGAATTTATAACTTCATTCTGCCTGACATTTTGATGAAATACCCTTTTTTTGTGTAATAACCGCGTATTGACGGCGCGCAAGCGGTGTGAAAAGAACAGCAAAACCCCGCACCAAAGGCCTCAAATGACCAATGCCGCCCCCCTTCCCCCGCTGCGCCTCGAATCAGAGGCCGATACCGCACGGCTCGCCGCCAGCTTTGCCCGCCACATGCAGGCGGGCGATGTACTGTTGCTGAATGGCGGGCTGGCCGCTGGAAAAACCGCCTTTGTGCGCGCCGCCGTGGCGGCACTTGGTGTGGCAGATGCGGTGAGCAGCCCGACCTATACCCTCGCCAATATCTATAGCGGCCCGATTGTGCATATGGATGCCTACCGCCTTGAAACCCCCGCCGATTTTGCCGATCTGGCGCTGGAGGACGAGTTCGCCCGAGGCATCGCCTTTATCGAATGGGGCGCGATGCTGGCGGGGGAGTTTGACGACTATGTAAGCCTTGAGCTCGGCCTGCTACCCGCGCATGAAAACGCCCGCCTTGCCACCCTCACCAGCTACGGCCCGCGCGGCGCGGCGCTGCTGGCGCAGGTCCTAAAGGATTACACGCTATGAAGCTGTTTTTGCAAACCTCCTCTGGCCAGCCCTCGCTTGTACTTTGGGAGGATGGCGTGGTTTTCGAGGTCACTTACGGCCAAATGCGGCGGCTGGATTACGGCGTTGAGCTGCACGCAGCGCTGAAAGCCACGGGGCGGGGGCTGGAAGATCTGTCCGAAATCATCGTCGATATCGGCCCCGGGCGGCTTGGCTCCACCCGCACGGCGGTCGCCTTTGCCAATGGCTTGGCCTATGCCCGCAACCTGCCGATTGTGCCGCTGAACTCGATCCTGATGCTCGGCGCATATGCCGAGGCCACCCATGGCAAACCCTGCCTTGTGCTGCGCAGCGCCGCGCGCAAGCAATACCATTGGGGGCTGGTGAAAGGTGGCCGGATTATCGAGGCTGGCTTTGCGCCGGATGCCGTGATTACGCCTGTTTATACTGGCCCCGTGATCGTGGCAGGTGATGCCACACCCGAGCAGGCCACAGTGGCCAATGCCGAATGGCTAGAGCTGAATGCGGTATCCGGTGCGGCGCTAGCTCAGCTGGCCCCACACCTGCACCCCGCCCAAGGGTTGGTGGTGCCGCTGACCGATACAGACGGCCTAGCCCATGGATAAAGCCGCCGAAATACTGAGCGCTGGCGGGGTGGCGCTTTTGCCGACTGACACGGTTTACGGCCTGATGGCCAGCCCGCTGCACCCCGATGCCGTGGCCAAAATATTTGCCCTTAAGGGGCGGAATGCAGCAAAGGCACTGCCGGTTTTAGTAGCCGATGCGGCCCAAATCACAACGCTGGGGGCGGAGATACCGGCTCGCACCAAGGCCCTTCTGCATTTCGGTGCACTCACCATGGTGTTGCCCCTCAAAACGCCCGCCGCATGGCTGGCTGGTCGTTCTGAAGTGGCCGTGCGAATACCGGATGATGCGCGCCTCATCACCCTCCTCCACCAAACCGGACCGCTTCTGGCCACCAGCGCCAATGCCAGCGGGCAGGAAACCCCCGCCGAGGTGCCAAATATCCTCGCCGAACTCACCAGCGCGCCGGACATTATAGTGGATGACGGCCCCCGCACCGGCCAACCCTCCACCCTGATCGACACCCAAACCACCCCCTTCACCGTGCTGCGGCGCGGCGGGCTTTCCGAGGCGGACCTCAAGGAGATACTCGCGCTATGACGTTGATTTTAGGGATAGAAACCTCCTGTGATGACACCTCGATTGCGGTGGTAGACAAGGCCGGCCACGTGCTGGCCTGCAAAACCGCCTCGCAGGTGGAGGTGCATGAGGGCTATGGTGGCATCTACCCCGAATTCGCCAGCCGCGCCCATGTGGCCGCGATTATTCCAACGCTGGAGGCCACGCTGAAAGCGGCTGATGTAGCCCCCGATGCGCTCACCGCCATTGGCGTCACCCGTGGCCCCGGCCTGATCGGCTCGCTTTTGGTCGGCCTGCACACCGCCAGCGGCCTCGGCGCGGGCTGGGGGCTTCCGGTTTACGGTATCAATCACCTACGCGGCCACCTGCGCTCGGCCCAGCTTGAAGGCGGCAAGGTGGACTACCCCGCCATTGTATTGCTCGCTTCCGGCGGGCACACGCTGATTGCTTACATGAAGGATGCGGGCAGCATGGAGCTTGTCGGCACCACACGAGATGACTCGGTGGGCGAGGCCTATGACAAGGTGGCGCGGATGCTCAGCCTTGGCTTCCCCGGTGGGCCGATCATTGATCAGGTTGCCAAAGCCGGCGTGGCAAGCACCCGCTTCCCGCGCCCGATGCTGGGCAAGGGCTTCGAGTTTTCATTCTCTGGCCTGAAATCAGCGGTGCGCCGCCATATGGAGCTGCACCCCGAGGCGCATGTGCCCGACGTGGCAGCCTCCTTCGTGGCGGCCTGCATGGATGTGCTTTTGGGTAAGTGCAAAGCGGCGATTGAGCAGTATAAGCCTGCCAGCCTGATCGTGGTCGGCGGGGTTTCCGCCAGCCCGCAGCTGCGGGCTGGTATGGCAGAGCTCTGCGTGAGCAAGGGCGTTCACCTTGTGCTGCCCCCACAGCAATGGTCCACCGATAACGGCGCGATGATCGCTATGGCTACATTTGATTACCTCGGCTCTGCACCGGACCTTGAGGTCAACCCGAACCTGCCGATTGATGTGCTTTAGGCCTTACCGCGTAATGGCCACATAGGCCCCACCCGCGATGTAAAACAGCCCGCTTATGCCAGAGGCCTTCCGCTGCGCAGATGCGGCGGAAATATGCTTTCGAAGCCGTGCCGCTAGCAAGGCGTATCCGCCAAGCACCAGCCCCGCCACACTGGCCGCCGTGAGCACAAGAACGATATATTGAGGGCGCAGGGGGGCGGAGATATCGACAAACTGGGACAAAAAGGCAAGGTAAAACACCAGTGATTTCGGGTTCAGAACCGATGTCAAAAATCCAGCTCTAAAACTGCTGGCGACATGCTCGCCCCCTTTGCCCGCGGCGGCAGGCCGCGTTGCAAACCATAGCGCTTTAAGCCCCATATACATCAAGAACAAAACGCCAAACCACTTTAAAGCCTGAAACGCAAAGGGAGATGCTGCCAGCGCAGCCCCGACCCCAAGTAAGGAAACCACCATCAAGCACACGCCGCCCAGCAGCTCGCCCAAAATGCAGATAAGCGCAGACCGCCGCCCATTGGCGATGGCTTGGCCGGTAACCACCAGCACACTCGGGCCAGGAATGGTGGAAAGAACAAAGGTTGCCGATACAAAGGCGAGCCATGTCTGAATGTCCATATTTTGCGCCTCCTCCGCCAGAACTTTGCTGAAATTATGAAATCAGATCAAGGTCACCGTGTCAACCAGCCTCAAATATACGCAATTTTAATTGCTTAAGGTTTCGGAGACTTATAAGGGGTAGGCAAGCCGTGCTTTAATTGGATCTGACAGCTATGAAAATACCACCCTTGCCATTCACTTTAACCGACTGGTCAAATGTACCCGAAAGCAGGCATGAGGGGAAAACTGGGTATGCTTTATGGCGAACAATAGACATTGGTGATATCCGCATTCGCCAAGTTGAGTATTCTGAAGGGTACTTAGCCGACCATTGGTGTGATAGGGGGCATATTTTGTATGTTCTTGAGGGAGAATTGGTTTCCGAACTGAAAGACGGGCGTAAATCAACGATGACCGCAGGTATGAGTTATCAGGTTTCAGACTTTGGCGACGCAGCTCATCGCTCGTCAACAATAAGCGGTGCCAAAATATTCGTTGTGGACTAATAGTTCTATCAACTGGTTTGCTTTCAGTAGGTCAGGTTAATTCAATCGAAAGTGGGTGTATTTGCGCTTGCCACAAGCGCCAAGGCCCCAGCGCGGCGCGGGCGCAATGCTTCAGCATGCACAGTGATTGACGCGCCGCCACCGCCAGCATGTTACCCTCGGCACACGATCATTTGCTGCGCAAATAATCCCTTGCCATTGGGCGGTGGCCTCGCTGCGCTCGGCGGCGCATGCCTCAGCTGATCTCGGAGAGCATCACGTTGCTTTCGACCTCACCAACCCCGGGCAGCGTCATAATGCGGCGCCGCAGGATGCGCTCAAAATCGCTGAGGTCTCGCGACACCACCTTTAGGCGGTAATCGTAAACGCCTAGCACGTGCTGCACCAGTTGCACTTCGGGGATGGCGCAAACCGCGCGCTCGAAGTCCTCGAGGCTTACCCGCCCTTTGGCGGCCAGTTTTATGCCGAGATACACCACCACCTCAAAGCCCAGCGCTGCCTTGTTGAGCCGCACCCTACGACCCAAGATCACGCCGCCCTCCTCCAACCGCTTTATGCGCCGCCATGCCGAGGGCTGGGTTAAGCCCATGGCCTTGCCGACCTCGCCTGCATTGAGGCCACCATCACGTTGCAGTGCGCGCAGGATGGCATGGTCTTTTTCGTCCAACTCGATCATATAGGCAGCGCCTCGGTGTTTTTCACTTCGGAGATCAGCATTAACGCTTCAACGTCATTGATATGGGGCAGCGCCAGAATGCGCTCTTTGTATATCTCCTGATAATGCGCAAGGTCCCGCGCGCGCACATCCATCCGTATATCCACCCGCCCGAGCAGGGTTTGGATGCCAGCAACCTCGGGTATTTCCCGCGCCGCCTTGGTGAATTCGTCAAAGGCATTACCTTGGGTTTTGTCTAAGGTGATGCGCAGGAACACCTCCACCGCGTAGCCCATGGCGCGGTGGTCAATTATCACCTCGCGCCCCTCGATCACGCCTGATGCCTCCAGCTTTTCCACCCGCCGCCAGCAGGCCCCTGCGCTTAGGCCAGCTCGTGAGGCAAGCTCGGCCATTGTCAGCGCGCCATCGGCCTGTAGGTGCCGCAGCAGGCGGCGGTCAATATCATCTACTTGCATGAATTTTCCGTATTAGTAAAATATGGCGCATGTTTCTTTCACATTACCGCCAATATCACAGATATTCAAATGGTATATCCTACCAAACCCGCTATTCTGCTCCCAGTTCAACCCCAACAAGGATAAAACCATGCGCGTATACTACGACCGCGATTGCGACATCAACCTGATCAAAGACATGAAAGTGGCCATTCTGGGCTACGGTTCCCAAGGCCACGCCCACGCGCTGAACCTGCGCGACAGCGGCGCTAAAAATGTAGTGGTTGCCCTGCGTGAAGGCTCCCCTTCCCAAGCCAAAGCCGAGGGCGAAGGCCTGAAGGTTATGGGCATTGCCGAGGCCGCCGCTTGGTGTGACCTGATCATGTTCACCATGCCAGACGAGCTACAAGCCGAGACCTATAACAAATACGTTAAGGACAACATCCGTGAGGGTGCCGCTATGGCTTTTGCTCACGGCCTCAACATCCACTTTAACCTGATCGAGCCAAAAGCCGGCCTCGACATCATCATGATGGCCCCCAAAGGCCCCGGCCACACGGTGCGCGGCGAGTTCACCAAAGGCGGCGGCGTGCCCTGCCTTGTTGCGGTTGAAAACGACGCTTCCGGCAAAGCCATGGAAATTGGCCTATCCTATTGCTCCGCTATCGGCGGCGGCCGCTCCGGCATCATCGAGACGAATTTTCGCCAAGAGTGCGAAACCGACCTATTTGGTGAGCAAGCTGTGCTGTGCGGCGGTATCGTCGAGCTGATCCGCATGGGCTTTGAAACCCTCGTTGAAGCTGGCTATGAGCCAGAAATGGCCTATTTCGAGTGCCTGCACGAAACCAAACTGATCGTGGACCTGATCTATGAAGGCGGCATCGCCAACATGAACTACTCGATCTCCAATACGGCCGAATACGGCGAATATGTATCCGGCCCCCGCGTGCTGCCCTATGCTGAAACCAAGCAGCGCATGAAAGACGTGCTGACAGACATTCAGAACGGCAAATTCGTGCGCGATTTCATGCTCGAAAACGCCGTTGGCCAGCCCAGCTTTAAGGCCACACGCCGGATCAATGACGAGCACCAGATCGAAAAGGTCGGCGCCACCCTGCGCGGCATGATGCCTTGGATTTCGGCCGGTAAAATGGTTGATAAAGAAAAGAACTAAAGCCATAATATAGCGCTTGAAGGCCTCGCATACGCGGGGCCTTTTTTATGGGCGCGGGGTTTACAAGATGTGATATTTGGGATTTACAACATAAACCCGCAGACAAGGGACGCATTATGAATAAAGCCACCCCCCTCCCCCCCGCCAAACGAGGCATACCACTGTTTTGGTTTGTGCTTGCGGTCGGGCTAACCAACTTGGTGCTGTTTCAAAAACCGCTGTTGGCCTATGCCATTCCCAATTTCAACCTGCCCGGCTTTCAGGGCTGGGTGCAAATGCTATCAATGCAGGTTGTCCAGCTCTGGCTTTATGGCTTTATCATGTTTTTACTGGCGCTCATTTCGGTGCGCCTGATGAAGGTCGTCGCCGCCATTCTATTTATCGCCAATGCCATGGCGCTGTATTTCATGCTCAGCTACACGGTGGAGCTGGACCGCAGCATGATCGCCAATATATTCAACACCACCCCGAATGAATCCTTCGCCTTTATCAGCATGGGCATGGTGCTTTACGTGGTGTTTCTGGGCCTGCTCCCCGCCGCAGCCATAATGCTGGCAAAGGTGCGCAAGCCCAAATGGTATTGGCGCGCACTATTCCCCATAGCCACGCTGCTCACGCTTGCCGGATTTTTGTTTGCTACATCAACCACTTGGCTATGGTATGACAAGCACGCCCCCCGTATGGGCAGCAAGGTTTTGCCGTGGTCTTATGTGGTGAATCTCGGGCGGCATTTCAATTACCTTGCCCTTGCCAACCGCACACAAATTGATCTCCCCGCCGCAACCTTCACCCCCGCCATCCCCGCGCGCAAACAGATCGTGGTGCTGGTGATCGGCGAATCCGCGCGGTCTGACAATTTTTCGCTCTACGGCTACGCGCGCAATACCAACCCCTTCACCGCCGCGCTGGGTATTGTCGCCCTGCCGCAGGGCATTTCCTGCGCCACCAACACCATTGCCGCCACCGCCTGCCTGCTCACCCATGAGGGCCATGAGGCATCATCTCGCACCACCTTTGAGCCATTGCCCAATTACCTGACACAGCAAGGCATAGAAACCTTCTACCGTACCAATAATAACGGCGTTCCCCCAATTACGGTAGACCACTTCGCCCATGCCGCCGACATTAAAGCCGAATGCGACACCGCTTGCCCAGAAGCGAAGGACGACGCCATTCTAAACTGGAACCTGCATGCGCTGCTGCAAGACTCCGACTCCGACCGGATTTTTGTGGCCCTCCACCCGTGGGGCAGCCACGGCCCGTCTTACTGGGATAACTACCCGCCTGAATTTGCCCATTTCCAGCCGGAATGCAAAACCGTGGAGGTCGCCAATTGCACCGAGGAAGAGCTGATCAACGCCTATGACAACACCATCCGCTATATGGATTACCTGCTGGCCGACCTCATCACCCAGCTCAAGGCCATCGACAATGCCGATACGGCCATGATTTATGTGTCGGACCACGGCCAGTCTCTGGGCGAAAACGGGGTTTACCTGCACGGCCTCCCCAATGCCATCGCCCCTGAAGTGCAGCGCCACGTGCCGTTTCTGGTCTGGATGTCCGATAGCTTCAAGGCCAGCCGAGGGCTAACCAATGAGGACATCATGCCCGAAGAAACCTTCCCGCATGATTTCCCGTTCCACAGCATCATGGGCGCCTTTGGCATGACCAGCGACATCTACAAACCGGAATACGATATCTTCCATATTGGCAGGTAAGCTCGTGATACCCCAACCAAAGCCTCCCTTCAATCTTCCCCAAATACTCAAAAAACCTTTTCAGCGCGCCCCATCTTTCGGAGTGCGCTTTTTTTTGCTACAAGCCCCTATGCACAGCCTTCGCCCCCTTACCCAAGCCGACCTCCCCGCCCTGCTTGATTTCGAGCGCCACAACCGCGCTTATTTCGAGCAATGGGTGCCACCGCGCCCAGAGTGGTTCTTTAATGACGCTGCCCGCTATTCCTTCCACATGGAAACCCTGATCGAAGAACAAAAAAGCGGCTCGTTTCTGATGTATATTATGGAGAACAATGCTGGCCAAATTCTCGGGCGCGTTAACCTCACTATTTCGCCGACGCCCAGCTTAGGCTACCGCATAGCCAAGGCCCACGCAGCCAAAGGCTTGGCCAGCGCTGCCGTGCAGCAGATCTGCGCCATTGCCCACAAAACCCACGCCCTGTCACAGATCACCGCCCAAGCCGCCCGCTGCAACCCCGCCTCACAACGCGTACTCACAAAAAACGGCTTCCAAAAAACCAAAACCACGGCGCAAGAAACCAAGCTCAACGGCCAGCCCATTTGGCTTGAACACTTCCACAAGCCCCTTTAGCGCTTGCCACACCCACCGCCGCCCCCATGCAGCGTGCGCAGACCCTCGCAAAAAAACGCAGTGCCAGACGCGCTGCGCCCTTTCCTCTTGATTTCCGCGCCCAAAACCCCGATTTATAGCAAAGCAACCATATTGAGGGCCAAAAATGCTTAAAAAAATGCTTATCCGCTGGGCCGCCGCCCTCATTCTGGTATTCATCACCTATAACCCCACCAGCCTGAACTATGTGCGCTGGGCCATGGATAGCTACGCAACCAACCTTTCGGTGGTCATCTTGCTGGGCCTCATTCTATTTGTCGCCTATGCGGTGTTTGTGCGCGCCACGCTGCAATCCATCGGCAAGGTTGGCATTGGCATGATTATCGCGGTCATCGCTGTGCTGCTGTGGGTGCTTTATGATAAAGGCCTGCTCGACCCTGCCAATAGCACCTTAATGACATGGATCGGCCTTGTGGGCCTATCGCTTGTGCTCGGCATTGGCCTAAGCTGGAGCATCATCCGCCGCCGGATTTCCGGGCAGGTAGATACCCGCCATTCCGAGGATGATCACGAAGTCGATGCTTAGGCTTGTTTTAGAATCGACATCCCCCACGTTAAGCGTTAGATAGCCCCGACCCTTTAAAGACCGAAAGACCGTATAATGGAAAACATCGTTCTCACCATCCACCTGATTTTGGCCCTCGGCCTGATCGGGGTTGTGCTGCTCCAACGCTCCGAAGGCGGCGGGCTTGGCATTGGTGGCGGCGGTGGTGGCGGCGCCATGAGCGGCCGTGCGGCAGCCACAGCCATGGCCAAGATGACATGGATTTTGGCCATCGGCTTCCTGATCACCTCGCTAACACTCACTGTTATTGCCGCTAAAAACGCAGGCGGTAACTCGGTGCTTGATGCTGTCGCAGACCCGGCCGCAGCCGCCGGTGAAATTGCGCCAGTGATTGACCCTAACGCCATCCTTATTCCAGAGCTGGGCGATTTGGGCGCCATCACGCCAACCCCCGGCACCGAAGCGCCAGACACAAGCGCTCCGGCTACCCCGCCAGCTTCCGAGTAGCGGCGGGGAAAAAACCCACCCTACGGGTAAAGTGCTTCGCGGACCCTATCAAGATAAGCCATAAGCGGGGCATCGGCATTAATGCGTTTGCTCAGCATAGTCTCGGTTGGCGAGCCCGCCATCGAGGCCAGCACTGGCGCAGCAGAAGCATCAGCGGCGGTGGGGGTGTCGCCAAACAGGAAGGGCTTATCGCCTAGCAGTGCAAGAATGGCCCTTATATCCTTGTCAGCCCGTTCAAACTGCTCCTCAACACTGTGCCGCCCCATGCCCTGTGCATACATGCTATCCCGCACCTTTTGGCGAATTTTCTTGGTGACAATGCCCCGCATCAGCGCGGGGATCATACCGAAGAACTGTTCCTTCACCACCGCCCAGTTGGCATCCACCAGCCAGCGATCACAGACCAGCGCAAAATAGAGGTGCTCGTCACACATGCGGATAATGGCACGAGAGGTGGCCCGCTGCTCGGGGCTAAGGCCCGCATCAAAATCAACGCTGAATTTCTGCTCCAGATAGCTGCGAATTTCCTCGCTATCGGGGATAGTCGTATCACCATCCACCAGCATCGGCAGCTTGGCCTTGGGGGCTTTGCGCGGGTCGCCTATGGCCACCTCGTATTCAGCGCCCGCAAGCTTGAGCAGGCACATGGCCTTAACCCCGAAAGGGCTGGCCGAGGGCGCGCCAAAGGCAGGCGCGAACGTAACGAGTTTTAGCATGGGATTCTCCTATGAATGCTTCGGGGCTGTGATACAGTGCCCTACTGCCAATTTATGTCAAGAGCGCACACCATGTCCCGCAGCCACCGCCTTATGCAACTCATGCAGCTTTTCCGCACCATGCCCCCGCCGGTGCGGGCGCAAGCGCTGGCCGATGAAACGGGGGTTTCCCTGCGCTCGGTATACCGCGATATCGAAGCCCTGCGCGGCATGGGCGCGGTGATAGACGGCGCGGCAGGCTATGGATACACCCTTATTGATGACCCCGCCCTACCCCCAATGAGCTTCTCGCAAGACGAGATTGAAGCGCTGGTGCTGGGCCTGCGCGAGGTTCAGGCCGTGGCGGACCCTGTGCTGGCAGAGGCCGCGCAAAATGCGCTGGCCAAGCTGCGTGCCAGCCTTCCGGCTTCGCAGCGCCACCAGCTTGAGCATGCCAGCCTGCACGCCAAGCGCTTTCATCACAGGCCAGAAATCTGCATTGATGTGGCGGCCTTGCGCGCCTCAATTAGAGAAGAACGTGTGATATGCATCGAATATGAGGACCACGAAGGCAAACGCTCCACCCGAGACATCTACCCGCTCGGGATTGTGTTTTTTGAGTCAACGCTCGTGGTCTCAAGCATGTGCCTCCTGCGGCAAGATTTCCGAACCTTCCGGCTGGACCGGATTATAAGCTGTGTTGAAACCGGCAAAAGCTTCCGCCCAAAACGCGTGCCGCTACTGCGGGCTCTATTTGCCAAGTTCAAGGCCGAATCAGATGCGCGCCGCTAGAGGGGAGCGATCTTGATCAAAATTACGTGCCGCCCAGACCACCCGCAAACGCCTTTACGGCCAAATGCGCACACCAATCATCAGCCCAAGGCCGACACCCATAAAAAATAAAATGAGCGATGCTCCGGTTTTATCTACCGAAAACAGTTTCATAAGGCTTCCTACATATTTATCCGGCATCACAAGCTCTTTTCTGTGTCAGTTGGAACCATTTGTGGCTTCACATGAACTAGAATCACGAGAACAAGCAACAGGATAGACATAATGTTCAGAAAACTGAACCGGTCCATATTTGCCCAAGTCGATAGCCCGTAACCGATGTGAAGAAACAACAAAGCTACTACAACCAAGAGCTCAATGACCTTGGTATTAAGTTCAACACCTGTTTTGGTCTTCATAGACGCCTCCTATTAAGCAACCCTTGCTGCATGTCAATATATCTTACACACGCTGGAAATGCAATTAATTGAAAGTTTGCATATGCTTTTCCTAATGCACAAGCGATGCCTGCCCCTCAAACCCAGATACCGCAGTCAAGGCTAGGCCGGTCGTGCTTGCACGACCCGCGCCAACGAGGTGGCCCGATTTTGGGTGCGCAATTTTGCGCACAAATTTCTGAGGGTAGGGTCGCCGAGGCGGCGCGATGCCGGAGCTGCCCAAACGCTCCGCACTTGCTTTTGTCTCTGCGGGGGCAACAAAGCAATTTGTATGCAAAATTGCGCATATTAGTCGCCCTCACTCGACAAAAGCACAGTTTTTGCAAGCAAAAACAGCTGGCCCTCACGGGCCATGGCCTCGCTACACTCGGCGGTGCTTACCGCTAGGGTTACGAAATTACCCGAGGTTATCCACAAGATATTGCCTTTGCCCCCTTGCCCGACTCCCCATTCATCTGTAAGGATCAAATCCCGTGATAGAGCGAAAAGCTGCAGAGGCGCGCTCACCTTTCAAACGATTCTCACGGGGGCCAAACAGGCATGGCACGATATATATTCATTACTGGCGGCGTGGTTTCCTCCCTTGGAAAAGGGCTGGCATCGGCTTCTCTTGGCGCGCTCCTGCAAGCCCGAGGCTACACGGTGCGCCTGCGCAAGCTCGACCCTTACCTAAATGTTGACCCCGGCACCATGTCCCCCTTTGAGCATG
>Ga0256845_1002687_pt1 | contig 12636 bp, 21 predicted proteins | sample RiftiametaG_FD_189101 | JGI IMG/M metagenome (GOLD analysis project Ga0256845, IMG submission 189101) | Tube worm associated microbial communities from hydrothermal vent at the East Pacific Rise, Pacific Ocean - Riftia | ecosystem: Host-associated > Annelida > Integument > Unclassified ... | reverse complement strand
CGCCTCCATCGTGAGGCGGAGAGGGGGAGAATTGCAGTCAGAAGAAATTGGTGATGAAGCAGGCTTCAATGGGGCCGCCTCACGATGGAGGCGGAGAGTAGTCATTACAATATAAAGAGAGACGGGGACACCATGCTTCAATGGGGCCGCCTCACGATGGAGGCGGAGAGTTGGTGCGGGCCCGATAGCCAACACCACGGGGTGGGCTTCAATGGGGCCGCCTCACGATGGAGGCGGAGAGTGGCACAACCATCAAATTTTCGTATCGGCTGGATGCAGCTTCAATGGGGCCGCCTCACGATGGAGGCGGAGAGAAGTTTGAGGGGATCGAGCTGATCATCGATGGCGAGCTTCAATGGGGCCGCCTCACGATGGAGGCGGAGAGAACACCCACGCCGAGTCGGACACCTGCGCCGAGTCGCTTCAATGGGGCCGCCTCACGATGGAGGCGGAGAGACCTTTTGAAGGCCGCGATGATGCCTTTGCTCAGCGGGCTTCAATGGGGCCGCCTCACGATGGAGGCGGAGAGATCCTTTGCTCGCGTGCCACGAATCGCCAGGCGGTAGCTTCAATGGGGCCGCCTCACGATGGAGGCGGAGAGATTTCTAGATATCTTCAGCTTTCGTTCATTGAAGATGCTTCAATGGGGCCGCCTCACGATGGAGGCGGAGAGATCCGTACAATCCGTACAATCCTCGCAGTATCGGGCTTCAATGGGGCCGCCTCACGATGGAGGCGGAGAGGCGGTCAACGATTTTCTGACCCGATCGACAAGGGAAGCTTCAATGGGGCCGCCTCACGATGGAGGCGGAGAGGTCCTCACATCAACGCGGACAAAACGTTGATGCTAAAGCTTCAATGGGGCCGCCTCACGATGGAGGCGGAGAGTCGACGCGAGCGCGGGAAATACCGTGTCGCCTATGTAGCTTCAATGGGGCCGCCTCACGATGGAGGCGGAGAGGTCTCCACGTACCGATCTGCCACGCGGGCGGATCGCGGCTTCAATGGGGCCGCCTCACGATGGAGGCGGAGAGTCCCCCATATAGATAGCACCCCATGAGATACATCGGCTTCAATGGGGCCGCCTCACGATGGAGGCGGAGAGAAGAGTACCGAGTTGCCGTCCGGCTCGTGAATCAGGCTTCAATGGGGCCGCCTCACGATGGAGGCGGAGAGATCGGCATGACAACGGTGATCGTGCGGCCGGCCAGCTTCAATGGGGCCGCCTCACGATGGAGGCGGAGAGGTGATCTACGCAACATCTCCAGAGTCCGCGGCTCAAGCTTCAATGGGGCCGCCTCACGATGGAGGCGGAGAGGAGTGCGTGGGCATGACGGATGTGGAGAACTGCTACCGGCTTCAATGGGGCCGCCTCACGATGGAGGCGGAGAGAAGGAGTACCAGTTTCTGGAGTTTTCAAAATTCAACGCTTCAATGGGGCCGCCTCACGATGGAGGCGGAGAGATCGCAAACCGGCGGAACTGAAACCCGAAGTCGAGGCTTCAATGGGGCCGCCTCACGATGGAGGCGGAGAGCACCGGTGCCGACAGCTGCGGCGGATCTGATATCAGCGCTTCAATGGGGCCGCCTCACGATGGAGGCGGAGAGGGCTTGCGGGATGGAGATAAAAAACATGGAACAAAAGCAGCTTCAATGGGGCCGCCTCACGATGGAGGCGGAGAGGTCGCAACCAGCAGCGCCAAGGTTGCCAAGGGGGTTAGCAGCTTCAATGGGGCCGCCTCACGATGGAGGCGGAGAGGAGCCTGGCCCCTCCTGGTGATGTGATGGCGTCGGTGCTTCAATGGGGCCGCCTCACGATGGAGGCGGAGAGGCGACGAACGGGACACAAAACCCGGGCGGCGTTCTGCTTCAATGGGGCCGCCTCACGATGGAGGCGGAGAGAGAGTTCGCATGGACCCTGCAAACAATCCACAGTTTGCTTCAATGGGGCCGCCTCACGATGGAGGCGGAGAGTCCAAGAGGGACAGGTCGTGACCATCACGACTCGCTCCGGCTTCAATGGGGCCGCCTCACGATGGAGGCGGAGAGGAGAAAAAGTCCGCGCGATGGAAGATCCGATCTATGCGCTTCAATGGGGCCGCCTCACGATGGAGGCGGAGAGAGTTCCTGCTGATTCTAGATCACCATAAACGCGCCAAGGCTTCAATGGGGCCGCCTCACGATGGAGGCGGAGAGACGTTGCGTTTCCTCAGATTGCCTGCATTTTTGCGCTTCAATGGGGCCGCCTCACGATGGAGGCGGAGAGATGCCGGGACGACCGGATATGCCGGCGCCCCCAACGCTTCAATGGGGCCGCCTCACGATGGAGGCGGAGAGCCGCACAATTTCGCGGCCGCGGGAACTCGAAGTCTGCTTCAATGGGGCCGCCTCACGATGGAGGCGGAGAGAGACACAAAGAAAGCTAGAGCGACAATATGAACAAAGCTTCAATGGGGCCGCCTCACGATGGAGGCGGAGAGCAGTGTAGACGTAGACCAACTAAAGAAATTTGCTAAGCTTCAATGGGGCCGCCTCACGATGGAGGCGGAGAGTGGATCATCGTCGATATCATCCTCCCACGGATCTCCGCTTCAATGGGGCCGCCTCACGATGGAGGCGGAGAGGCGGACGAGATACTGCACGCCCGCTCGCAGGCCGGCGTCGCTTCAATGGGGCCGCCTCACGATGGAGGCGGAGAGGCGCTCGACGCCGCGATTGAAGCGCTGGGGATAACACTGCTTCAATGGGGCCGCCTCACGATGGAGGCGGAGAGAATAGCACAGTGGGGGTTTGAACGACGGGCGAGGACGCTTCAATGGGGCCGCCTCACGATGGAGGCGGAGAGATATTGTTCGTAACATATTCAATAAAATAAAATAAAATGCTTCAATGGGGCCGCCTCACGATGGAGGCGGAGAGTTCTGCGCCTCCAAATGAGCGTTTTGTATCGTTATGCTTCAATGGGGCCGCCTCACGATGGAGGCGGAGAGATCGACGCTCGAGGTGTCTGCCCTATACCGCGGGCCTGCTTCAATGGGGCCGCCTCACGATGGAGGCGGAGAGCAAAATTTCGGATCCTCCACATCTTCGCCATGCTGCTTCAATGGGGCCGCCTCACGATGGAGGCGGAGAGCAGGATTGAGTCGTCGTAAGATGACGAGTGCCAAGAGCTTCAATGGGGCCGCCTCACGATGGAGGCGGAGAGGCATCCACCCGCCGCTGCGGCATTACCGGCCTGGGGGCTTCAATGGGGCCGCCTCACGATGGAGGCGGAGAGAGGACTCACCCAGTGACGCCTCGCACGCACTGGAGGCGCTTCAATGGGGCCGCCTCACGATGGAGGCGGAGAGTTTTTTTGTTGCTTGACATTTTCTTGATACTCCCGGCTTCAATGGGGCCGCCTCACGATGGAGGCGGAGAGCGCCTCAGAAAGTCTAAAATCTCTACTGGCACAAAGCTTCAATGGGGCCGCCTCACGATGGAGGCGGAGAGAGGGAACGCCCCCGCATCGTGGCGCATACCGGGGGTCCAGGCTTCAATGGGGCCGCCTCACGATGGAGGCGGAGAGGACTACGCCCACGTGTACGGCGCCTCCACCGTGGGCGCTTCAATGGGGCCGCCTCACGATGGAGGCGGAGAGTAGTGCCAGACGCATTCACAACCTCAGCGCCAATCTCAGCTTCAATGGGGCCGCCTCACGATGGAGGCGGAGAGATGGCTTGACGCTCGCGGGGTGCTCTGGTGCCACGTCCCGCTTCAATGGGGCCGCCTCACGATGGAGGCGGAGAGCCGGCCGTTTGGCTCACTCGCTGTGACCGTGCGCGGCTTCAATGGGGCCGCCTCACGATGGAGGCGGAGAGGTGCCCTTCGTGTGCAACTCGGTGCTTTACTAATGGACGCTTCAATGGGGCCGCCTCACGATGGAGGCGGAGAGCCATTGAAAAGTTGAATCCAGTGGGGGCGTCCGCCTTGCTTCAATGGGGCCGCCTCACGATGGAGGCGGAGAGGCGGCGCTACAGTATTATCAAGATGTCGAACCCAATGCTTCAATGGGGCCGCCTCACGATGGAGGCGGAGAGGCTCGACCGTCGGGGTGACCGACATAACGAATCCGGAGCTTCAATGGGGCCGCCTCACGATGGAGGCGGAGAGCGCGCGGTTACCACCGTGCCAAGAACGCCTGGCATGGCTTCAATGGGGCCGCCTCACGATGGAGGCGGAGAGGATCGTCGAATCGCTCGGCGGATACGCGAAGATCACGGCTTCAATGGGGCCGCCTCACGATGGAGGCGGAGAGCGGTCAAGCCGTCACCATTCGGAGAGTGCTCCTTTTTGCTTCAATGGGGCCGCCTCACGATGGAGGCGGAGAGGCGTTAGTCCGTGCGAGCAACGCGTCGTTGAGCAAGCTTCAATGGGGCCGCCTCACGATGGAGGCGGAGAGAACGAGGCAGAACTAATGCTCCCACCATACGATACACGCTTCAATGGGGCCGCCTCACGATGGAGGCGGAGAGGGGTTACGGAGCCTTCGCCATGCGGCGGCGGCCCTTCGCTTCAATGGGGCCGCCTCACGATGGAGGCGGAGAGGCGATCCTTGTCGGTCTTGCCGTCGATTGCCTGCACTGCTTCAATGGGGCCGCCTCACGATGGAGGCGGAGAGTTACAGTGAAAATGTATGCTGCGATGAAATCCATCGTGCTTCAATGGGGCCGCCTCACGATGGAGGCGGAGAGCCCAAAGCTCGTAGGGGAGATTTTTGAACAGCACGCGCTTCAATGGGGCCGCCTCACGATGGAGGCGGAGAGAAGTGATGCCATCCGTCGTAAGTGGCAAGATTAGGCGCTTCAATGGGGCCGCCTCACGATGGAGGCGGAGAGTCGCAGCCCGGCTTCACGGGCCTCGTGGACCAGTGGCTTCAATGGGGCCGCCTCACGATGGAGGCGGAGAGCGGACACGCCCCAAACTGCTCCGGTATCGGATGGTCGCTTCAATGGGGCCGCCTCACGATGGAGGCGGAGAGGCACACCCATAGTGAGGCAAAACTAATGTATTTTTGGCTTCAATGGGGCCGCCTCACGATGGAGGCGGAGAGTTTGTTGGAGTCTCGCTCACGATTTTCGCCACGGATGGCTTCAATGGGGCCGCCTCACGATGGAGGCGGAGAGATCCGCAAGTATAAAATCGTGGAAGCCCACGCCGACGCTTCAATGGGGCCGCCTCACGATGGAGGCGGAGAGAGAGCAACTTCAGCCGGGCGATTAGGCGTGAGGCTGGCTTCAATGGGGCCGCCTCACGATGGAGGCGGAGAGAAGTGCCGAAGCTTGGGCTACGGCCTATGCTGCTATGCTTCAATGGGGCCGCCTCACGATGGAGGCGGAGAGGCGGGGCCTATGCGACGATCCGTGTTGTAGCGATCTCGCTTCAATGGGGCCGCCTCACGATGGAGGCGGAGAGCGGAAGCGGCTGGAGAGTCAACGGGTGCGACAATGTGCTTCAATGGGGCCGCCTCACGATGGAGGCGGAGAGACGGATTGCCACGTTCGCCACAAAACCTAAAACTACCGCTTCAATGGGGCCGCCTCACGATGGAGGCGGAGAGAAAGGTGTGTATCTGAATCCGCGCTATGTGCGCTTGGCTTCAATGGGGCCGCCTCACGATGGAGGCGGAGAGCGAATTCGACAACTAGGATTATATGGCACAACCATGCTTCAATGGGGCCGCCTCACGATGGAGGCGGAGAGCCGGAGCCGCCCTGCCCACCTCTTACCTCGCTACCGGAGCTTCAATGGGGCCGCCTCACGATGGAGGCGGAGAGAGGGCATGTGCTATACGGGCGTCGACCTGGGACACCGGCTTCAATGGGGCCGCCTCACGATGGAGGCGGAGAGCACCCTGGAGTTCGTCGCAGCGCGTGACGCGCCCGCAGCTTCAATGGGGCCGCCTCACGATGGAGGCGGAGAGACACTCCAGAGACGAGAAAATCTGCGATTGCATCTTCAGCTTCAATGGGGCCGCCTCACGATGGAGGCGGAGAGGGCAACTACGAGGAGGCCGCGCAGGCCTCTGGCTGGGCTTCAATGGGGCCGCCTCACGATGGAGGCGGAGAGGTCACAACGATAAGCGTACCGTGCGAGTACCTTCATGCTTCAATGGGGCCGCCTCACGATGGAGGCGGAGAGAAGATGTCCGACGTGAAGAAAATGACCTACCATTGCTGCTTCAATGGGGCCGCCTCACGATGGAGGCGGAGAGGGGCTCAGCAGGGGGCGTCAGGACCACGGGTCGTGTAAGCTTCAATGGGGCCGCCTCACGATGGAGGCGGAGAGAACTACTCGGTGATGCACCCTATGCCGTATTCGACATGCTTCAATGGGGCCGCCTCACGATGGAGGCGGAGAGCATTGAGGGCAAATATGGCCATGCCATAAACAAGCAGGCTTCAATGGGGCCGCCTCACGATGGAGGCGGAGAGGATCAAACTCATGACACATAAACAGGTGGGCGACCTGCTTCAATGGGGCCGCCTCACGATGGAGGCGGAGAGTTTTTACGGCGTGGGCCACGCGTGGCTCGCGGGATGGCTTCAATGGGGCCGCCTCACGATGGAGGCGGAGAGACGATCAAGACTACGGTCTAAGCCATGGTGAAGAAGGCTTCAATGGGGCCGCCTCACGATGGAGGCGGAGAGAGAGGGAGTCGTCAAGCCTTGCGACGACATGCTTTTGCTTCAATGGGGCCGCCTCACGATGGAGGCGGAGAGTCACACGGATCGATGTCGATATCACCGATCGCCAAGCTTCAATGGGGCCGCCTCACGATGGAGGCGGAGAGGCTTGACCGTCACCACTAAGCTGGTGCCAGTCGAGTGGCTTCAATGGGGCCGCCTCACGATGGAGGCGGAGAGAATGGAGCGCTACGAGGTCGACCGCGGCCAATATCTGCTTCAATGGGGCCGCCTCACGATGGAGGCGGAGAGCACCGTTGCCACCTTGGAGACATCACGGGCCCATTCCGCTTCAATGGGGCCGCCTCACGATGGAGGCGGAGAGAGGATCCGAAGTTTTGCTATCGTCTTCGCCATGTCCTGCTTCAATGGGGCCGCCTCACGATGGAGGCGGAGAGAATGCGCGTATCTGGGACCATCTCGCATCGCGGACCGCTTCAATGGGGCCGCCTCACGATGGAGGCGGAGAGATATCTCTTCGCTCTGGCGATTGACGCGATAATACGCTTCAATGGGGCCGCCTCACGATGGAGGCGGAGAGCTGGCCGTTTTCTCGCCATGGAAGGGGCACAGGCCGCTTCAATGGGGCCGCCTCACGATGGAGGCGGAGAGAAGAAATACAGGAGTACCTCAGCTATGAATAATGGACCCGCTTCAATGGGGCCGCCTCACGATGGAGGCGGAGAGATCTACTCATACGAGGATGTCCCGGAGGACTATGGAGCTTCAATGGGGCCGCCTCACGATGGAGGCGGAGAGGGACATGCTGCAATCTCGGCCGGGTGCAATCCGCAGCTTCAATGGGGCCGCCTCACGATGGAGGCGGAGAGAGGCGAACTTTGCCTATGCCCTTATGCTTTTGCTCGCTTCAATGGGGCCGCCTCACGATGGAGGCGGAGAGAAGCGCATGGTTACCTGCCTGGCAAGTGGGTAGCTGGCTTCAATGGGGCCGCCTCACGATGGAGGCGGAGAGTTGCTAAAAAGGTCGAGATTCGGCCGGAGGAAATAGAGGCTTCAATGGGGCCGCCTCACGATGGAGGCGGAGAGCGGGCCCTTGGCCTCGCATTTGATAGCGTTGCGTTCGCTTCAATGGGGCCGCCTCACGATGGAGGCGGAGAGTGTTTCATCGATCAGGAACACGTATCAGGCGTCGACAAGCTTCAATGGGGCCGCCTCACGATGGAGGCGGAGAGCACTTAGATAAGATACAGCAAGGCTGTGCAGATGGCTTCAATGGGGCCGCCTCACGATGGAGGCGGAGAGCGAGCGAGGCCGGGCGGGTGCACAGATATCCGTGGTCCAGCTTCAATGGGGCCGCCTCACGATGGAGGCGGAGAGGAGTACGGGATCTCGTTCTTCTTCGACGCGCCGACAGCTTCAATGGGGCCGCCTCACGATGGAGGCGGAGAGAGATCCGGGAGGCAGCGACCGCGGGATCCAGATCCTGCTTCAATGGGGCCGCCTCACGATGGAGGCGGAGAGCTGGAGTGAACAAGCATGACAAGCAGCACGGCGTCGCTTCAATGGGGCCGCCTCACGATGGAGGCGGAGAGAAAACTGAAACAAATCGGCACGCCGGGCTTGCGTGAGGCTTCAATGGGGCCGCCTCACGATGGAGGCGGAGAGTCGCTGGAGCGTGGCTGCTTGCGGACTGGACGGGCTTGGTGCTTCAATGGGGCCGCCTCACGATGGAGGCGGAGAGCGGCTTGACCGTCACCACTAAGCTGGTGCCGGTCGAGTGGCTTCAATGGGGCCGCCTCACGATGGAGGCGGAGAGATGACCGCCACTCGGCCCGCGCCTGTAGGCGCGTCGCTTCAATGGGGCCGCCTCACGATGGAGGCGGAGAGCGGCGCCGGATGGAGGGTGAATGGGTGCGACAATGTGCTTCAATGGGGCCGCCTCACGATGGAGGCGGAGAGGGGAAAGGAGATGGCAACGGATCTGGCAACGGCGAGCTTCAATGGGGCCGCCTCACGATGGAGGCGGAGAGAATTGAAGCTGCGGGGATTGTTGCCCGCGAGAGAAGCTTCAATGGGGCCGCCTCACGATGGAGGCGGAGAGGTGTGACAGGCCTAGTCCGCAGTCGTCCAGGTGGGGCTTCAATGGGGCCGCCTCACGATGGAGGCGGAGAGGCGGTCGGTCATATCTTCCACGAGTTCGACCAGCTCCAGCTTCAATGGGGCCGCCTCACGATGGAGGCGGAGAGTCCGAGAATGGACGCGGTCTGACTCCGTGAGAGGCGCTTCAATGGGGCCGCCTCACGATGGAGGCGGAGAGGTGTTTTGCCCGGAGATTTCGCCGTGAAGGTCGGAGACGCTTCAATGGGGCCGCCTCACGATGGAGGCGGAGAGCGGCGTAATTGCAGAACAACGCGTTGCGAGCAAGTCGCTTCAATGGGGCCGCCTCACGATGGAGGCGGAGAGATGAGTCCGCCGAGCATGAGGCCAAAATCGCAGAACAGCTTCAATGGGGCCGCCTCACGATGGAGGCGGAGAGATGACAAGTTCATCGAGGCTATGTGCGAGTCAGAATAGCTTCAATGGGGCCGCCTCACGATGGAGGCGGAGAGATCGTCATCGTCTTTGATCTCAAGAGTTTCACCACCGACGCTTCAATGGGGCCGCCTCACGATGGAGGCGGAGAGCGGACAAGGGTATCGTCTTGAACAACAGTGTTCAAGCTTCAATGGGGCCGCCTCACGATGGAGGCGGAGAGCGTCATGGCTTGCGGGATTCGGTGAATCTTCGTGCTGCTTCAATGGGGCCGCCTCACGATGGAGGCGGAGAGTTAGCGATGGGGGCCGCTTTGAATCTCGCCTCAGACGCTTCAATGGGGCCGCCTCACGATGGAGGCGGAGAGCAGCCGGCCCGTGCCAATGCCAGATCATCCACGGCTGCTTCAATGGGGCCGCCTCACGATGGAGGCGGAGAGACCATGGGGCCACACGGTCGCACGATGGCCGATGCGGCTTCAATGGGGCCGCCTCACGATGGAGGCGGAGAGGTGTTATTTGCCGCAGCTCGACTGTGGGGCGAAGCAGGCTTCAATGGGGCCGCCTCACGATGGAGGCGGAGAGTCAAGCGAGTTCTTTTTATTGAATGCACTGTCGAGCTTCAATGGGGCCGCCTCACGATGGAGGCGGAGAGTCCCATCTCCGTCGGTTTTCAATTTTCTTCGCGGAAAGCTTCAATGGGGCCGCCTCACGATGGAGGCGGAGAGTTAGCATCGGGTTCAACGGCACCTATCTGCTCCAGGGCTTCAATGGGGCCGCCTCACGATGGAGGCGGAGAGCTCGAGACATCGCAGCTCGCTACTCAGGGAGTGAGCGCTTCAATGGGGCCGCCTCACGATGGAGGCGGAGAGACATCGAGGATTGCTCATACGACCATGAGCAGTCCCGCTTCAATGGGGCCGCCTCACGATGGAGGCGGAGAGCGCTTGCGCCGAGCGTGATGTCGCTTGCGGACATTGAGCTTCAATGGGGCCGCCTCACGATGGAGGCGGAGAGGCCGGGGCGCCAAGGGGCCAGGGCCCGTCCGGGTAGAGCTTCAATGGGGCCGCCTCACGATGGAGGCGGAGAGTTCAGAATCAAGAGCACGCAGAAGGTGATGGCGGCCGTGCTTCAATGGGGCCGCCTCACGATGGAGGCGGAGAGGCACAAATCCTCGTAGACGCGGGTCGATCGATCCTTGCTTCAATGGGGCCGCCTCACGATGGAGGCGGAGAGGCGGAACAAACCGCGGAACAAACCGCGGAACAAACCGGCTTCAATGGGGCCGCCTCACGATGGAGGCGGAGAGAAACCCGACCGCGCTCGGCAGATTCACCCGCCGCAGCTTCAATGGGGCCGCCTCACGATGGAGGCGGAGAGGTCTGTCGCTGCGGCGATCGGCGGGCGGGTGATCTGGCTTCAATGGGGCCGCCTCACGATGGAGGCGGAGAGTAGGAGATGAATGGCCAGCTTCTGGATTTACCGATGCTTCAATGGGGCCGCCTCACGATGGAGGCGGAGAGGCAGCGCTCACTGGAGCGTTCGCAGCGGCTGCTACGGTGGCTTCAATGGGGCCGCCTCACGATGGAGGCGGAGAGAACGGAAAGATCCCCGCGGAGCAGGAAGGGTTTCCAGGCTTCAATGGGGCCGCCTCACGATGGAGGCGGAGAGCGCCCCTCCCCTGGTGACAGGTCTTGCCCGAGCTTTGCTTCAATGGGGCCGCCTCACGATGGAGGCGGAGAGGCTTCGGTCACCGAGATTGTCCGGGCGATGGCGGCAGCTTCAATGGGGCCGCCTCACGATGGAGGCGGAGAGTGTGTGACTGAGTGCGATTGGCGTTTTTTTTCGCGCGCTTCAATGGGGCCGCCTCACGATGGAGGCGGAGAGACAATGGGCGCCCAATCAATCTGTTTCCGGCGCTCATGCTTCAATGGGGCCGCCTCACGATGGAGGCGGAGAGACCTCCGATTCCGGAGCATCCTTGTGCGACGTGGTTGCTTCAATGGGGCCGCCTCACGATGGAGGCGGAGAGTTGACCGCGGTCTCGCACCCCTTCGTCCGGCAAGCGAGCTTCAATGGGGCCGCCTCACGATGGAGGCGGAGAGTCCCCAGTTCTTTGAGCGCGCGGGCATCCGCCCGATGCTTCAATGGGGCCGCCTCACGATGGAGGCGGAGAGGCTGATAAGCATACCAGGGGCGTTCACCCCCCAAAATGCTTCAATGGGGCCGCCTCACGATGGAGGCGGAGAGCACTGTTACCAGTGCGTAGGACTGTCCAGCGTAATGCTTCAATGGGGCCGCCTCACGATGGAGGCGGAGAGAGCTTGCGGGCGAGACAAAAATCCCGAACATCAATGCTTCAATGGGGCCGCCTCACGATGGAGGCGGAGAGGTCCCATCGGCGCGCAAGTATGCCGCGGTGCCGCCGGGGCTTCAATGGGGCCGCCTCACGATGGAGGCGGAGAGCTGATCACGCTTCTCTCGAAGGTTGGTGTCGTTGATGCTTCAATGGGGCCGCCTCACGATGGAGGCGGAGAGGTGACCAGCGCAGCAAACACCTCCACCGCCTCTCCCACGCTTCAATGGGGCCGCCTCACGATGGAGGCGGAGAGTCCGAGGGTATAGAGATACTGTCGAAGGGTCGACAGGCTTCAATGGGGCCGCCTCACGATGGAGGCGGAGAGGATCTCAGCGGACGGATCGTGTGCGTAAACGTGCGTCGCTTCAATGGGGCCGCCTCACGATGGAGGCGGAGAGAATACACCCTCGCGCCCACTGCGCAGCTTCAGCCTCACGCTTCAATGGGGCCGCCTCACGATGGAGGCGGAGAGATCCTACTGTTTGATCGGTGACTGTGAATTTCCATAGCTTCAATGGGGCCGCCTCACGATGGAGGCGGAGAGCCTAATGGTAGTTTTTCCCCAACCCGACATCGTGGCGCTTCAATGGGGCCGCCTCACGATGGAGGCGGAGAGCATCAACACTCCTGGCGTTGCCGATGCCACCCCGATTGCTTCAATGGGGCCGCCTCACGATGGAGGCGGAGAGGAGCAAGTCAAACAAGCAGGCCGAGAAGCAGGCCAGCTTCAATGGGGCCGCCTCACGATGGAGGCGGAGAGCTTTGATGTCGACCGCCTTGAAACGATGGACCAGCGGCTTCAATGGGGCCGCCTCACGATGGAGGCGGAGAGTCTAGCGGGCGTGACGAGCCCGCTAGTCGGTGTCCCGCTTCAATGGGGCCGCCTCACGATGGAGGCGGAGAGCAAGAGGGCCAGATCGTGACCATCACGACCCGAGGCGGCTTCAATGGGGCCGCCTCACGATGGAGGCGGAGAGACGCGCGCGGGCGGCGGAAATATGGCCCGTGGGGGAGCGCTTCAATGGGGCCGCCTCACGATGGAGGCGGAGAGGTTCTCCGC
>Ga0256845_1002686_pt1 | contig 12645 bp, 12 predicted proteins | sample RiftiametaG_FD_189101 | JGI IMG/M metagenome (GOLD analysis project Ga0256845, IMG submission 189101) | Tube worm associated microbial communities from hydrothermal vent at the East Pacific Rise, Pacific Ocean - Riftia | ecosystem: Host-associated > Annelida > Integument > Unclassified ... | reverse complement strand
CGTTTATAATATTCTAAATGGAAAGGTTTAGATTAGCCACATTTCTTTTCAGATTTTTTGTCGCCACATTTGCCTTCACCACTTTTCTTTTTAGATTTTTTGTCACCGCATTTGCCTTCGCCACATTTTCCTTCGCCACATTTCTTTTTAGATTTTTTGTCGCCGCATTTGCCTTCGCCACATTTCTTTTTAGATTTTTTGTCGCCGCATTTGCCTTCGCCACATTTTCCTTCGCCACATTTCTTTTTAGATTTTTTGTCGCCGCATTTGCCTTCACCACATTTGCCTTCGCCACATTTCTTTTTATCACCGTCACCTTTAGTAGCAATAGTCTGAGTATCTACATCGTTTTGAGCAAAAGGACTGGTAGAACTTTGAGCCATTGTAGCAAACCCCAATAGAGCAAAAATAAGTGCCGCTAGAGTCATAAAAGAAGTATTTGTTTTAGATTGTTTTATCATGAGTGTTTCCTCTTAAATTTTTAAAAAAAGTAATATTATAAACATAATATTCGTTCATCTTGACACAGAGTTAAATAAAAATCTTCACAAAATTATCAAATTTTTAAAAAACTTAATTAATGTTAATATTACAAACTATGACCAAATATATATAATTTTATTACAAATAAATGAAGAATATGTATTTTAAAAAGCTTGAATATGACTAAAATAAGCAGATATATTAAATTTTGAAGAATATGACACCGATACAACAAGCATTAATATCATTGGGTAACAGAGATGAACTTGATAAAGGATTAATGACACGAGTGATGCATCAAATTATGGATGGCGAGGCCACTCAGGCTCAAATTGGGGCTTTGTTAATGGCTTCAAGAATTAACGGGGATTCAATTCAAACCATTACTGAAGCAGCACAGGTAATGCGAAGTAGAGCAATTAAAGTAAAAACAACACAAGATTTTGTGGTTGATACTTGTGGGACTGGAGGAGATGGAATTGGACTATTTAACGTATCAACGGGAGCCGCGATTATTGCAGCAGCAGCTGGTTGTTGTGTGGCAAAACATGGTAACCGTTCTGTTTCAAGTACAACAGGGTCAGCCGATGTATTAGAGGCTGCAGGAGTCAACCTAAATTTAACCGCACATCAAGTAGAACATTGCATTGAACATTGTAACATCGGGTTTTTATTTGCGCCCGCTCACCATGCTGCAACAAAGTATGCTGTGGCTCCCAGAAAAGAAATAGGCTTAAGGACCTTTTTTAACTTATTGGGGCCATTAACCAACCCAGCAAATGCTCCAAACCAAATCATGGGTGTTTTTGCTAAAGATTGGATGAATAAAACCGCTCAAGTACTTAAACAGTTGGGCTCCAGACATGTTATGGTGGTATTTTCTCAAGATGGAATGGATGAAATATCACTGTCAGCAGCAACTGATGTTACTGAATTAATAGATGGTGAAATTAAACAGTATACTATTAAGCCTGAAGATTTTGGTATAAAAACCCAACAGGTTGGAGGTTTGGTTGTGACAGATGCAAACCAAAGCTTGCAGCTGATTCAACAAGCTTTTAAAACAGGGCAAGGTGCGGCTGCAGATATTTTGGCATTAAATGCTGGAGCAGCAATTTATGTTTCAGGTATTGTAGATAACATGCAAAAGGGTGTTGATAAAGCCATCGCCATTTTAAAATCAGGTGCGGCTTTAAATAAATTAAACCAATTGATAAAATTTACCCAAGGATTATAAAAATGTCTAGCATACTAACCAAAATACTCGATACTAAAAAGCAAGAAATTAAAAAGGGAAACAAACAAATGGACATTGCTGACTTTTTGAAATTGATAAAGGAAATGCCCAAATGCAGAGGATTTTATCAAGCGATAAAGTCTAAGCTGGAAACCAAACAAACCACAATTATTGCAGAAATAAAAAAAGCTTCACCATCAAAAGGCTTGATTAGTAAAAACTTCAATCCAGAAACGACAGCAGTTTCTTATGAAAAAGCAGGAGCCGCTTGTTTATCTGTGCTCACAGATGTGGAATATTTCCAAGGGCATAACGATTATTTAAAACAAGCAAAACAAGCAGTAAAAATACCAGTACTGCGTAAAGACTTCATTATAGATGCCTGGCAAGTATACCAATCACGAGTGTTGGGAGCAGACTGTATCTTATTAATAGTTGCAGCTTTGGGAGACCCTCAATTATATGAATTGACAATTTTAGCCCAATCCTTGGGTATGGATGTATTAATGGAAGTACACGACCACGATGAACTGCACCGTGCTTTAAACACACCAGCAAAATTAATAGGCATTAATAATCGCAATTTAAAAACCTTTGTCACGTCATTAGAGACCTCGGTTGATGTGGCTAAAGAAGTACCGAATGATCGCATTGTAATTAGTGAAAGCGGAATACATAGTATCCAGGACATCACAATGTTACAAAATAATGGCATTAATACCTTTTTAATAGGTGAAGCTTTTATGCGTAAAGATAACCCAGGTGCTGAGCTCAACAGGTTTCTAATGTGCTAAAACAAGGGCTGCAAACATTCAGGAGATTTTTAAGGGAAGTAGCCCATCAATTTGTGGTAAACGAAACCTCTCTTTCTGCTTCATCTTTGGCCTACACTTCATTGTTGTCAATGGTTCCATTTATGACTGTGATCGTTACGGTATACTCTGCATTTCCAATGTTTGGTGATATCAGTGCTCAAGTTCAAAATTTTATCTTTTCAAATTTTGTTCCCACATCAGCAGGCGTCATACAAGAGTATATTGGGGGATTTGCCACTAACTCACGTAATCTAAATTGGAGCATGCCATTATTTGTGTTTTTGACCTCAATTATGATGATGTACACCATGGAGAAAGCACTTAATCGAATTTGGGATGTTAAACCATCGGGAAATTTATTGAAAAAAATAATAATGTATTGGACGGTTTTAACCATGGGGCCCTTGTTGGTTGGTGGAGGATTGGTGCTTACATCCTATATGTTTAGTTATTCTGGGTTGGCAGGAGCAAAAGTATATTTATTAAAATTCTTGCCTATTTTTGCCTCAACGATTGGCTTTTTTCTGATTTATTTGATTGTTCCCAATAGGAAGGTGAACTGGAAATCAGCCATTATTGGTGCGCTTGTCGCAGCGGTTTTATTTGAAATGGCAAAACGTGGTTTTGCCTGGTATGTGACCACCTTCCCTAGTTTGACCAGAATTTATGGAACCTTGGCAACCATCCCGATCTTTTTAGTCTGGGTATTTCTATCCTGGAACATTATCTTATTAGGTGGAACCATAGCAGCCACATTGGAAACGTCCAGGTGGCGAGGGCATGTACAGGATTTTACTGGAAATCACCGTTTTTTAGTTGTTTTGGATATTCTGTATCGACTTTATAAGGCCAGCAGAAAAGGACGGACGATTACTCTGAACGAATTGTTTAATGAAATGGACGCCGTTCCTGATAATGAGATTAACAAACAACTCGAATGGCTGGAAAGCAATAAACTTCTTCAAGTTAACCAAGAAGGAGATTATGTGTTATTACGAGACCTTGATAGCATTAGTATTGGTAAGTTATATACACTGGGAAGATTTAGCTTGCCAACAACTACGGCAAGAAGTTTTGATTTTTTTGAACCTTTTATCAAACAAATCTGGTCTAAAATATTCCCAGACATGAAAAACTCTGTTAAAACAATTTTTAAACAATTAGAGAAAGATAATGAAACATAAATTAATACTGTTGTTGATTATTACATTTTTACTGAGTGCTTGTAGTGATGATACAAAAGTAGAAGAACAAGTTGTTGTTGAACCAGCAACAAAAGCAAAAGAACAACTGAAAACGGAAGAAAAGCTATTTGATTTTAGCTACCCCGATTTAAATGATAAAGAAGTAAAATTATCAGATTTTCGCGGCAAATGGGTTGTGGTAAATTTTTGGGCCACATGGTGCCCTCCCTGTCGAAAAGAGATTCCTGATTTTGTTAAATTCAAAACAATGTTTGCCGATAAGGTTGAGGTTCTTGGGATAGATAACGAAGATGCCGATGTTGAAATAGTTAGAGCTTTTGCCGAAGATTATAATGTGAATTACCCCATTCTTCGCGCTGATGTTTATAATCCTACAGAGTTTGATAGACAAAATACCATGGGATTGCCAACTACCGTCATTTTTAATCCTCAAGGCGTTCAAGTGAGCAAAAGAATTGGTCCAATGCATTTTAAAGATTTAGTTGAAGTAACTGGTCTGGAAGTACTTGCAAAGGCTGCTTCTATTGGCGAATAACTAGAAAAACGAGTAAAACCCTTTGGGGGCAAATGGTTTTACTCGTAAAAATACTATCATTTTTAAGGAGAATGGTTTTTTATGGCTTTTTGGCTTTGTCTTCTTCTGCAATTTTTTTCATAAAAAAACGATAAAACCACACCGCCATACCAAGTATAAATAACAGAACACCAAAGCTTAACATGCCTACATAACTATCAAATATTCTACTAAATAAACCCATAATCTTATCTTAGTTAACTTAATGTGGTTTATGATACATCGGCTTAGTCTGATATTGTTTGACATGTATCAAGTATCAAGAAGTTTAAAGTATTTAAAAAGATAATAATGATTATAAAAGTCAGTCTGAAAAATAAGCGACACCAATTGAGGGCACTGATGCCGCCTCTAAAAACAGCTAAGACGTCTTGAATTAACTGTCACTCTAGATAAACGTAAATAAACAATACCCTTTCATTATATGAAAAACATTCTGTTAACTACTTGACTTAGGTCAACTGGCTGGAAAAAAATGTTATTTTAAACGTTCAACCCTAATAACATTGGTGGTACCTGACATTCCGAATGGAACACCAGCAGTAATAACATACCTGTCATCAATTTCTGCAGCATTACATTTGTGGATGATTTTCTCAGAAATTGACACCATGTCATTGGTACTATTGGCATCTGGCGAAAGCACAGGGAGAATACCCCAACTCATCGCTAACTGCTGGCAAGATCTGATGTTAGGAGAAATGGCAATAACATTGGTTTGAATTCGATTGCGCGCTACACGCAAGGCAGTAGCACCTGAACTACTAAAACATACCATAACTTTGGCATTGATGTTTGATGCAATATTACAAGCCGCAGAGGATACAGAATCAGGTGTGTTTTCTTCAGCATGCATTTGCCTTTCTTTCATTCGGACAATGTACTCGTCATCTTTTTCAACCGTATTAGCAATGGTGCGCATGGTGGTAACGGCTTCTACAGGAAACTTTCCCACAGCGGTTTCAGCCGATAGCATAATCGCGTCAGTGCCATCAAATATAGCATTGGCAACATCGCTGGCCTCGGCTCTGGTTGGTACTGGGCTTTCTATCATGGTTTCTAACATTTGAGTGGCAGTCACGACAGGCTTTCCTGCTTGGCGTGATTTTCTAATCAATTTTTTTTGTAACATCGGTACTTCTTGAGGTGAAAGTTCAACACCCAAATCTCCACGAGCAACCATAATGCCATCAGCTACCTTAAGAATTTCATCAAAATTCTTAATCGCTCCTGGTTTTTCAATCTTTGCCATTAACTTTGCGTCAGAATTATGTAATTTCAAATAATGCTTAGCAAGCAGCAAGTCTTCATGTTTCCGTACAAAACTTAAAGCCACCCAATCAATGCCAAGACCCGCTCCAAACTCCAAATCTTCAATGTCTTTTTTGGTCATGGCAGCAACTGACAAATCTGCACTTGGTATATTAATGCCTTTGTTGTTGCTTAATACCCCTCCAACTAAAACTCTTGTGTTAATTTCTTTGCCAGAGATACTTTCAACTACCACTTTAAGTTTTCCATCATCAAACAACAACTCATCGCCTTTGGATATATCTTTGTATAAATCTTTATAACTTACGGCTACCTTTTGTGAGTTGCCAAGATTTTCGCCTTCTTCACATGTTAAGCCAAAAGCTTTGCCTTGAATTAGTTCGATTTTATCATTTTCGAATTTTCCCACACGAATTTTTGGTCCTTGTAAATCCAGCAATATGCCTATAATTTCACCGAGGCTTTTGGCGGCATTTCGAATATTATCATAACTTTTTTTATGGTCCGCATGAGAACCATGCGAGAAATTAAGTCGAAACACATTAACGCCACATTCTATTAGCTGTTTAATTTTTTCTGGAGAATTGCTTGCTGGGCCTAGTGTGGCGACTATTTTTGTTTTATTGTTTTTCACTGTTAATCCTTTGCCCCATGATTGTTTTTAGGGGTTTATTTTATTAAAAATTATTATGTGTTGAATATTTTAACCATTTTAAATTTTAATTGTTAATTTATTATGAATTTATTTATATAAGATTCTAATCTTGAGTTTAGATGGTAAATATGGTAAATATTAGATAGCTTGAAATGAAAGTTCATATATGTACTTTTATTTCAAACGACAAAAAACCACTAAAGGGGAAGTACCATGAAAAACCAGATTATCATATTGATGGGGTTGGCAGCTGTTTTGTCATCCTGTGCCAGCTTAAATAGCCAACCAAAAATTCAAAAAAAAGTCATTATTGAAAAATCACTAACAGCCATTGAAACATCTGAGGGCAATCATGTTGTTTATATTCACGCTGGTAATGACAAGGAGATATTCTGTGCCTATCGAGGCAATGATTTTGCCTTTACTCAATCTGGTGGTGTCTCACTATCGACCAAGCAAGCCACAACCAGCATGGGTATTAGTGCAAATACTTCCGGAGGGGTTGCAGAATTAGGTGGAGTAAATTCAGGTGTATTATTGTCACGAGAAATCATGTACAGAACTTGTGAGTTTATGGCAAATTTAAAAGCACTCAATGGGTTAACACCTGATGACGCTAAACAAATATTCCAAAAGTCGCTTGATGTTGTTCTAAAAATAGCAACTGACTACGAAGCCAGTCCTGAAACAGAACAAACAACTGAACCGGCACCAATTGTAAATTAAACTTAAGCATTGCCGATATTAAAATACTGATCCACTAAAATAAAAATACGTAACATTGAGATATTGACCCTGTTATTAATAAAAGGAATCTTATAAGCAATAAAACGGAAAGATTACAGGCGAATATTTTCACTGTTATTGAGGGGAAAATATGAAAACTTTAAACAACTTATTGAACACCTGTCTTGTGCTTGTATTTGTACAGACTGCCTATGCACAACTACCATCGGACCCCAATGACTGGGTTTGCTCAAAGCCTAAGTTTACGGATGAACAGTTACAACAAATGGGTAAGAGCTGGTGTGCTAAACACCTTTCAAAACAAGACACAAAATGGCGAAAGGACATTGATTTGCCTTTAGAACCAGGGCAAATAACCAATTTAGCCGACAAGAATAACTATGATTGGTTGTTGCGAAAATTCTTAAATGGTAAAACCTATCAAAATTGGTCTCATGATCTTCAGTGGCGATTAACAGGGCCCTATGTTGGAAAAATTGGAGCAGGCAAAAGTTATGGAGTCCATCCAGGAGTACGTATCTACTACTCTCCAGAAGTTATCGAATGGATGTGCACAGACCGAAGTAAAGAAATAGGTGCTGGTGCGATTATTGTCAAAGAGATGTATGATATCAAAGCAGAGCTGGGCATTAAAATTGATGGAAACAACTGCATGAGTATTCCTGACAGTGAAACCCTGCAACCAACATCTTGGACCGTTATGGTTAAATCGGAGCAATCACATGATGGATGGTATTGGGCCAACCCAACACCTAGTGGAGGCAACCCACCCATTGTAAATAAATCTGCATTTACTCAAGACAGTGATGTTCCCAGTAATCCTGTTTCTCGCAATACAGATTGGTTCCCAACGGGTTATTTGTTTGGACAAAAACTACCCAATGGTCACGATAAAATATTCAATGTGGTTTATCCCTATAGTTTATTTGGGGCGGCTTGTATTAACTGTCATGCATCAGCAGCTGATGAACTAACTTATTCTAGCTTGGATAATATTGTCAGTGCAGGGCTTCAATACAAACAATTTAAAAGTGCCAACAAATCTACTAACACCTCAATTTTAGGAAAAGAGGACAGCTTGCACTCTCAAGAAATAGCCGCAGAAAATGAGGTGAAATCGTTAAAATCTAAATCAACAACCTACCAGTCTCCTTTTACCAATCCTTTAAGCCGGAAAAACAAAGCTTTTGCTGACTATTTTGGTGATTTAGGAGTAAACAAATACTCCCAGGTTTGGGACTTACGCTTACCCGCAGAAACCTATGACCATCATATCTCTGGCAAGAAAGGACCTGATCAGTTTTTAACTTCTGATCAATGCATCAATTGTCATGATGCCACTTATGCTAATGCAGCAGATGCCAATATGGTGATAGATAAGACCGATTCAGATTTGCGTATTAATGTTTCACCCTATGGTGAATGGCGTGTATCACCCATGGGGTTAGCTGGGCGAGACCCCATATTCTTTTCTCAACTACAAAGTGAAACCAATAATTTGCCAGACATGAAAGAGTGTATAGAAAACACCTGTTTACATTGCCATGGGGTGATGGGAGAAAGACAACAATCAATTGATCATCCACAAAGTGAAAATAACTGTAAAGAGATTTTTGCCATTACACCTCCAACAGGTGTTCCCTTTGGCAAGCCTTTTAGTAAAGACACCATGACACAATGGCAAAATAAGGTACCCAACAACCATGGTGCCGATTATGGAGCATTGGCTAGAGATGGAATTTCTTGTATGGTATGTCATCAAGTTTCTAAAACAGCACTTGGTGAAGAAGCTGGTTATACAGGTAATTTTGTCACCAATGAACCTGGGACTATTATCGGGCCTTATGCCGATGATAAAGTCATTACCTCTCCGATGGAAAATGCTCTGGGCATTACTCCTGAGTTTGGTGGTCAATTAACGACTTCCGCCATGTGTGGCAGTTGCCATAATATTTTATTGCCTACTTATGACAATGATGGTTCGTTACATAAGACTAAAGCACCTAATGGACAAATGGTGACAGCAACCTATGAGCAAACGACACATTTGGAATGGTTAAACAGTGATTTTGCCAAGCCAGGAATTTTTACCAGTTGTATAGATTGTCATATGCCAACAGAATACAATGTTGGCTCCACACACAATTCGTTAAAAGACATTAAAATTGCTAACATAGAAAGCAACGAGTTTGCACCAACTACACACCGTTTGCCAGATTCAAAAATTACCCTAACCAAACGAGAAAAAGGTTCATATGGGCGACATTCGTTACATGGTTTAAATTTATTCTTAAATGAAATGTTTCAGCAATTCCCCTTAATTTTAGGGTTAAGACAACTTGATTATATGACCAAGTCAGATGTACAACCTCCATTAATAACGGGCAATGAATCAATGCAAGAAATGGCAAGAAATGAAACAGCAGAACTGGTTATCAATTCAATGTACACAAATAACAACGTACTCAATGTTGAAGTACAAATAACCAATAAAACGGGGCACTTTCTACCTTCTGGTGTGGGCTTTAGGCGTGTATTTATTGAGTTTGTTGTAAAAGACACAAAAGGCAATGAAATGTGGGCATCAGGAAAAACCAATGAGTTAGGTGTGATTGTCAATGGTTTAAGTGACAAGCCCTTAAATAGTGAAAAAGGCGGAAAAGGCAATACCGCCTTTCAACCGCATTATCAAACCATTACTCATCAAGGTCAGGTACAGATATACCAAGAGTTGATTTATGATTCAGATGGACATTTAACCACTTCATTTTTGCGTCGAGCAGAAGAAGTTAAAGACAACAGAATCAGAGGCAAAGGATTTGATCCCGCCTTTTATCTCAAAAATGAATCGCCCTATATTCAAATTTTAGGAGAACTCAAAGGCAATGTTGCCAATGATTCACATTATTCAGACCCAAAATTAACGGGTTCTGATGTGATTAGATATCAAATACCCTTTGATACAGCTCAAATAAAACAAATTGGTTCGGTATCAGTGAAGTTATATAACCAATCCATTCCTCCACCTTATTTACAAGACAGATTTAGTGATGCCAATGTTGGTCCCAGCGAAAAACAAGACATTCAACGTCTGTTTTATATCACCAGTCACTTGAATACAGTTAGCAAAGAGAATGGTAATGACAACGCGATTAATAACTGGAAAGTGTTTTTAAAAGGGGCCTGTAAAAATATAAACGGCAGTGAGTGTAAATAACTAAAGACAGTTCATTGCAGGGTTGTTAAGAAAACCCTGCGATGAAATAAGAAGAGCCTCACAAAAAGTTCAACTTATCTCTTTGCTTCAAGTTTAAAACATTAAAATAATTTATATCCATTTCAAATCATAATTGATAAACTAGTGACAATTATTAAAAAAAATAAACATGTCATTAGTTAACTGTCCATCCTGCAACAAGAAAATTTCAGATAAAGCTCCTGCTTGTCCACATTGTGATTTTTCATTTAATCAAAACGAGGAAAATCTCGCCAGAACTAAGATCTTAAAAGCCAGAGCCTATAGAACCAAAATGTATCGTTATAAAATGTTGGGATTCGCTACAATGGCCTTAGCCGTTTTTGGTTTAGTGCCCATGTTGTGGAGCTATGCACAAGCTATTGATTATGGTTTTAATGTCAGCATCACAAATCATTGGGGAAAATACTTAATGATGGCTGGCTTTATCCTGTATGTTTTTATTCGAGTTTTGATGTTTATAACCAAAAGGAAACACCGTTATCCCAAATGAAGTTAGGTAAAAGAATAGCGACTAGATGATTTTCGTTAAAAAAACCGCTAGATATTAATACCTAGCGGTTTAAACTTAGGTCTCCTTGACCCCATCCCTTTTCCCCGAACCAAGTCCCTTTGCCAAGTAACTACCATCCTACGTGGTTACCCGGTGCAGTAATAATCCTTTTAGTTCCTTCTTTTCGCACTACAAGTTAAATCCTTTATCTCGTTTCCATGAGTCCATTATGCTGATATAATAATAAAAATATATAGGAAAACGACTCTCTGTTTGTAGGAAATTTCCTACAGGCTGTAGGAAACTATTGTTAGTTAGTGACACTAGCCCACTAATTCTCTCACCTTTTTTAATCATTTGTTACGTGATATTATGGTAATACCGTGGTCTTGATTATAATGACAAAATGAAAGCACTAATCCAAAGAGTACAAAAAGCCCATGTTGAGGTTGAAGGAAAAATTGTAGGGCAAATCAATCAAGGTCTACTGGCATTAATAGGTGTTGAAAAATTAGACACACAGGAAATAGTCGATAAATTATTAAACAAGATAATAAGTTACCGTGTGTTTTCAGATGCCAACGACAAGATGAATTTGTCACTACAAGATATTCAGGGAGAATTATTACTGGTTTCACAATTCACCTTGGTTGCCAACACCAAAAAAGGATTAAGACCTAGTTTTTCTAGTGCAGCCGACCCTGTTTTAAGCCAACAGTTATACGATTATATTATTCAAAAAGCAGAAAAAAAATCTCTAAAAATTCAATCCGGAGTGTTTGGCGCAGACATGCAAATTTCACTCATCAATGATGGTCCTGTGACTTTTAATTTACAATGCCGATGAAAAAAACATATACCATTGCTACTGGCAATTATGAAACCACCAAAGCTGCTGCACAGATATTGGATAATGGTGGTAACGCTTATGATGCTGTTTTAGCCGCATTATTTATGTCTTTTGTCTGTGAACCGTTGTTATCTTCGCCTGGTGGTGGTGGGTATTTGCTTGCTCATCCAAATGATGGCAAACCTAAAATATTTGATTTCTTTGCTCAAACACCACATAACAAGGATCAAGAACAAAGGGATTTTTATCCGATAAAAGGAGATTTTGGCGCTACTCAACAAGAATTTTACATTGGTATGGCGGCAGCAGCCATTCCTGGAGTACCTGCTGGAATTTTTGCCATTCATAACCATTACGGTAGCCTGCCTTTAAATGAAATTGCCAGTGCCGCAGTAAATAGAGCATCAGAGGGTATGAAAGTCGATAAGTTACACGCTGAAGTTATACAAATATTGGCTCCAATACTAAATCACTCTTGTTATGCTAAATCCGTTTTTTCAAATTCAGATAACCAATTACTTACTCAAGGAGAAACAAAGGCAAATCCACACCTAGCAAATTTTTTAACCAACCTAGCCAATAACCCGCTGGACTGGTTCTATTTTGATACACCCGCTGATAATATTGTTACAGACATGCGCCACCACAATGGTTTGTTAACTAAAAGTGATTTTGAGTCTTATGAGGTGAATATTCGTGAGCCATTGATTGCAACAATTAATAATTGGAAAATAATCACCAATGCTGCACCAACCACTGGAGGTTTTCTAATTACCGAGCAAATAAAACATGCCAATACAAACCCTTGTGAAAATTTAAATCAAAAATTAATTGAAGCTATGATCCATGCGGATTTGCTTAAAAACAACCAACCACTGCAATCCTCAAAAGGCACATCCCATATGAGTGTAATAGATGATCTCGGCAATGTCGCGAGTCTTACTATTTCAAATGGTGAAGGGTGTGGTTATATGGTTCCCAATAGTGGGTTTATGCTTAATAATTTTTTGGGGGAAGAGGACATCAATACCTCGGGGTTTTTCAATTTTCGTACAAAC
>Ga0256845_1002685_pt1 | contig 12651 bp, 13 predicted proteins | sample RiftiametaG_FD_189101 | JGI IMG/M metagenome (GOLD analysis project Ga0256845, IMG submission 189101) | Tube worm associated microbial communities from hydrothermal vent at the East Pacific Rise, Pacific Ocean - Riftia | ecosystem: Host-associated > Annelida > Integument > Unclassified ... | reverse complement strand
CTTGCAAAAAACGCCCTTGCTTATCATTGGGCTGAGCTTGAGACAAATCTTGAAAGGGCGTTATCCTTTGCTGATTATGCTGTTGCGAAAAATCCCGGCTTTTTTTCCTATCATGACACAAGAGCATTGGTACTATTCCGTATGGATCGCAAAAAAGATGCCCTTAAAACAGCAGCTTATGCAGTAAGTCTCAAACAGCATCCCATTGCACTGGATCACTATGGTGATATTTTGTGGGAGTGTAATTTCCATGGAGATGCGATCCATCAATGGAAGAAAGCTGTTTTGTTTTCCAAAGACATTCTCTTTAAGCACAGACTATCTTTAAAAATTCGGCAGGGGAAAAAAGGAGATATTATTTTTGAATAGATGGTGTTGTTTAATCTGTATTCCCTGGTCCAAAAGTAAAAACTATTTCTCTGTTGGAATTATCTTTTCCCCTGCCCACACCTATCCTTTTTAAGGGGCTATCAAGAGATCCCGATGCTTTAAGACCATCAAAACATTTTATGTGCCATAAGTAATCTTGATTTTCACTTAGATACCATTGTCCTTTGCAGTCTCGGCCTCTTGTTTTATCCACAAGCCATATATGCCCCCGTGTTGCTGATGGTTCATAACTTAAACTTGCTTTTCTACTGCCATCAAATCCTGAACATGAAAAAACTATTTTAAGAACTTTTGTATTATATTCAGCAGATTTTATATCAGAAACAAGATGATCCCCCATGGCAATGATTTTACAGGGAGGATCATTTTCCTGCCGGTAACTCCGACAACGGTCAAGGGCAGCCATTAACGCTGCCCCCTGACTTGAGAAATCTCATGCTTTGCCCCAGGCATACAGATGACCACTTTTACTGGCAGACACTGCAAAAGCCTTGGCATCAGGAGATATTGCATAGGCACTAAACCCTGTAAGCCCATTAAGAGTATTATTGAGCCTAATGCCCGACACAAGAACCTCACGGGTTAAAGGATGCAGATCATTGTTAATTGTTTTACAGCCAGCCAGGGGCAGTGTTGCAGTAAAAAACAGAAACAAACAGTTGGAAACATATCTTAATATTTTACTTGATAGCATAACTTCCTATAATTTTCTCTGATCCTGATAACACATCTTTTTGGTTGGCACTGTAAAGATTAACATATAATTTTGAACCTTTTATCTCTGACTCTACTGTAAAGGATTCAATAATCACGGACCATCCCTGGGGTGTTCCATAAAACACTGAACTCTTATTGGTGGCTTTGCCTCTTGAACTTGTTGCAATACCCCATTTTAGACCTTTTGCTGGGTTTAAGCGATCAAGCATATAAATACAAATAAAGAATTTATTACTCTTCTGGGACATATTTTTAAATTCATCAAGGGAAAGTGCATGTTTTTTGACTCTCTTAATACTTTTAAAGCCTTTCTTAAAAATCTTTGGATTAACCTTACCTGCCGGGATAATATATGCTTTAAATTCTGGCTTTTTTATATATGCAACGTTGGTAGTCAATTCTTGAATATCAATGATCTCTGTATCCTTTACTAATGCATTAACAGTTTTTGCCCCAGGTATCCCGTCGGGTGAAAGCCCGGCTGTTTTCTGATATTCCTGCACATTGCTTTTCATTATAGTTTTCAATTTTCTATTTCTAAGGTTTCTAACTGCCCTTGCATCCTTACTTATTGATTTTTTCAGTGCAGCAATTTCCCTGTCAGTTGGTTGCTGTACTTTATAGATGATCTGGTTTCTGCTGAAATCTTTTCGTCCTAAATCATCAATAGAGAGACAAGTCGTTCCAAGCGTATGCACTCCCTGCTTATCTATACTGTTTTCTGTCAATGCAAGTTTACGGGTTCTGAATATGGAGTAATCAGTCTTATTCCCAAGCTTGATAATATTTTTAGAAGGAATTCTGGTGTAGGGAAATGTCTTTAATGTATCAAGCACAGAATGTTTTGCCTGTTCAATGCACAAAACTGCCTGCACCCCGTCCCTGCCCAGGCTATTAATATCAATACCAGATTGTTTTTTTCCAAACAATCCTGTGCTGATTGTTTTTGGCACACAAGAGTTAAGTAAAGAGAGAGACAAAATAAATATAAACAACAGACCTATTTTTTTCATATAAACCTCCTATTTTTGGATAAATAGTATTAGTGACGAGCTATAAGTTCCAATTCGATCAGGGCAAAATAAACACACTCTTTTGATGTATATTCCGGATGCTCAATACGCATTTTCATTGTCATTGATGCTATATGCTGTAAATCAATCTTGTTTGGGCTGGATTTAGCCTTAGCCTTAGCCTTAGCCTTAGCCTTAGACTTAGACTTAGCAGGAGCAGGAGTACTCTTGGTTTTATCATCAACAATTGGATTGTCATCTAGAAAATTAATAAAAGTGTTAATATTCTTATCAATTGTTTCTTCTTCCATCTGCTTGTCAATCTTATCCTGGTCAATTGTCAGACCGCCTATGTTAAGTCCTGCAACTTCAGCGTTGGAAAGATAAGAGGTGATAGAGCCAACAGCTGAAGCTGCTCCTGGTGCGACATCTGTTGCTTGAGACAGATTAACTCTTGATGGAGGAGTTATCAGATTAACAGAGGCAGCAATGGAAGGCACAGCCGCGGCTGCGCCGTCGCCACCACCACCACCTCCTCCTCCACCATTGCATGCAAAGGTGTAACCTGGGCCAAATACAGCAAATAACACAATAAATACTAAAAAGAGAATTAATTGAATCTTTTTATTTTTTCCCATACCAGCAGCTCCTAAAAATAAAAGTTTATAAAACAACCAGGGGGCAATATATACCTGACCTGGGCAAAGAAAATTTATTACAATTAAAATAGTATAATGATAGTAATGATTTAAAACAATAGCAAAAAGAATTAATTGTTGCTATCCAGCCTTATTCGTGGAAAAATCTGGAATCAGATATTGGTGTTCACCCTTACTGAACATGGTGCCAACATGCTCACTTAAGAAAAAAAAATTTAACTCTATACCCATTCAACACTGTTTATATTAAACTTGAGAATAACATGTTTCCCAGGATAAAGATTAAGCCTGCTGATCTGATCAGGAGTAACTCTCAGTACAAAGGAGAAATCATGTACAATAACAGTGACCATGATATCTCCTCTTTTGCCTTCTAAAAGCATTGAAGCGATACAACCTGACAATTGATTGTGGGTATCAATATTTACACTTTTCCCATGCTCAATACTTATATCTCTCTTTTTAATAACAGCTGTTGTGCACTCTTTTTTTTCTGTTGAATCAAGAACAATTGTCTGGTGATTATCAAGTCTTTTAATAACCCTTGTATTGTTATCACCATTTTCAAAGGGTCCTGGGATAATATTCTCCATGCCCGTTGCAAATATGTTTCCTTTATAGAGAGAGAGTTGATGGTCACTAATGGAATAGAGCCATTGCAGGTCGTGGCTTGCAATAACAAGGGTAGTTCCCAGGACATCTCTTGCTTTTAAAGATGCTTTTCGAATCAGCTTTGCACTTTCAGTATCAACACTTGCAGTTGGTTCATCTAAAAGCAATACTTCAGGTTTTAATATAAGCCTTGCTGCCATGGCAACTCTTTGGGCTTCCCCGCCTGACAATTGATGTGATTTTCTCTGGGCAAAATCTTGATAATCAAGGCCTACATTATCAAGGGCTTTTTCTATTCGTTTTTCAAGTTGTGCAGTATCTTTTCTGATTTTTAAACCATAGGCAATATTTTCAAAAACCGTCCGTTTTAATAAATATGGTTTTTGAGTCAAAAGAGTCACCTTTGAACGAATGGTTGGTGAAAATGGAAACTCAGGAGTACCTTTATAAAAGATTTGACCTGAACTCGGCTTTTCAATAAAAGCAAGAAGCCGCAAAAGAGTGGTTTTACCTGACCCGTTTGGACCAATCAGCCCTGTTATTGACCCCTGTTCGATTGTGAGATCATCAATCTCCAACACTTTTTTACCATCATAAAAATGACTGATCTTGCTTATATGATATATAATGTCATCTCTTGTCATTTTTTATTGTTTCCTTAAAAAAGAGAGGGAAAGATTGACAATAAATGCAATGGTAATAAGGACAACTCCCAGGGCAATACCGTCTGCAAACATGCCTTTGTTTGTCTCAAGGGCAATGGCAGTTGTAATTGTTCTTGTATGATATTTAATATTACCCCCCACCATCATGGATATACCAACTTCGGTCAACACTCTACCATAGGCTGTAACTGCAGCAGTTAAGATACCGTATCGCACTTCCCATAAACATGTGGCAATGATATTGTGCTTACCTGCACCAAGACTTGCAAGGGTTAATTTAAGGTCAGAATCGATGTTTTCGACAATGGAAGCAGTGATGGCTGTTACAATTGGAAAGGCAAGGATAGTCTGACCAATTGCGATTCCGGTCAGGGTAAAAAGCATACCCATCTCTCCCAAAGGTCCCTGATGGGATATAAATGCATATACTGTAAGACCGATAAAAACTGTGGGAAGAGCAAGAAGAGTATCAAGAATGGTTCGTAACTGTTTTTTACCTTTAAAATCAAAATATCCAATAAAAAATCCACAGGGTAAACCTGCTCCCAAGCTTAAACCCAAGGAGCAGGTGGATACTTTTATTGTTGCAAAAACAGCAGTCCAGGTTGAATAGTCGCCGCCTATCAAAAGCTCAATTGCCTTGATAAAGCCTTCAACTATAAAATCCATAAAATCCTTTTGCTATTTAGCGTTTGGTATAAATAACTCTTTTCCAAGAAGCCTGAACTCTTTTATCAAAGTCTGGGCCTTTTGTGAAGCCATCCAGTCTGAAAATTTAAGCGCAAGGTGATATTTGGCATTGGGGCAATTTTTTGGATTAAGGGTTAAAACACTGTATTGATTCAATAAAATTTTATCTCCTTCAACAAGAACGATCAACGGAGCATTACCACCTTTCTGGGCCTGGTACTTGATATATGTGCCACGATCAGTCATGGTGTAACCGTTTCTCTCAGCTGTAACATTTATAGTAGCAAGCATGCCCTGCCCTGTCTGCACATACCATTTTTCCTTATCTGGTTGTGTAATATGAGCATTTTTCCACAGAAGTTTCTCTTTTTTGTTGGTCCCGGAATCATCTCCCCGGCTGACAAATATAGAATTTTTGCTTTTAATTAAATTTAAGGCACCTGAGATATTCTTACCTTTAACAGAAGCAGGATCATTTTTAGGTCCAATTATTACAAAATCATTGTACATCACTTCTCTTCTATCTTTTCCATAACCCTTTGCAATATATTTTTTCTCTGCAGGGGGAGCATGGACAAGCAAAACATCAACATCACAGTTTTGTCCAAGTTTGAGTGCTTTGCCTGTACCTGTGGCTGTCCATTTTAAAACAATACCTGTATCTTTCTCAAAATGGGGGATAAGATAATCTAAAAGTCCAGTATTATCTGTACTTGTTGTGGTTGCCATCATCAGTTCCTGATTTCCAGCCTGAACACTAATGGTCAGGATCACCATAAAAAATACTGCTATAATGCCAATAAAAAATTTCTTTTTATTCATTTTTAAAGTCCTCTTAAACGTTATACTTGGTTAATAAAAATAACAAAGTTAAAATACGTTAACAAGAGTGGATAGTCAAGAATAAATCCTGCGATATGGAGGGAAATACAAAATAGTTACAAATACTAACTAATACAAACAACAAGCTATCGATCTTTCAAAAAAAGAGCATGATATTCATCTTCTGAGATATGTTTTTTTAATTTCTCATTGATAAAATTGTAAATCTCTTCGAGTTCCTGATCTGCAAGCCTTGGTAACACTGTTTTTAAAAAAGCATCCTCGGAAAATTTTTGAAGATAAAACATAATTGTCTCTTCATCTGTTTTCCGATCAAGACCAAAAGCTCCTAACCCTTTATATTGCTGTACAAAATTATGAGTATCTTTTTGCATGTGGTAAACCTTTATATACAGTTAAAAACAGTTAAAAAAAATCCGGCTTTGCCACCGGATTTTTTCTGTTTTGTTATTACAATAAATTGCTTTAAAAAGTTTAAAAAATAGAATCAAATTTACACTTATCAAAACAACTCATACATTTCACACACTTCTCCTTATCAATAACAGCTACCTCTTTCTTTTTCCATTGGATTGCGTCAGCAGGGCAGCTCTTAAAACATTTGCCGCATTTTTTGCAAAGATCAGGATCAACTTCAAACTTGAGCAATGCTGCACAACGTTTAGCAGGACACCTTTTCTCTTTAACATGGATTTCAAACTCTTCCCTGAAATATCTGAGAGCTGAGAGAACTGGATTAGCAGCAGTCTGTCCAAGACCGCAAAGAGCACTCTGATGGATTACATGGGAGAGTTGTTCAAGATTGTCAATATCCTTCATCTCTCCTTTGCCCTCACAGATTTTTTCTAGAATCTGAAGCATTCTCAAGGTCCCTTCTCTGCAGGGAGTACATTTACCACACGACTCATCCTGGATAAAATCCATAAAGAATCTTGCCATATCAACCATACAGGTTCTGTCATCCATGACAATGGCACCGCCTGATCCCATAATAGCACCAACCTTGGCTATCTCCTCATAATCGACCGGTGTATCAAGCAGATGCTCAGGAACACAACCTCCTGAAGGGCCTCCCAATTGTACTGCTTTAAATTTGCGTTTATTGGGAATACCACCTCCAATATCATAGATTAATGACCTTAAAGGTGTTCCCATGGGTACTTCAACAAGACCAATATTATTAACGTCGCCGGAAAGAGCAAAAACCTTTGTTCCCTTACTCTTTTCAGTTCCAACATTTGCATACCAGTTACCACCGTTAATCATGATCTGGGGAACATTGGAAAATGTTTCAACATTATTTAATATGGTTGGTTTTTCCCATAAACCTTTATGGGCAGGAAAAGGCGGTCGTGGGCGCGGCATACCTCTTTTGCCTTCAATGGATCTCATTAGAGCAGTCTCTTCTCCACACACAAATGCTCCGGCACCCTGATATATTTCAATATCAAAATCAAACCCGGTTCCTAAAATATCTTCACCTAAAAGCCCATAATCTTTTGCCTGGGCAATGGCAATTTCCAGACGTTTGATTGCCAGTTGATATTCTGTTCTGCAATAAATATAACCTTTTTTAGCGTTTATTGCCTTGGCTGCAATGGTCATACCTTCAAGTACACAATGGGGATCAGCTTCAAGAATACTTCTATCCATGAAAGCTCCGGGGTCTCCTTCATCAGCATTGCAAAGTACATATTTGGTATCTCCCGGGCTTTGGCTTGCAAATTTCCATTTCATACCCGTGGGGAATCCAGCCCCGCCACGTCCCCTTAACCCTGAATCCAGCATCTGGCTGATGATTTCCTGGGAATCCATCTCTTTTAAGACCTTTACAATACCTTTATATCCATCCCTTGCAATATAATCATCAATTCTTTCAGGATCAATAAGCCCTTTATTTCTCAAGGCTCTTGGCATCTGATGGGCGAAAAAGGCTATATCATCCTGTTTTGCTACTCTTTTTTTAGTAGCTGGATCTTTGAACAGCAGACGTTCCACCGGATTATTGTTTTTTATCTGTTCTTCAACAAATTCAGGGATATCTTTGGCAGTGAGCTTAACATAAAAAATCCCGCCGGGCTGAACTACTAAAAGAGGACCTAATGCGCAAAAGCCATTGCATCCTGTTTCAACCACTTCTACTTTTTCTGACAACTTCTGTTTTTGTATCTCCTCAATGAGCACATCTTTGACCTTGATACTGCCAGTGGCATGGCATCCTGTACCGCCGCAAATCATAATCCGAATAATGTCTGGTACAGACAATTCAGCCTGCCTTTTCCCTCGTAAAACATTTAGTTTATCTACAGTAATCTTTGACATATATCTTTCCTTCTTACTTATAATCTTCTATGGACTTAATTACACTTTCAGCTGCGACACTACCGTGGGTATCATCTCCAATAACCATGACAGGAGCAAGACCACAAGCACCCAGACAACGAACACCTTCCAGAGAAAATCTTCTATCCTCGGTTGTTTCACCCTCTTTCAGGTTATATTCGCCATCAATTCTATTTATTACTTCCCGAATGCCTTTAACATAGCAGGCAGTGCCTGTGCAGACTTTGATGGTATGTCTTCCTTTTGGTTCCAGGGAAAACAGAGAATAAAATGATGCCACACCGAAAACTTCACTCCTTGGCAGGTTCATGCCATCTGCAATATGATTTATCAATACCACAGGAAGATAGTTTACTATTTCCTGACACTCTCTTAAGACAGTAATAATTGCTCCGGATGTATCTTTATTGTTTTTAATAGCAATATCTATTTTCTCCCACATTTCATCGGTGATATCTTCATGATGTGGTTTTACTAAACAGGTCATTTTCTATTTCTCCATTTCAACATTTGATTAAGTTTACAGCACAAACCTTTAATTCTGGAATTTTAGATACTGGGTCAAGTTTGGTGCTGGTCAAATTATTTGCAGCAGCTTTTGCAAAATGAAAAGGCATAAACAAAGTTCCCTTAACTGCCTTGCGGGAAAATTTAATCTTTGCTTTGACATTTCCTCTTTTTGAGGTCAACTGTGCTGTATCGCCATCCTTTAGACTGTATTGTTCTGCATCTTCCGGCGATATTTCAATAAAACACTCAGGTATTTTTTCATTCAAGCCCTGGGTTTTCATGGTCATGGTACCTGTGTGGTAATGATACAAAACCCTGCCTGTGGTCAAAATAAGTGGATATTTTTCACTGATATTTTCCGTGGAGGGTCTGTATTCTATATCATGGAAAATTCCCTTTCCACATGTAAATTGTTCCTTGTGAAGTATCGGTGTACCGGGATGATCCAATGATGGACACGGCCATACAAGACCGCCATCTTCAAGACGTTCATAATTAACTCCTCCATAGCTGGGTGTTAATGATGCTATCTCATCCATTATTTCACGACTGTTTTTATACTCCATGGAGTATCCCATTTTCTCAGAAAGCAGGGCAATGATTTCCCAATCTCCCAGAGCATCACCCGGAGCATTAACAGCTTTTCTTACTCTTTGAATTTTCCGCTCGGTATTGGAGAATGTACCATCTTTTTCAGCAAAACAGGTTGATGGGAGAACAACATCTGCCATTTGTGCTGTTTCTGTCAGAAAAATATCCTGAACAACCAGAAAATCCAATGAGTTAAGAGATTTTTTCACATGATGGGTATCAGGATCAGATACAAGGGGATTTTCCCCTATAATATAGAGGGACTTGATCTTTTTTGTTTCTGCAGCAGGCATCATATCAGTCAGTGCCATGCCAGGTTTCTTTGAAAGTCCCTTAACATTCCAGCCCTTTTCCATCTTTTTTATGGCAGCATTGTCATCAACCTTTTGGTAACCTGTGAACACATTGGGAAGTCCACCCATATCACATGCTCCCTGGACATTGTTCTGACCTCTTAATGGATTTAAGCCTCCTCCCTCTTTGCCCATATTTCCACAAACCATGGCAAGGTTTGCAAGGGCTTTAACATTATCTGTTCCAGACGTGTGCTGGGTTATTCCCATGCAGTATAAAATAGTGGCAGGATCAGCCTTGGCATAAACTTTTGCTGCTTCAACAAGATCATCTCTGTTAATACTGGTCACAGACTCAACATGCTCAGGAGTAAACTTTTCCACTGATTTTTCAAGTTTATCAAAATCTATTGTTCTACTCTTTATAAATGATTGATCATGCAATTTTTCTTTTATAATCACATGAATAAGACCGTTTATCCAGGTTACATTAGTACCTGGCAATGGTCTTAACCATTTGGTTGCAAAACGTGTAAGTTTAATACGGCGGGGATCTATCACCAGAAGTTTTGCATTGTTAAAATTAACAGCCCGCTTAATATAGGATGATATAACAGGATGATTCTCAGTTGTATTGGATCCTGTTACAAGAATAACTTCTGCCTTTTCAATATCTGCAATGGGGTTAGTCATTGCACCGCTTCCAAATGATGCAGCCAGACCGGCTACTGTGGAAGAGTGTCACAGGCGGGCACAATGATCTATATTATTTGTTTTCAATACAGCCCTTGTAAATTTTTGAGCAATATAGTTGTCTTCATTACTTGTTCTTGCAGATGTCAAAACACCAATGGCATCGGCATTGTTTTCTTGTTTTATTCTTGTAAAGTTGTCTGCGACCATGCCAAGGGCTTCATGCCATGTAGCTTCCCTGAACTTACCACCTTCTTTAATTAATGGAGTTTTAAGACGTTTTTCAGAATTGATAAAATCATAGCCAAATCGACCTTTTACACAAAGACTTCCATAATTGGGAGCAGAATCAGCCCCTGTTATTTTCTGTACAACATTATCTTTAACATGAAGATCCATCTGACAGCCAACGCCACAATAACTACAGGTGGTTCTTGTTTTCTCTATCTCCCCATACCGTGGTTTTCCCAGTGCATCTTTAGGAAACAATGCTCCAACAGGGCAAACCTGGATACAATCTCCACAAAAAACACAATCAGAATCTTTGAGCGGATTATCCCCTGCTGTTATAATTTTAGTCACAGCCCCTCGATATCCAAAATCAATTGCATTGTTAACCTGCACATCATTACAAGCCTGGACACATCTTCCACACAATACACATTTGGAAAAATCCCTTATGATAAAAGGGTTTACATTTTCCAATTGATATCTTGCCCTGGATGTTTTGAACTGCTTTCCATCCACCTTATACCTGTATGCCAGTTGTTGAAGAACACAATCCCCTGTAGCAGGGCAAAGCAGGCAATCATGATTTCCCATGGACAGCAAAAGTGAGACAGTCAGTTTTCGGGATTTAATCACCTCTTTAGACTCAGTTAGAATAACCATGCCATCTGCGGCAGGTGCTGCACAAGATGCAACAAGGGAACGTGCCCCCTCAACTTCAACCATGCATATTCGACATGCCCCGGTTGGAGTTGTCCCCTTTAAATGACATAATGTCGGAATGAAAACCCCATTCCTCTCAGCAACTTCTAAAATAGTCTCATCTGGAGTGAAACTGAATTCTTTACCATTAATAATTACTTTATTATCTGCCATAAATCTTCCTAAAATAAAAATTTTATCAATTAATAATGATGGGTTTTTTGAAGAAGGTCACGCAATCTTTTTGTATTAACAAAAATCTAAAACTTACAACAACATCCCCATATTGTTCATCACGTAAAAAACCTAAATTTTATCAATGAAGATTAATGTTGTCAATAAAATTTTTTAATTCGTTATATTAATCATAAGGCTGACACCTGCTTTTAAAACATTTGTGCCAGCCTTAAGTTCACTCTTAGACCTTGTAAAAGAGTGATGGTAGGAATCGTGTACCAAAGATGCTGTTTTTTAGAAACCTTTATCGTTTAATAAAGCTTCACTCATCTCCATCTCATTGGATTTAATGCTCTGTTTATCGCCTGCCAAATGACGGCGCTGTTTATCTTTATATTTTTTGATTTGCAATTTAACTTTATCTGTAAGTGCATCAATAGCAGCATACATATTGTTTTCAGATTCTTCTTTTGCATAAATTTTTATTTTGTCACAAGTAAAATTTATATCAACAATGTTACGCAACTTTTCAATAGATACAACAATATGCGCATCAGCTGGATAATCAAGCATCTTGTCTAATCTATCAAATTTCTCATGGATGTGAGATTTAACTGCATCGGACGATTCAATGTTTTTAAACGTTATGGATATCTGCATAAGAGCCTCCTGAAAAGAGTTAACACATAGACCAACAATACCATATACCTAAAATACGATCAATAATGAAAATAGCAAATTATATTTTAATTTTTTATAGTTGTTCATTAAAAGTCTCCTTGTATTATGAACTTTGAGCAGCTCACGTCATTACAAAGATTAAAGGCTGGAACTGTCATGATTAATGATCATACTGCACTCAAGACAGATTGGGTATCCTTTGACTGCATATTGCAGAATCAATAATTTAAAGGCAATAAGAAGCAAAAGCCGGCGCTGCCAACAGCCCCCTAGAAACAGCTAAAGCCAACAATTTTGATCTATACTGGCACCTCGCATATCTTTTTAAACATCTGCCTGAAAATCTATCTATTTAATCAGCCCTGAAACCAGATTGTGTTTATTGAGCGCTTACCTAACTATTCTCACAAATAATCTTGACAAAAAAATCCCCCCTATCTATAGTCAATAAAAACAGAAGAGTATCTTATTTAAAAAAAACAGAACCAAAATAAGAAATCTCTTCAATACGAGAATATTAGCTTTAATTTTAGATAGTTACAACAATGGTCCCATACAAGTGACCAGGCGGAGCTGTGCTTTAAAGTCAAGTAAACCTTTGAATAACCCCAATTTTTACAGGCACCATATTTGCCAGATGGTATTTTTTTCAACCATGTCTCAACCCGTTGCATTATTTATTGCGGCATCTCAATCATCATGATATCCTCTTTTCAATATCAAAAAACAATGAATGATATACAGATAGAAAGCATATAAAATAATCCAAATATAATGTCAAATCAATTTTTTATTGAATGATATAAAGAAACTATGTAATTACTTGTTCACTTGGACACGCTCG
>Ga0256845_1002684_pt1 | contig 12651 bp, 12 predicted proteins | sample RiftiametaG_FD_189101 | JGI IMG/M metagenome (GOLD analysis project Ga0256845, IMG submission 189101) | Tube worm associated microbial communities from hydrothermal vent at the East Pacific Rise, Pacific Ocean - Riftia | ecosystem: Host-associated > Annelida > Integument > Unclassified ... | reverse complement strand
CTACAATTGTTGCCTCAAGTTCTATATCTCGTTTCACACTTCTCTAAGATCACAAAGGCAACCTCTTGTAAAGTTAAATTCGACCACCCTCCTAAGTGCTCTAGATCATCGCGGGAGCCATGGCCGAGATCATCCTTGCGCAGGTGCGCCCGGATACGTTCGCCCCACGTGTGTTCGTAGTTCCCACTTAACCGTGTTTCCTTTTGCCATGGATCGAATCCTGACGAGATGAAGAAGCCTCGGGTGCTATGTTCCCGATCGCCAGGAATCACCTCTTGTAGGAGCAGACTCACCGCATGGGTCTCGCTTTCTAGAGTGACTCCGTAAGTTCCTTGATCTTGCTCGTATTTACAGCTCTTCACATGCCACATTCTCGCGCTCACTCGTTCAATTGCGGGGGCTGCATGCCCTCCCCCTTAGTCTGACCCGAAAAAAAGCAGACGCCTTGGTCTTGAGGCCATAAGCTGAGCATTTTGAGGCGCAAAATCTATTTGCAGGTCTTGGGAGTCCTCATGAGGAGGCGTTTCCTAGGGCCCGTCAAAGTACACAGAGCAGCCACGCAAAAAGCGCGCGGTGTCGGGGAAGCTCGATTAACGGGGACTCAAGAGGGCTTTCGGGGTGTAAACTTGGGTGGTAATTTCGTGTCGAATAGGCGCTCTCACTGTACCACTCGACCTCAATTTCCCATTCGTCTCGTTGGAGACACAAGGTGTCTGCCTGAGGAGACTCCGGTAGGGGGGGCCTTTGAGGAAGAGAGGAGCCCATTGGTAGAGTGGCCTCTTCTTGCTCGACGAGGGAAAAACGATGGGAGGCCAAAAGAGCTGCGCGGAGGCTCTTGTTGTCGTTCGCCGGGAAAAAATTCACATGAGCGGCAGAGGCGTACTGAGTCATACGCTCTAACAAAGCAAATTCTTTGCCAACCTGAATTATGTTGAAGAGTTCTTCTTAGAGTCTAAGTCCAATGAATCGAGAGGAGGGCGTGCCGCTTGGGCCACCGCTTCCTGAGTGGGGGCTCCGGCCATGAGAATCGCGAAGGGGCGGGTGCTTTCATTGCCCTCTAACATGATGCGAGTGGCCATGGTGAGGGGCACAGAAAGAAGCATGCCGATGGGGCCCCAGAGCCAGCCCCACAGAACTAAGGAAATGAAGACGACGAGGGGGCTCAAGTTCATCCTTTGTCCCATAATCTTTGGTTCAATCACGCTGCCGATCACCATATTAGTGGCAATGAAGACGATACTTGTACCCAACGCTCCTCCGGGCCCTAGTTGAATTAAACTCAGCAAAATAGCCGGTACTGCCGCGATGATCGAGCCGATATTGGGAATGAAGTTGAAAAGAAAGGCCAGAAGCCCCCAGAGCAACGCAAAATCTACCCCTAGGAGATGCAAACAGACACCCACAATGACTCCTGTGGCGAGACTGGTTGAGGTTTTGATGACAACGTAGGCTTTAATACGCCCTACCACTCGAATTCCGCGACTGAGATCGGCGTGTGGATCTTGAAGGGCTAGCTTGATTTTGTCAGGTAAGACGAGAGCTTCGAAGAGAACGAAGATGGTCATCAAGAGCACCAGAAGCGTATTCGAGAGCAAGTCGGCAACTTGAGAGAGAGTATTTCCCACAAATTGCATCGCGGCCGCTGGCTGTACGATAGACTTAAGGTTGAGCGCCTTGAGGCTAAACCCCCAACTTTCTAGGTGTTGTACGGCGGTGGCAATGATGCCCGAAAGTTGCTCTTCGTAGGTGGGGAGCTCTTGCACGAAAGCATTGACGCTGCCCACAACTACACCGGCAACACCTGCAAAGATTCCCAATGCTAGCAGGACGACTACCGGGACTCCCACCTCTGGAGGCACGCGCTTTTTTTTGAGATAGATAACAAAAGGCGCGGTCAGCGTTGCCAAAAACGCGCTCACGGTGAGGGGCACGAGAACGGGGCTCGCGATCTTGAGAGCTGCTATGACAATGACAAGGGACGCGGCGCTCAGTAACCCCGATTGAGACTGCTGTTTGGCGTGGTGCGGGTGCGATGCTTCTGCCGAGGGTCCAAAACCGAGGAGGGCGAGAGGCCCAAGACTCACACTGGTCCGAGACTCGGAGTCGCGCTGCCTGTCGTCTTCAGGATTTGTACTGAATTCGGGGGGAAGACGCCTGGAGCGCGGAGGTGTCTCCGCGAGTTCTGGCGGAGGAGCTTCTGTGATTGGTTTTTTCTCAGTCTCGTCAGCCATGGTCCTCTGTAGTTCTAGCTGAGGATGCGTTTGAGTAGAAGAGATGTCCGTGTGACAATGAGACTAAATATTATTGGCTGATATGACAGCCCGTGCAATGAAATTGGGGGTCGCCCAAGAGCTTTGCCATGGCCGGAGTCACCTTTTCTTTCATAAATCTACTCATCAAAGGGTGAGATTGAATGATTTCGTCATTGAGAGACGGAAGGTCGGGGGATGGCATCTTAAACGTGCCGTTTTTTGCCCCCGAGCCGTGGCAGGTCCTACAGCTCAACTTTTCTCCTTGATTGGGCGAATCGGCAAAGATTTCTCTCATTGTGGGAGTTACCTCCTTTTGCATGAGTTGAATTTTGCCGTCCATCGAAAGGGAGTGAAAGGATGCAGACCCTTGCGCAGAATCTTTGCCGGAAGTTTTAGGGCTGGCGCTTACAGGGTTACACCCGCACCAAGAGAAAACGATCAGTAGAGTAAAGAGCTTTTTCATCATGCCCCAATTCATCTGCATGGTGGTTGCGCTAGCGGTTGCTCGCCATGGGCTCTAACTCAAGAGGGGCCACGCTTTCGTCCGCAGATGAGATGAGGGCAGGGTTGGGTGCACTCTGAAATGTTGAGGAGTCTGCGGGGTAGTGAGGTCGCGAATAGACGCCAAATTCGGTGGCTAAAACTGAAGCTACATGACGCCCGCGCTTGCTAACCGGCCGATAGATATCGGGTTCGGCAGAGGGGATCACTGTTGAAGCACGACGACTGGATGGAGGGGCCTCCACGCCGACCAAGCCATCTAAGGCACGCGAGAAGTCGCTCATCGTTTGAAATCGAGAGCAGGGAGATTTTCTGGTTGCTTTGTGCACGATACGCTCCAAGGCATCGGGCAAATCGTCAGCTAACCAGTCGACAGGTGGAACTGGAGAGAAAAGTTGGTGACGAAGCAGTGCAGTTTTCGAATCGTCGTCAAAAGGCAGGTGACCTGTCAACATGCGGAACATCACTACACCAAGAGCATAAACATCTGTTCGGGGGTCAACCGGTTCTACGAGAATTTGCTCGGGAGCCATGTACTGCACCGTGCCCAAAATACTCGTCGATTCCTCGTCATGCCCTTCGTCGGCGAGGCGTGCCATGCCAAAGTCAAGAACCTTGATACTTTGTGGTTCACCCACGGGACCTACCAAAAAGAGGTTGTCGGGTTTGATATCTCGATGGACAATACCCGCACAATGCACTGCTTCTAAGGCGTGCACAGCCTGGCGCATGAGCTGAATCGTCAATTCGGTACTCATGACGGTTTCGCGCTTCAAAAAATCGCCCAAGGATTCTCCGCGTAGGGCCGCGAGCGTCAAAAATGGAGGTTCATCCTCTGGCTCGTGAATGTCGAGGACACGCACTACAGCTGGATGATCAACGGCAGCAAGTGCCCGAGCTTCCATCAAAAATCGTTGACGCAGCTCGGGGATTTTTGCGACGTCGGGTTTCATGCGCTTGATCACCACCAAACGCTTGTTCGTCGCATCGCGGGCCAAATAGACGGTGGCGGTACCGCCTTCACCCAAATAGCCCTCAACCCTGAAGCGTTTGTTGATGACAATGCCCATCTGTGGGGTGGGATGGAGGGAAAAGCCTCTGACCGATGGACTGCGTCGCGGCGCCCTGCGTGTCAGGAGAAGCGGGATTTCCTCATGGGAACTCTCGGGAGCCACAGAATCAGGCATCAGCATACGAGTTGCACTTAACACCACCGGGGGAAAGTACCCAAGATTCTGCTGAACATTTCCCCTTGTTGGGGACTCGGCTTCTTTCTGTGGCAAATATTGGGGGGAGCCGTTCGGCCCCTTGAGGCATTACGAACTTGAGTTGAGCCACTCGATATTCGTTTTGGGGTCAATTGGAGCATTTCGGCCTTGTGTTGCCGTTTTTGAATGCTTGGATGGGCTTCTCCAAGGGAGGGCGCCGAGGTTGGCGCAATATCGTCCCCGATGGGATAATCCTTAGGTTCGTAAGAGAGCAGATCATGCGTAGAGTTGTCGTTACTGGAATTGGTACAGTGAGTCCTTGTGGGCTGGATGTTGCTTCGTCCTGGGAGGCCATCAGTAATGGCAAGTCAGGCATTGCCTCAATCACGCGCTTTGATACCGAGGGGTATGCTGTCTCTATTGCGGGGGAGCTCAAAGGCTTTGACCCTAAGAATTATATCGAAAAGAAGCGCGTCAAAGAAGGCGACGCTTTTATTCATTATGCAATTGCCGCCGCCGATGAAGCGGTCAAAAGTTCTGGCTTTGAACCTTCGGAAGAAGAAAAAGAAATGGTGGGCACCATAGTAGGTGTTGGCCTAGGCGGTTTGCCCATGATAGAGGCGATGAGCCGAGTCTTAATTGCTCGCGGACCGCGCAAGATTTCACCTTATTTTATCCCGGCTGTTATCTCTAACTTAGCGCCAGGTCAGTTGAGCATGCGCTATGGGTTCAAGGGGGCCAGTTTCACCACCACGAGTGCCTGCGCCTCTGGCGCACATGCAATAGGAGAAGCAACCCGAGCAATTCGCCTTGGAGAGATGGACGCATGCCTGGCGGGCGGAACAGAATCAACCGTCACGGGCTTGGGCATTGCAGGCTTCTCTCAGATGCGCGCCCTTTCCACCCGCAATGACGAGCCCGAAAAAGCGAGCCGTCCCTGGGACACCGATCGCGATGGATTTGTGATGGGCGAAGGCTCAGCCATGCTCATGCTCGAAGAGTACGAGATGGCCAAAAAGCGCGGGGCAAATATTCTCGCAGAAGTCGCCGGCTACGGAGCCACGGCGGACGCTTACCATATGACAACCCCATCACCCGAGGGAGCTCCTCGCTCCATGCGCATGGCATTGCGCAACGCTCAGATGACCCCTGAGGACATTGGGTACGTCAACGCCCACGCTACATCGACAGGTGTCGGCGATATCAACGAAATTGCTGGTATGCGGAACGTATTTGGAGACTATATTTGCAACGGTCTGGCAATTTCGAGCACAAAATCCATGACGGGACATCTTTTAGGAGCCGCTGGCGCATTAGAGTCGGTTCTTTGCATAAAGGCTCTCATGACAGGTGTACTTCCTCCCACCATCAACCTAGAAAATCCCATTGAGGAGGCGTCTGGAATCAACCTGGTCGCCAACCAAGCCCAAGAAAAAGAGATAAAGGCTGTGATGAATAACTCTTTTGGCTTTGGCGGAACCAATGCGACGGCGATTTTTAAGAAAGTTTGAAATCTAGCGAGTAACCAGACGTCCCGCCTAGCGGCACGACTAGAGCGAAGGGCGTGGACTTTGGGTTCGCGCCTTTTTTATTGTCAAAAGCTCGCCGCTCTAGATGTCCTGCAGGTCGCGACAACCGGCAAACCGGTCGCCGCTTTAGATGTCCTGCAGGTCGTGACAACCGGCAAACCGGTCGCCGCTTTAGGTGGCCAAGTAGCTCAGTAGCCCCTCGCGGAGCTCTGCTGCTTCGCCCAAAAAGCCCTCTTCGACTGAGCGATAGTCTACCTCTACATCAAGTTTTGCCAGGACCGAGTAAAAGCCAAATTGCAGACGGTTCATCAAGGCAAGCTGCGGGGGCGGCGCGACAAAGCTACCGTCTTTTGTGGACATTGATTTCTTCATCTCTCGCATGTCCTCGAAGAGTCCGGCCGCGTATTGATGGGAGAGGTTGAAACGGGGTGAGAGCACTGGGGTGAAACACTTTCGAGAATAAGCCACAGCGGCGTCACCAAACTCTCCCCCTTGGGTTCCCAACATTTGAGCGACGGCCGTCGAAAACTCTTCTCTATTTCCAGCGATAGCAGCCTGGTGAGCACGAACCGCGGCTCGGCGAATCTTTTCGCTGATGGGCTGCACGCAACCAAAATCAAGAAAAGTGACCTTACCATCATCGTGAAAAATGTAATTTCCTGGGTGAGGGTCTGCGTTGAATGCTCCACCAACGAGATTTCCGCGGAAAACAAATCGCCACATCAACTCCGCAAATTGCACCCTCAATGCTTCGGGTTTTGAAGCCGCTTCATCGAGAGAAAATCCATCGACCCATTCGCTTGTGAGCACTCGACGAGTAGAATATTTGGTAAAGACCTTGGGGATTTGAATTCCCGGCTCGTCCTGATGCAACTCACGAAAAGCGGTTTGATTGCGCGCCTCGTTTTCGTAATCAAGCTCTTGACGAAATCGCAATAAAATCTCATCAAAAAGAGGTCCCGCTTTGAGACCTCGTGGTCCGGCCAGGTTCACAAAACCTTCTAACATCGAGATGTTTTTGAGATCGCTTTCGACAGCTTTTTCAATACCTCTATGCTGCACTTTAACCGCCACCTGGGTGCCGTCCCGTAACGTTGCCCGGTGCACCTGTCCTATTGAGGCACTGGCAACGGGCGTGAGGGAAAACGCCGAAAAAAGATCCAAGGCATTGTCGCCCAATTCTTCTTTGAGAGTCTTTTCGATCTCATCGGGCTCAGTTGTTGTCGTTGCGTCTTGTAACTTTTTGAGGGTGGCACGGTAGACCTCACGTTGTCCGGGGGGAATGAATCCGTCTACATAGCTGGCGGTCTGTCCCACCTTTGCCGCAATGCCTCGCAAATTTCCCAAGACTTCCGCCGTACGGTTGGCCGCGGCGTCGGCTCCTCTGTCCGCGGCCCAAGAGGCCCCTGCTCGCGCCCCCACTCGGGCCATTGCAAAGGCGCGTCTCAAGCGGCCGGTCGGAGCAGATTTCGATTTCATTGAGCTTTGTCTTTTTTTGGTTGTACGCTGTAAAGAGCGGTGCGAAATCCCAATGTGAGCTGATTGATTGTCATCGTTTGGCTAAATGAGTGCGTGTAGTTGAGGGCGGGCCCCATCGACAGATGCCAAATTTGCCAAGGCTCCCAAAAGGCAGAAAAACCGAGGGTGGAGAGGGCTCCACTTTCTGCGATAGGCTGAGACTGGTCTTTCGTGTCAGCGACATCGTAGAGATTACTCAAGCCTAAGCCGCCATCAAGACCCAGACCGATGTCCCGAAATATGCCGCCTAATGCGTAGAGAGGGTAACCTTCTACATGAAATACAATTCCCGCCGAAGAGCCCGTGGTCTCGCTGCCGCTTACGCTCATGAGGCTGACTCCTAGCCCCACGCTGAGCCAGTCTCGCGGGCTTGTCCCAAGCCAAAGGGATATATTGTTGGCTAGGGCAAAACCAGTACTTTGGCGCTCATTAGGATCATTGAGCGCGGCCACGGTGAGCGGATATCCGTGGTATTCACCAGCTCCGTAGCCCAGAGTGAGAGCTAAGGCGAAGCCGCCACGGCGTTCTACCGCAGGGGGCTCGTAGTTGATGGAATCCGCATCGTACTCCGGGGCGTTGCGAGGGGGCTGGAAAACGTTTGCCGGGGAAGACTCCTCAGCGGGGGTGCTTTCTGGCTGAGCTGTCACCTCAGCAGTCGAGTCTGCATGCGCAGGGCGAGCGCTCAACGAGCTTGCGCCCCCTATCAATAAAAGAAGGAGAAATTGGTGGGAGCACCGCTGCATATTCATCTCGCTAGCACGTTCGGCGGGTGCGAGAAACGCACCCTCTCAGCCAAGGGAGAGAAGCCGAGGAAGCTCCCTCATATCAGTGAAAGGTAGAGCTCCCATGTTCTTCAAAGCTCTAAAGTGTGCATTGTGATCCCTCCGTTCTTGCGACGAATAGGCAAGCACTCGACAACCTGCGGCAAGGGCGCCCTCTGCCCCAGGCAGACTGTCTTCTACAACAACGCATTGCGAACTGGGTACTCCCATGCGCTTGGCAGCATGTAAGAATATGTCTGGCGCTGGCTTTCCCGCACGTACCTCCGAGGCACTAAATAGGTTGCCTTCAAAATGATGAATGAGATTTGTGAGCCCTAGAGAATGATTGATTTTCTGATGGCTCCCGCTGGAGGCGACACAAATGGGCAAGCCCGCAGCTTGAATGCGTTCGATGGCTCCGACAACGTTGCATATCGGCCGCAGCTCGGCTTCAAGAGCTGCAAATGTGCGTTCGTTGAGTGTTGCCAAAAAGGTGGGAGGCAGAGAAATCTGCCAGTGAGTCTCAAGGCGCTCCATGCAATCGCTCAAGCTGCGTCCACGAAAGGAGCGGTCGACGTCTTCGACTGTGCACGTGCTGCCCAATCCCTGCAATACCTCACACATTACCTGAGCGCAGATGGACTCTGAATCGACGAGTACTCCGTCGCAATCGAAAATGACCAGCTTGGCGATTGTGGGCAATATTTTCATGAGTAGCAGTTTATTTTTCCGACGCCTAGAGCGGCAGCCGGCTCGCCGGTCGTCGCGACCAGAGGGAAAGGGCGCAGACCGGGCTCTTGATTGACGCTCTGTATTCTGGGGGCTAGCTCTTTCCTTGTGAAAAACTCCCATCAGCTCTCGTTGTGTGCGGCATTGTTCGGGCTGTTCTCCTGCGCAGCAGAGCCCCTGCAGCTCGCCGAGACAGATAGCATCATCACTCTCGAATCTACGGAAGCAGAATACGGACAATTCAAGAGTTACTTTTTAGAAAGCGAGATCGTGGATCTTTGTGTGCAACCGGGCGAAGGAGCATCTGCCGGGGCTGGAGGCGCGGGAACGGCGGGGGCATCTTCTCTCGATCCGGTCAATTGCGATGAGCCTAACCATGGAAACGACGAAGCCATCATCGACGCTCTCCAGCGTAATATGCAAGAAAGAGGTTACGTGCTTTTGTCCGAGTCCGAGAAGGACAACGCCGATTTGGTACTTTTACCCGCCTACATCGCTCGAACCAATTGGAGGGTAAACGAAGTGTATTGTTATCCTGACCAATATTATAGCGGTTGCGTGCAGCCCTTGGGAAATGACGCATTCATCTTGCCCTATCAGGCTCTTCTGGTTCAGTTGATTGACGTGCAGGCTTCCAATGAGGAGACGCTCAAATCTGCGTGGACCATGGGTCTTCATCAAGCTGTAAAAATCTCCTCACTTTCTGCAGGCACTCCCTCAGACGGTGGCTCGGCGGGTGCTGGAGAAATATGGTCCTCGGCTATTGATCTAGCTTTTGAGCAATCGACCTACCTGCAAGGAGGCACAAAATGATTGAGTACAACAAGTTTTATCAAAAGAGCTCATTGATAGGAGCGAGGGGCGTGCGTACCCCGGTCTGCACGGCAATAGCGCTCAGCATCGTTACCATGAGCTCGACCCTGTGGGGACAGGCCGAGGCCGCAAAGCCAGGCCAGCCTCCCGAGCTTGCTCCTGCCGCCGAGCTTGCTCCTGCCGCCGAGCTTGCTCCTGCCGCCGAGCTTGCTCCTGCCGCCGAGCTCGCTCCTGCCGCCGAGCTCGCTCCTGCCGCCGAGCTTGCTCCTGCCGCCGAGCTCGCTCCTGCCGCCGAGCCAAGTGCTTCCGAAGCAAGCCCCGAGAAGCCATCGAGCCCGCAATCCGCAGAAAAAAAAGAGCCTGCAGTTGAGGTTGATCCTGGCCAGAGCGCCAGCAAGAAGGCGTCTGCCGAGACGCCCCCGCCAAAGGACCCACTCTTTCGTCCAGCTCCCCAATCCGCCTCGGCCAATCAAAAAACAGTAATTCCTCCAGAAGAAGGAGAAGAGCCGGTCGAAACACCTGAGCCTCGTTCAAAAGACTTGATGCTCGGCATCTCTCTCGACTTGACCCTCCCTCTCGCCAATTCTGCTAATTTCGTCGGAGACGCGGGTTTCCAGGGTTTTTCTCTCGACCTTCGTTATTACGCATGGGGAAATATAGGAGTCGGCGTCGGAGCTGCTTTCGACTCGTTGTCCAAAAAATCGACCGGAACAGTAGAGTGGAACAATGCTCTCATCACGGCGACCCAGGTACGTGAAATGTCTTTTGTACCCCTCACGGCCAAAGGCTATTACGCTTGGCGAGACAGCGAGCGCTTCATTCCCTACGTTGCCTTAGGGCTAGGAGCTGCGCGAGCCACTCGTCGTCTCGTCACAGGGTTTTCTAATCTTTCCGAAGATAGCTGGCATTTTGCAACTGTGCCCGAGGCTGGTCTGCAAATTCCAGTAGGGCCAACTGTTCTGGTAACGGCCCTACGACTCAACTATTTGGCGGCCAGCGGCGACACAGAGGCTCAAATGTTCGCAAACTTTAGCTTTGGAATTACAGTTCAATAACCCAATTCTGCATAAAACTGGACAGGAAAGCCCGAGCGTTCTCTGCTCTTCGCACCTGCATACTGAAGTAGAATGCAGGTGCCTCGCGGCCCCCTTTTGCCCCGGGGGCTAAAGGTGTACGTTGCTTGGCCGTGAAGATATCGGGTCAAAAATTGGGCAGATTTGGTGAGGGCGGCTGTAGTGCAGCCTTTCGTCGAATCCTTGTGGGAGTCATCGTCGCTGGTAGCGGTTTGCACGCTGTGGGTGCTGCCGCGCAGACGCGCACATTCACCCTCGACAGAGCTCAGGTCTCCGGAGCACCCGACGATGGCTTTATGGTGCATCGTCCCTATATGGGAGACGATACCCGTTTTTACGGGAACGCGGCCTTAGGTTTTGCTCTCAATCCTCTACGTGAGGATCATGTGCGCTCGGACTCCAATACAGACGCTAGCGCACCTATTGCGGCTCAATTTCCCATGTATTTAACTGGAGGTATGCAAATAGCGGGTCTCGTTGGGTTGAATGTTCAAATACCATTTACTCCTCTACAGCTACCAGGGGACGAACCCCCTCGCGAAGATACTGCCGCAGGTGGCATCACCGATACATATGCGATGATGAACGATCTCCGTTTTGACGCACGGGTGATGGGCTGGGAGTCCAACGACAGAAAGACTCGGGTGGGCGGCTTTGGTGCTTTTACTATCGCTACTGGTTCCTCCAGCGGCTTTGGCGGCGATCGCCAGGCAACCGCATTGTTGGCCGCGTCTGCCGAACACAACTTCGGTAGCTTTCTTCTCACAGGTCATGTTGGTCCGCACTTTCGTCCCCAACGCTCTCTGGGCGGCAACTCCGATTTATTCATCGGTAGTGAGTTGCGTTACGCCCTAGGTGCTTTCATGCCCTTGCGTGACAATAAAGTGCGCCTTGGTTTGGAAATTTGGGGCTCAACAGGCATCGAAGAGGTAGGAGGAGAGTCCACTTTTCTTAAGCAACGCAACACAACGGTCGAGTGGTTGGCTCAAGCTCGTTTTCTCATGGGAGAGAAGAAAAAAACCTTCTTGAACTTAGGCGGCGGCACGAGGCTTTCCAACGGTTACGGCTCTGCGGATATTCGCTTGATGGTTTCGATTGGCCATTTCTTCGAGTTGACAGACGAGGAACCCAACTCACCACCCGAAAAGGTGCACGTCGTTGATGGGGCTCGTCATCATGCAGTAGACAGCGACAATGACGGCTATCCTGACGACATTGATGCTTGTCCAAACGTGAAGGAGGACGGAAAAAAGCCACGACCTTCCGACGGTTGCCCGGCTCCTGCGGACGCCGATCGCGACGGTATCATCGACGTCGAAGACAAGTGCCCCAATGATCCCGAAGACATGGATGGCATTCAAGACAAAGATGGCTGTCCCGAGGAAGACGCCGACAATGATAAAATCATGGATAAGGTAGACGCTTGTCCTTTGGAGCCAGGCCCAGCGAATCGTGATTCTGCCAAAAATGGTTGTCCAACCACCATTAAATTAGGCAGTGATGGCTCGGTCGCGCTGCTCAAACCCATTGAGTTCGCACTTGGTCGAGCGACTATTAAACCTGTCAGTTATCCGATCCTCAACGAGGTCGCGACCCTTCTCAAAGCCCGTACAAAAATTAAGATTGCAGTGCATGGTCACACCGACAATGTCGGAAAGCATGACAAGAATGTGAAGCTGAGCGACGCTCGCGCGGCGTCGGTGATGAAGCATTTGATTGGGTTAGGAATAGCTAGGGATCGACTGGTATCTGAGGGTTTTGGCCCCGACAAGCCAATTGAAACGAACAACACAGCCGAGGGGCGTGCCCGCAATCGTCGAGTAGAATTTGTAGTTCAAGATCAACAAAAAGCAGTTGATGACGCTTGGGACTAATTGATGCTCGTTTGATTTGCGGAGGCACTCCTCCTGCTATCAAAGTATGAGTGCATGAAACCGTGGCAAGTCCTTCGTTGGGGCTTGCCACGATTTCATTTGAGCAAGAAATACCTAAGTTACAAAAGACTCATTCCATTCGTTTTGTCTTCATTTCTCTGTACGGCGAGTAGACCCTCACAGGAATGAATCAGGGTAATCTGCACTTTATTAAGTATATTTGTATAAAATAGTGCACTTTACCATGTATTTGTGGGGAAAGTTAGAAGCGCAACGTGAAAATGTCCGGTTTCTCCAAAGTAGAAATGTCCGCTTCAGGGTATTTCGAAAGACATGGAAGGAACCGTAAATATGAGCCGAAAAGAGTTGAAACGATTGGCGCTAATTACGCGC
>Ga0256845_1002683_pt1 | contig 12655 bp, 7 predicted proteins | sample RiftiametaG_FD_189101 | JGI IMG/M metagenome (GOLD analysis project Ga0256845, IMG submission 189101) | Tube worm associated microbial communities from hydrothermal vent at the East Pacific Rise, Pacific Ocean - Riftia | ecosystem: Host-associated > Annelida > Integument > Unclassified ... | reverse complement strand
TGAACCCATTAGGAGTACCATCTCGTATGAATATTGGTCAGATTTATGAAACTGTTCTTGGTTGGGCAGGTCAAAAATTAGACAGAAAGTATGCAACACCAATTTTTGATGGAGCAACTTTAGATCAAATTAATGAATATACAGATGAAGCTGGTATACCAAGATTTGGTCATACTTATTTATATGATGGAGGTACAGGAAAACGATTTGATCAACCAGCAACCGTTGGGGTAATTTATATGATTAAATTAGGACACATGATTGAAGATAAAATGCACGCGCGTTCTATAGGTCCTTACTCATTAATTACACAACAACCATTGGGTGGTAAAGCTCAATTTGGAGGGCAACGTTTTGGAGAGATGGAAGTTTGGGCACTAGAAGCATATGGAGCATCAAGTATCTTAAGAGAAATATTAACTGTAAAATCTGATGATGTAATGGGTAGAGCAAAAACTTACGAAGCAATCGTTAAGGGAGAGCCAATGCCAGAACCAGGTTTACCAGAGTCATTTAACGTATTAATGCACGAATTGAAAGGTTTAGCATTAGACGTTAGGTTAGAAGAATAATATTAAAAGTTATCGGTTTGCAGTTGATTATAATTAACTGCAAACTGTAAACCGAATACAAAAGAATCATGGCAAGAAAACAAGATAAGTACACTGTAAAGAAGTTTAATAAGATTTCAATTGGTTTATCTTCACCAGAAACTATTTTAGAAGCATCTAGAGGAGAAGTTTTAAAACCAGAAACTATAAATTACCGTACACACAAGCCAGAAAGAGATGGCTTGTTCTGTGAGCGTATTTTTGGTCCTATAAAAGACTATGAATGTGCCTGTGGTAAGTACAAAAGAATACGTTACAAAGGCATTGTATGTGACCGTTGTGGTGTAGAAGTTACAGAAAAGAAAGTACGTAGAGATAGAGTAGGACACATTAATTTAGTGGTTCCTGTAGCTCATATTTGGTACTTTAGATCATTACCTAACAAAATGGGATACCTTTTAGGCTTACCATCAAAAAAGTTAGATATGATTATTTACTACGAACGTTATGTAGTAATTCAACCAGGAGAAGCTAAAAATGTTGAAGGAGAGCCATTACAAAAAATGGACTTCTTAACGGAAGAAGAATATTTAGATATTTTAGAGACCATTCCTCAAGAAAATCAATATTTAGATGATGAAGACCCAAGCAAATTTATTGCTAAAATGGGTGCTGAGTGTTTAATTGATTTATTAGCTCGTATCGATTTAAATGCATTGTCTTTTGAGTTGAGACACAAAGCAAATACAGAAACCTCTAAACAACGTAAAACGGAAGCCTTAAAAAGGTTAAATGTTGTAGAAGCGTTTAGAGATTCTCAAAAAAATAGAGAAAACAAACCTGAGTGGATGATTATGAAAGTAGTTCCGGTAATACCACCAGAATTACGACCATTAGTTCCGTTAGATGGAGGTCGTTTTGCTACTTCAGATTTAAATGATTTATATCGTAGAGTAATCATCAGAAACAATCGATTAAAAAGATTGGTAGAGATTAAAGCTCCTGAGGTAATTTTGCGTAATGAAAAACGTATGTTGCAAGAATCTGTAGATTCATTGTTTGACAATACACGAAAATCATCCGCAGTAAAAACGCAATCTAACAGACCTTTAAAATCTTTATCAGATTCATTAAAAGGAAAACAAGGACGTTTCCGTCAGAATTTATTAGGAAAACGTGTTGATTATTCTGCACGTTCTGTAATTGTTGTTGGACCAGAGTTAAAATTATCTGAATGTGGTATCCCAAAAGATATGGCAGCAGAATTATATAAACCTTTTGTAATCAGAAAATTGATTGAAAGAGGAATTGTAAAAACAGTAAAATCTGCCAAGAAAATAATTGACAGAAAAGAACCTGTTGTTTGGGATATTTTAGAAAGTGTAATTAAAGGGCATCCAGTATTATTAAACCGTGCGCCTACCTTACACCGTTTAGGAATCCAAGCATTTCAACCAAAATTAATTGAAGGAAAAGCAATACAATTACACCCATTAGTGTGTACTGCCTTTAATGCCGATTTTGATGGAGATCAAATGGCGGTGCATTTACCATTAGGACCAGAAGCTATTTTAGAAGCACAATTATTAATGTTGGCTTCTCATAGTATTTTAAATCCTGCAAATGGAGCACCAGTAACAGTACCATCACAAGATATGGTGTTGGGTCTGTACTATATGACCAAAGAAAGAAAATCAACCAAAAAAGTACCTATTCTTGGAGAAGGATTAACATTCTACTCTCCAGAAGAGGTAACCATTGCTTTTAATGAAGAAAAAGTGAACCTAAATGCAAGCATTAAGGTAAGAACACAAGATCTTAATGAAAAAGGTGAACAAATAACCAGAATTATAGAAACTACTGTTGGTAGAGTTTTATTTAATGAAGTTGTGCCGCCAGAAGCAGGTTATATTAATGAAGTATTAAACAAAAAATCACTGAGAGATATTATTGGTGATATTTTAAAAGTAACAGATATTCCTACCGTTGGTAAATTCTTAGACCAAATAAAAAATATGGGGTATAAGTTTGCATTTCAAGGAGGGTTATCATTTAGTTTAGGTGATATTATTATTCCTGAAGAAAAGCCCGCTATGATTGCTGAAGCCATGAAAGAGGTAGATGGAATTATTACCAACTATAACATGGGAATGCTTACAAATAAAGAACGTTATAACCAAGTAATTGACATTTGGGGATCTACAAATACTCGATTAACAGACCTTTCTATGAAACGTTTGCGAGAAGATCAACAAGGATTTAACTCAGTATTTATGATGTTAGATTCTGGAGCAAGGGGATCTAAAGAACAAATTCGTCAGTTAACAGGTATGCGTGGTTTGATGGCAAAACCTAAAAAATCTACCGCAGGTGGAGGAGAGATTATTGAAAACCCGATTTTATCTAACTTTAAGGAAGGATTATCGATTTTAGAATACTTTATCTCTACACACGGTGCACGTAAAGGATTGGCAGATACGGCTTTAAAAACAGCCGATGCAGGTTACTTAACTCGTAGATTGGTAGATGTATCTCAAGATGTAATTATTAATGAGCACGATTGTGGTACATTAAGAGGATTAGATGTTGAGCCATTAAAGAAAAATGATGAGATTGTAGAATCTTTAAGCGATAGAATTGAAGGGCGTACTGCTTTGTATGATGTACATCATCCTGATTCAGAGGAGCTTTTAGTTGCTGCAAATGAGATGATAAACTCAGAAGCTGCAGAAGCTATTCAAAAATCTGGAATTATAAAAGTAGAAGTGAGATCTGCATTAACTTGTGAAGCTAAAAAAGGGATTTGTGCCAAATGTTACGGTATGAGTTTGGTAAATCGTAAAGATGTACAAATTGGTGAAGCTGTTGGTGTAATTGCTGCTCAATCTATTGGAGAGCCTGGTACTCAGTTAACACTAAGAACATTCCACGTTGGTGGTGTGGCAGGAAACATATCCGAAGAAAACAAGTTAATAGCTAAGTTTGATGGTAAAGTATCTATAGAAGATTTACGTACAGTAGAAGGAAAAGATGCCAAAGGGAACAGCATAGATATTGTAATTTCTAGAACTGCTGAAATTAAAATTAAAGACAGCAAAACAGGAGCTACATTAAGTTCAAATAATATTTCTTACGGTTCTACTATCTTTAATAAAGGTAAGAGAACAATTAAAAGAGGAGATGTAGTTTCTCAATGGGATCCATTTAATGGTGTTGTAGTTTCAGAATTTGGAGGAAAAGTAAAATTCGATGACTTACAAAGAGGAATTAACTATTCTGTAGAAACGGATGAACAAACTGGTTTCCAAGAAAAAGTAGTTACAGACACTAAGAATAAGAAAATTATACCTTCATTAGTTATTGAAGACAAAGATGGTAATGAATTACGATCGTATAATTTACCAGTAGGAGCACATATTGTTGTAAATGATGGTGATACTATAGAAACAGGAACAACGCTTGTAAAAATACCTAGAAAATCTGGTAAAGCAGGAGATATTACTGGAGGTTTACCGCGAGTAACGGAATTGTTTGAAGCACGTAACCCTTCTAATCCATCTGTGGTTTCAGAAATTGATGGTGTGGTTTCTTTTGGAAAAATTAAGCGTGGTAATAGAGAAATTATTATCGAAGCAAGAACAGGAGAAATTAAGAAGTATCTAGTAAAATTATCGAACCAAATTTTGGTACAAGAAAATGATTTTATTAAATCTGGTATGGCATTATCTGATGGAGCTACAACTCCTAGAGATATTTTAAATATTAAAGGGCCATCTGCTGTACAGCAATACTTAGTAAATGAAATTCAAGAAGTATATAGATTACAAGGAGTAAAAATTAACGATAAGCATTATGAAGTTGTTGTAAGACAGATGATGCGTAAAGTTAAAATTATTGACTCTGGTGATACCTTATTCTTAGAAAATCAATTGATTCATAAAAATGATTTTATTGAAGAAAATGATGCGATTTACGGGATGAAGGTAGTAGAAGTAGCAGGAGATTCTGAAAACTTAAAAGAAGGACAGATAATATCTGCACGTCAATTAAGAGATGAAAATTCATTATTGCGTAGAAACGATAAAAATTTAGTAGAAGCACGCGAAGCAAAACCAGCAACAGCAGAACAAGTGTTGCAAGGTATTACAAGAGCGTCGTTACAAACTAAATCGTTTATTTCTGCGGCATCGTTCCAGGAAACTACAAAAGTATTGAATGAAGCTGCCGTAAATGGTAAGATAGATACTTTAGAAGGATTGAAAGAAAATGTAATTGTAGGTAAAAGAATACCAGCAGGTACAGGAATGAGATCGTATGATAACGTTATTGTTGGACCAAAAGACGAAATCGAAGCGAATTTATAAATCATTCAATAATAAAAACGTCATTGCGAAAAAGGAATCATTTTTTCGTAATGACGTTTCTTTTTTAAGATAATATCATGGAAGAAAACCAAAATAAAGACGGTCAAATAAATATAGAGTTGGATGAAGCAATTGCAGAAGGAACGTATTCTAACCTCGCAATTATTAACCATTCCATTTCAGAATTTATTGTAGATTTTATTACTGTAATGCCTGGTATACCGAAAGCAAAAGTGAAGTCAAGAATTATTTTGACACCGCAACATGCAAAAAGGTTAGCCAACGCATTGGCAGAAAATATTCGAAAATTTGAAGAAGTTCATGGAGAAATAAAAGATTATGAGCAACCTCCAATTCCAATGAATTTTGGACCAGCAGGTCAAGCATAAATAAAAAAAGCGAAACAATTGTTTCGCTTTTTTTTATGAAATTTTTCTAGTTTTATTTAGCAAATAGAAATCTGCCAATACCAATGCCGTTAGTGCCTCTACAATAGGTACTGCTCTTGGTACAACACATGGGTCATGACGCCCTTTTCCTTGAATTTCTGTTGCTTCACCATCAGAATTTATTGTTGGTTGATTTTGCATAATGGTAGCCACAGGCTTAAAAGCAACCCGAAAATAAATATCCATTCCGTTACTAATACCTCCTTGAATTCCGCCAGAAAGGTTTGATTGTGTAGAGCCATCCGTATTAAAAAGATCATTGTGTTCGCTACCTTTCATTTTTGCACCACAAAAACCACTACCAAACTCAAAACCTTTTACCGCATTTATAGACAACATTGCTTTCCCTAATTCAGCATGTAATTTATTAAAAATAGGCTCACCCAAACCAATAGGAACATTTTGGGCAACACAAGTAATTGTTCCGCCAATAGTGTTTCCTTCTTTTTTAATTTCTTTGATTCGTTGAATCATTTTTTCTGCGGATACTTTGTCAGGACAACGAACAATTGAATCTTCAGTTTTAGAGAAATCTAATTTCTGATAAGGTTTATCAACAAAAACAGCCCCCACAGATGATGTAAATGCATTAATTTTAATATGAGCAATTAACTGTTTTGCCAAAGCACCAGCAACTACCCAATTGGCAGTTTCTCTTGCAGAGGTTCTGCCACCTCCTTTATAATCTCTAATACCGTATTTTTTATCGTAGGTAAAATCTGCGTGAGATGGTCTATAAATAGTTGTGTTATGATTGTAATCTTTACTTTTTTGATTGGTATTTTTTATTTGAAATCCAATGGAAGCTCCTGTAGTTTTTCCATCAAAGATACCTGATAAAAAAGTTACGGTATCAGGTTCTTTCCGTTGTGTTACAATGGCAGATTGCCCAGGTTTACGCCTATCTAATTCTTGTTGAATGGCCTTAAAATCTACTTTTAAGCCTGCAGGAAATCCATCAATAATACCGCCAATTGCAATTCCATGAGACTCGCCAAAAGTGGTGAGTTTTAATAAGTTTCCGAAAGAATTAAACATAGATTATTATTTTAAATATCAATAAAAGCAAATTTAGATGATTTTATCAAAAAAACCACAACTTGATTGCCATAATTGTTATTGCGATAACTAAAAATGTTTTCACAAATTTATCGCCTTTTTTTACAGAAAATCTACTAGCAAACCAAGCTCCTATTACATTACCTATTGCCATTATCAACCCCATTTTCCAATTAATTTTGTCATTTAATATAAAAATAGCCAATGCACCCGCCATATAAATTGAAATCACAACAGCTTTTGTGGCATTTGCTTTCACAAGTGATAAATGGTTGAATGTGTGAAGAAAAGTAATTAAAATAAATCCAAGACCAGCATTGATAAATCCTCCATAAATACCAAAAAAGAAAAATGCAATACAGCCAATCCATAAATGTTTGCCAGTTGTTCTTTCTATAATGTCTGAGGTTTTTAACTTTGGTTTAAAAATGATGATAAAAACTACTGCAATCATTACAAAAGATAAAATTTTAGTAAATGTTTCTCCTTTAATATCTACTGCTATATTTGCTCCAATTAAAGAGCCGATAAGAGCAGAGAATCCTAAATAAATACTAAAAGGGTAAGAGCTAACACCTTTGCTTTTAAAACCAGCAGTACCAGAAAGCATCTGTAAAAAGATAGCAATTCTATTTGTACCGTTGGCAACATTTGCTGGTAATCCTAAAAAAATAAGAATAGGGAGTGTCAGTAAAGAGCCTCCACCCGCAATGGTATTGATAATTCCTGCAATAAACCCTACTGTAATTAATAAAAGTGATTCTAACATTTTTTACTTTAGATTGTTATTGTAAATATATTATAATAATAAATATAAGTGGCTAGAAAAAAGAATGTAAAAAAGTGAAATAAACTTTCTTGGACTCAAAAAAGGTTTTTATATTTGCATCCGCAATCAGATAATGTTTGTCGACACACACTGGAGAAATGGCAGAGTGGTCGAATGCACTGGTCTTGAAAACCAGCGACTGTCACAGGTCCGGGGGTTCGAATCCCTCTTTCTCCGCAGAAACCCTTATAATCATTGATTGTAAGGGTTTTATATTTTATGTTGTTAACTTAGATGTAAGTACTGGCCATTTTAAGACCTTTTGGTTAACGGATTGTAATAGTATTAACTTCCCATAAATCAATCACATCACGTTCTCCTTTCTATTTTATTGCACTATCTTTTTTTAAGTAGGAAATTATATCTTTTTATATTCGAGTTTTTTAGTCTCGCTTTTGTGTGATAAAATAGAGAAACAAGGTTCATAACTAGATGGTGATTGGTTCAAATAAAGTTTTCGTTACTATAATTTTTATATAATAATGAATTGACAATAAAAAAAATGAAGCAATTAGCTAAGTAATATTATAGGTTTAATAAATAATCTCTTAAACTAATACCTTCACCTAATTCCATTTTCTTTTTTATCCTATACCTAGATGCTTGAACAGATTTTGGCTCTATATGTAAAATAGTTGCTATTTCTTTAGTCTGCATAAATAATTTAATAAAAATACAATGCCTTAATTCAATTTCAGATAATGAGGGATGTAATGCGAAAAGTTTGTCATAAAATCCTGAATGAACAGCATTAAAATGTTTTTTTAGGTTTTCCCACTCATCATTTGCTCCAAGATTATAATCTATTTGACTAATTATTTTTTTAAGTTTAGTTCTACTAGAACTTAAATCATTTTTTAAATTAAGCTCTAATTCTTTCTTTAATTCTTTCAAATATTGCCCATTATTAAGAGAGTCTAAAGAAATATTCATCATTTCTCTATCTTTATTTTGGTTTGAATTTATTAGCTCAGTTAACTCCTTTTTTGATTTTTGTATCTGATTTGAAAAAAAACGCCATAAGTAGAACAAGGTTATTAATGAGATTATAAAAAGAATAGAAATTCCATATAATAAAGTTTTAATACTATTTTGTGATTGACTTAATAATTGGTATTTTAAATCTTTGTTTTTTATTTCCTGCTTATAATTAATGTCTTTTAATTTAGCTTCAAAAGATAAGTTTTTTAATGCACGTTCTTTTGTTATATTTGGTAACATCTTAGGATCATTAGTACCGATAAGTTCAAGATCAAAAATACAATCTATAGATGTGTTTCTGGCTTTATGTATAGATACACTTATCGTATTTACTCCTGCAATAAAATCATCTGGCAATAGTAGTTTTTTGTGAAAATAACTTTCTGCTGCTGCTGTAACAACAAGGCTATTTGCTAAAGTTGAAGGTGTAATTTTACCAGTTGGCATATTGCTTCTCATTACTTCTCTGCCATTAAGGTATACTACAGCTCCATCATCTCTTAAAATATTTAAAGAGTAAACTAAATATTGGTATGGATTATCAATCCTAAATGTTTTTTTAAAGTAGTTTGTAATATGTTTTTTTTCTGGATTATAACCAAAGCCAATAGTGGTTTTTGCAGCAGAATCTCCATAACCTAATGGAGAAATTCCTTTTTTCCAGTTTTTGGTGTATTTATCAGATGTTTCCCACCCAATAGGAGCTGTTCTTTCTTTATCGAAATATTGCCAATCATCTCCAGAACTAATAACTTTTTTTTGACTGTAGATATTAGATGAAATAAAAAAGAATCCTAATAAATAAAATAATAAATTTAGGTGTAGTTGCTTATTCATAAATGAAATGAGTTGTGTGCATCAAATATAATTAAAATCTGATAAAAATGGTAAATTAATACTTCTTAATAAATGAAATAAGAATTTTAGATGTAATAGCTTATTCGTAAAAAAATAAGAAGCTGTGTCCATCAAGTTTAATTAAAATCTCATCAAATGGTAGATTAATAGCTCTTATTTTTCTTTTGATAGTAGTTTGTTAGGCTAGTAAATAGTAGAGAACTAGTGATTTCATATAATTTTACTAACTAATTAAAACTATAATTTTAAATGAAAAAATCAATTCGAATTATTACTTTACTATTCTTAATAATAGTGCAGTATGGTTTTGCTCAAGAAAACGTAATTAAGGGATTTGTCTCTTCCGGATCAGATCCTTTACCTGGAGTTAGTATTATTATAAAAGGAACATCTGTTGGGACAGAAACAGATTTTGATGGGAATTATTCTATAAAAGCTTCTAAAGGAGATATTCTTGTATTTAGGTATTTAGGTATTTAGGGATGACTACTAAAGAGGTTACTGTAAAAAATTTAACAAGAATAAATGTAGAATTAAAAGAAAGTTCTTCTGCTCTAGATGAAGTAATTATTGTAGCATATGGTACCTCTAAAAAAACTGCTTTTACAGGTTCTGCAGTACAAATTAATGCAGCAGCAATAGAAAAAAGACCATTAACCAATGTTATGAACGCATTAGATGGAGCTGTAGCTGGAGTTAAACTTACACCAGCTAATGGGCAACCAGGTTCTAGTCCTTCAATTAGAATAAGAGGTATTGGTTCTATCTCTGCTTCAAATAGCCCATTAATTATTGTAGATGGGGTTCAATATACGGGAAGTTTTTCAAGTATAAATTCTAATGATATAGAAAGTCTTACTGTTTTAAAAGATGCAGCATCCACATCTTTGTATGGTAGTAGAGCTGCCAATGGAGTTGTTATGATAACAACTAAAAGAGGTAAGAAAGGTAAAAAGGAAGCTTTTAATTTAGATATAAGCCAGGGGATAAGTGGTAGAAGTGTAAAAGAATATGACAGGGTTAGTGCCTCTCAATATTATCCGCTAATGTGGGAAGCTATGAAGAATGGCTTCCTAACTTCTGGAACGGCTGCAACAGAAACAATCGCAAATCAAATGGCAAGTAATGGTGTGTTTTCTAATTTAGGAATAAATCCATTTAATGTAAGTAATAATCAAATTGTATTAGCAGATGGTACTTTAAACCCTAGTGCTAGATTAAAGTATGCTGAAGATTTAGACTGGCAAGCACCAATAATTAGAACAGGTGTAAGGAATAATCTTAGTTTTTCTTATAGTGGAGCAACAGAGACTACAGACTATTTTGCGTCAATTAGTTATTTAAAAGATGAAGGATATGTTATAAAATCTAACTTTGAAAGAATAACAGCTCGTATAAATGTAAATACAAAGTTGAAAGATTGGTTTAAAACTGGTATAAATTTATCAAGTGCAACATCTTCGTCAAGTAATGCAAATGATGGTGGTTCGTCTAGTTTAGTAAATCCTTTTAGAACTACAAGGTATATAGCACCAATTTATCCAGTGCATTTACATAACCCAAATACGGGAGCTTATATATTAGATGATACTGGTCGAAGACAATATGACAGTAGCGTACAAAGGGTAGGCTCTACCAGTGGTAGACATGTAATACAAGAAACACTATTAAATTCTGATAGAGATAAGATTTTCTCTTTAAATGCCAGAACATATGGAGAATTTAAATTTTTGAATGACTTTACATTTACAGTTAACATAGCTTTAGATAAACGTTTTTTTAACTCTAAAACTTTTGGAAACCCAATTGTAGGAGATGCTTACCCAGAAGGAAGATTAAGAAAATCAAGCTCTGTAAGAACAACAGTTAATTATAATCAATTATTGAGATATAATAAAGATTTTGACAAACATTCAATATCAGTATTATTAGGACATGAAAACATTGATAGACAAATAGAGTCTACAAGAGGTACTAGACAAGGACTTATTGTAGGAGGACTTACAGAATTTGATAATTATGAAACCATAACAAGCTTATCTTCAGGAACAAGTAGATTAAGAATGGAAGGTTATTTCAGTAATTTTAAGTATAGTTTTGATAAAAAATATTACTTATCTGCGTCGTTTAGAAGAGATGGTTCATCAAGGTTTATAAATAATAAATGGGGTAATTTTTACTCTTTAGGAGCCTCTTGGAGATTAGATCAAGAAAACTTTATTAGTGATTTAGAATGGATAAATACACTTAAGTTAAGAGCATCTTATGGTGAAGTAGGTAATGAGAATTTGGGAAGTTTTTATATAGCGCATCCTTCTTTTGGAGTAGGTTATAATAATCAAGGAACCGGAGGTATTTTGTATTCTACAGCGGGTAATCCAAATATATCATGGGAAAAAAATATTCAAACAGATGTTGCATTAGAATTTGGATTGCTAAATAATAGAATTTCGGGTACAATAGAATACTATAACAGAAAAGCATCTGATTTGCTTTTTAATGTTCCTTTAGTTGTATCTGGAGGTCTTAGTTCTTTTCCAGATAATATAGGTGATATGAGTAATAGTGGATTGGAAATAGATTTAAACACTAAGATTATTGATAACGATAACTTTAGTTGGAAATTTAATGTAAATGCCGCAACTCTAAAGAATAAAATAACAAGATTGCCACAAGAAGAAATAATAAGAGGTACAAAAAAACTAGTAGTAGGAGGAGATATTTATGCGTATTGGTTAAGAGATTGGTATGGAGTAGATCCATCAGATGGTTCAGCCCTTTATGTTTTAGATCCAGATGAAAAAAATGGAGGAGCTGACGAAAGAATTGTAGGAGGAACAGATGTAACAATAGATCAGAACAAAGCATTACGCCATTTTGCAGGAACAGCTTTACCAGATCTTTACGGTGCTTTTACAAACACTTTTAATTACAAAGGGTTAGAATTAGGATTTACCTTTACGTATCAATTAGGAGGAAAAACATACGATTCTAATTATGCTGGCTTAATGCATTCAGGCAGGCCAGGTACAGCATTAAGTACAGATATTTTAAATCGTTGGCAAAAACCAGGAGATATTACAAATGTACCCAGATTAGATGATTCTAAAATAAGTGTTTTTGGTGCTGGTTCTGATAGGTGGTTAGTGAAATCAGATTATATAGCATTAAGACAAATAAACTTTACTTATAACTTTCCTAAGGCATTAAATGATAAGTTAGGTGTTGACCGTTTTAAAATATACATAAATAGCGAAAATTTATTTGTATCAAATGCAAGACAAGGTCTAGAATCTGGTCAAAGTTTTGGAGGAACTACATCTAATAGATTTACACCTTCTAGAGTAATAAGCTTTGGAGTTAAATTAACATTTTAAAAATTAAATTATGAAAACATATAACAAATTTACACTATCACTTTTACTATGTTTAAGTATAGTTTTTAGCTCGTGTGAAAAAGAATATTTAGAAGAGACACCAACAGATAGTATTTCTGAAACAGTGGCAACTTCTACTGCTGATAATTTAGTTCTTATTATTAATGGTATTCATAGATCTTTATAT
>Ga0256845_1002682_pt1 | contig 12657 bp, 17 predicted proteins | sample RiftiametaG_FD_189101 | JGI IMG/M metagenome (GOLD analysis project Ga0256845, IMG submission 189101) | Tube worm associated microbial communities from hydrothermal vent at the East Pacific Rise, Pacific Ocean - Riftia | ecosystem: Host-associated > Annelida > Integument > Unclassified ... | reverse complement strand
ATATACGTTGATTCCGGCTATCACTGCCCCTATCAAGACAACGTAAACTTGCCAGTTCTCCGCGTTGGTTAAAGCAAGCATCATGCCCAATAGAAAAGCGTCCATGCACAGGAGCATGGACGCTTTGGTAGTTTTCCGCAAATACAGCGGGAACGATGGGAAGGTGTATGGGGGTGAATTAGGGCTCAGTCTGCAATATAGTCATATTCACACCGTCAATGCTTACTTTAGCTTTCATCGAACTAATTGCAACACCACCAAATGAATTCTTACCTCTAAAGGTGGTTGTTACGATAAGATGATTATTAATCACTTTATATTTAGATGAGACATGCTGAAAGCTACTGGGGTCAAGCATGTTTTTTTTGATATACTTGACCAATCTAATATGCGAGCCGTCCCATGGGTGGAACTGTTTACTTATCATCTTTTCTGTCTCTGGAGAATCAATCACAGATGTCATTTTCTTTGAGGATGTAATAGAAGCTGAATAGAAGAATACGTCCTTAAAGAAGCCGTCTTTTTCAATCATATAAAAAGCTTTGCATACGCCCTTAGTTTTATGAGTAAGGTAAACTACTTTTTTAATGATACCTTGTTTTCTCATTGGGCCAATTGACCATCCATTCTCTTTAGTAAATCCAAAAGTTTCACATGCTTCTTTTAAAGTTTGAAACTTATTTTTATCATTAGGATCGTTTCGTCCAATTATACATTTAGCACATTTTTTTTTCTTAATTAATATGGTAACATGCCATCCATTCACCACCCAATTTCCTGATGTTTTAGATTTTGAAACGAGATAGGGCTTTCCTAATATTTCGTTTACCCCTTTTATTGGGTAACCTAAGATTTTGGAAATATTTGGTACGCCAGTGGGTAATGCTTTTGTAGTTTTTCCATCTAGTTTTTTAATGACTTCATCCGGAAGATCTTGAAAAAAAATCGTGGTTGCGCCACCTTCATGAAAAATTTTTATTCCTGCAAATGTTTTTTCGCGGACGATTACAGAATTGTAAATTTTACCGCTTTTTGTTTTTAACGATTCAAATTTAATGACTTCTTTTTCAGCATAAATGCTGCTGGTAAATATGACCGCCATGAGGAGAAAATTTAAAAATTTCATAGTGTGTGTAGATTCTTATTTATCGCCGGATCCCGCAAGTTTATTTTTCCTCAAGATCTTCACACCATTGTTCAAAGGCATCAATGCTTGATCTCATGCTTTCTTTTATGATTTTTCAACTTTTCGTAAAACATGAATGACATAACGAGCCGCATCAAAAGCAGTTTCATCACCATTTTCAGCATCTATAATGAGGCCATTAAGTCGTTTTAATAATGCGTCTCTTGGGAATCCTTCAATGAATTTGCCAATAGATTCATCTGTGAATTTCCCCTCTCTGAAATCCTGAACAGGTGTATTCTCTAAAGATCTAGGACCTTGCCCTGTCAATAACCATTTAGCGTTTACGCCTAATAAGGTTGCAACTTCCTCAAGCTTGTCAGTTTTAGGGATGGTTCCGTGAAACCACCTAGTGACAGTTGATAAAGCGACACCTGTCTCTGAGGCTAACCCTCCTTTGTTTAAGGGACTCAAGCCTAATGCCGCGCCTAATCTTTCCTGAAAATTACTCATTAATGAAATATCTTGTTGACGAATTAAGCGTTTACGCCTAAAAGGTGTCAGACGCTCGCAACGCAGAGTATTATGACAACGAAAACTAAAAAAGGAAAAAAGAAATTCCCTGGAATCATGCGTGACGCTGAAATCCTGGGAGTCAACCGAACTCATTTATTCCGTGTGCTTACTGGCGAACGGATCAGCAAGTCCCTTACTGAACGCTACCGCGCCCTTAAAGCTAAGCAGGAAGGGGGTGAGAAGTGAATTACCACGCAAGCGGAAACTTATTCGAGACCATCATTAAAGCGTCGAATGACGGGACACACACACATGAGGAAAGCATAAGAATGTTTATCGGTTTCGGACGGACGACGGCAGCGCAGCTGGATAAGACCAAACATGAACTCCGCCTGGCTCAAAAAAACATTCAAATCTTACTTGAGAAGGGAGAGCAAGTTTAATGGACCAGTTTTTAATATCCGGACTTGAGCCGGATCCACGACTTGAGCGGGTGACGATGGTGCCTGATCTTGCCGAGTATAACGAGGCTAAGGCAGACTCCCCCAAAGTAGGGGATAAAAGGGATCTTTATAGAGAACATGCCCATCAGTTTTCTAATGAGTTTTATTCCCTTGTGGAGAGCATCCGCCGTGATGGTGTGAATGTGCCATTGATGATTTACCGGAACAGCTCCGGACGCGTGCTCATTGCCGATGGGCGTCACCGCTGGATGGCGGCGCGTGAGGCTGGGCTCACCGAGGTGCCTGTGATCATGGTTACGGAATCCAAAGCACTGGATATTATTCTGGATTCCGAGAACCGGAGACATTTCACCAAGGGGGCTCTGGCTTATCGCGCCGTTTTACTCTGCCCTGAGGTGGCTATAGAGGCAAACAAAGGCCGTCCTAATAAATTGTATCCTGAGGATACAATTTATTCTGAAGAACTTGGTATGAATCAAATGGGGCTAGCCAAGAGAGTCGGAGTGAGCCGCCTACTAATTAGTGCTGCATGCACGCTCTACAAGGCGTTTACGGATTATCCGGAGCTCAAGAAAGAGTATGAAGCTACCGTATGGACGTGTGCCAATATCCGGAAGCTCCTGGGTGAGATCAACAGCCAGATTGAGCATTACAAGAAACACGGCACGTTTAAACCAGCTCCTGAAAAACCGCTCACCGATGAGGAAAAGCGGGAAAAGGAAATCAACTTGAAACGCGCTGAGGTGAAGTCTCTCATGTTGGCGCGGAGATATAAAGCTGAAGATTTGGGGGATGGCTGGCACGCGCTGACGGCTGAGGATAAGGCAGTTGTTGAAGAGCATATCAAGGAGGAGATTAAGTGCCTTCCCCATGAGTTTCTAGAAACGTATGCCGCTCAACTTTCCAAATACCTTATGGAGAAAGGAGCTGTGGGACATGAGTAAATACACAGATTCAGAGCGTAAATCATACGCTGAAGAAGCTCTCATCCAAATAAAAACACGAAGGAGAAGTTTGAATAAAATCGCCCGCGATATGGGGCTCGCGCCATCAAGCCTAAGTAAGTGGATAAAGTCTTACTGTGGAGTGGCTATATCTAGCGTGGAAAACTTACAGTGGAAACGTGTAATGTATGAGCTTCATCGGTTGATAGATGGGGTAAATATGCCTAGCCTGATCGATTCACTTTTTTGGGATGCTTACAAATGTCTAGATGTTGATGGCGCAGTTTCTAGATTCGAGAGGCTTCATGGTTTTGCCGAGTGTGGCGATGATCTCAAAGGAAGCACGAGCTTATCTACGGAGGATAAGCTGATCATTCATTGCGGTTTGAGTGATGCCTGGACGATGACTTCAAGCTTCTTAGGTATGAGAACCCCACCAAAATTTCCGAGTAAAACCACAGCCTTAGAGTGGGTGTTTGATTACCTAAAAAGCTTGAAGGGTATTTACAACCCTTACAACGAAGTAAATGCTTTGGCTGAGACACGCTTTAAAAAAATAACCTTAAATTAAAAGAAGAAAACCGATGTCTCACAAGAAATACACCCGTGCCCAGAAGGAGGCTTATGTCGCCCGCTGGAATACCCTGCGAGCATCCGGCCTGAGCGACCGCAGGGCTGCATCTGAAGCTGGAGTATCCCTCAACACGCTGAAGAACTGGGAGAAAAACCCAGCTGGCACCCCCGCTAAACGGGGAGGCCGCCCGCGCAATATCGAGCTGAATGAAGAAGAGAGCGTGATGTTAAAGCGGTTGATTCTGAAACATGAAAGTGTGCCGTATGCTGCGGAGAGGCTGATGGATGCTGAGTGCTGCCGTGTGGAAACCCGGCAGAAGCTTGGGGATGCGTTTAATAAACGTGAGGCGCAGGGCGGGCGTGTGTTTCTGGGGCGCGGTATCACGGCAATCGGTAAGCTTCCCGAGTGTGTGGAAGCGTGTTTCCGTGGTAGTAAACATGCGCGTGGGTTTGAGCCCAAGGCGCGGCGCGGTGGGTTTATCACTCTGGCAGACGGCACTGAAATTGATCTGATCGCCGGGGCTATTTATGAGAGTGATGATATGAGTGTCAACGAGCCATTCCGGTTCCGGGATGCGCTGATGGGGCATGACACCGTGGGGCGGCAGAGTTTGTTCACACTGGATACGGGGAGTAATGCTAGCCTGCAGCTGGATCTTGTGGGGCGGGCGCGGGATGCTTACCGTGTGGAGGATATAGCGGATCATTTTTTAGCGGTGGTAGAGGCACATGGATTACCGCTTTTATGGCGGCTGGAAATGGGCTCATGGGCATCTAATTTTGTGCTGGGGATCGAGGTGGATGGGATGAAGGATCGGTGGGGCGGGCTGAGTGATTTGTTTTTTCTGGCCCATAAATTCAATTCCACGGGTAAGGCGAATGTGGAGAAGTTTTTTGATCTTTTACAGCGGCACATGGCGCATCTGTCAACGAGTATCGGGCGGAATCGCGGGGAGTTTGAGGCACCTACCAAGCTGATGCGCCAGGCAAATAACGGTCAGGCGGCCGCGCTTGAGAGGTTCTGGCCCATTGCTGAGGCATCACGGGAGATACACGCTATTCTCGATAAACACAATGTCACCCGCCGTGAGTTTAAAAAGCTGGGTGGTGTGCGCTCGACACCCGCTGAACTTTTTACCAAGCGATTGGTGCGTCCTTTCCGGAATGCTGATAGGTGGTATTTTATGCCTGTCAAGAAGGCGGCGACGATCCGCAAGCAGGTCATTGAGTGTAAGGTGCCACACTACCCCCGGAGCTTCCGGTTTATCACGACGGGTAATGAGGAGTTTCCGATTCTTCCGGAGGGTTATAAAGTGCTGATCGCTTTTCATCCGGGGCATCCTGAGAACGGGTGTTATGTCTTTAATGCGGAGCGTGTGAATGCTGCACGCAATATCCATTCTCTGGGGATGGCTGAGAGTATGGGGTGTGTGCCTCTCTTCCGCGATGTGGCTGAGGAGAATCTAGCGGGGACGGGTGATTATGAACAGGTGAGCCATGGCGCCGCCGCCATCCGGAAAGAGATGAGAACCATTATCCCAGCTGGGACAGGCCCCGGCACTTTGAAATCAATCGCCCGTGATGGCCTTGGCAATGCCCTTGAGATGCAATCCGGAGGCACTCCTAGTGAGGATACCGTGAAGGGTAAACCACGCAAGGTGCGCGGTGAAGTGCCATCCCCCGCCCCAACGATCACCACCGCGGGAAGCCGTGAGACGGTGCCGCCTGAGGTGTCTAGTCTAGCGGTGCGTGACCGTCATCTGGACACCAGTGCAAAACGCCAAGCGGAGATTAAACGCCTGAAGGAATCATTAGCGAATATGTGAGTTTGCTAGTTTTTCAGTGTGTCAGTTTTTCAGTGGCACATCCTGATTAATCAAACTCCGCACTGAAAAACTGACACACTGACACACTGAAAAACTCTACAACCAACCGAATCTATGACAACACCGATACAAAATAAACCGACCGATACGAACTCCGCCCCGCACGTAAAATCATTTACTGAGATGAGCCATCCTGAGGCGCGGGCGGATGCCCGCGAGAGTGCCGCTGACCAGCAGGCCGCCATCCGTCTTGAGCTGGTGGGGACGACGAAACAAATTGATGCGTTCCGCAATGCGCGCAAAAACCGCCCAAGCGATAAGCTGTGGTGCCAGCAGTGGCCGGGGCTGGGTAGTACGAAGACTTGGAGTGCTATTTTGCGCGGGAAGTTTGATACCATTAATATTGATGAGGAGAGGTGGCTTAGCGCTTACCGTGGTGTGCTTTCCGCGCTGAAGAGTGATGTGGAGGAACGGGGGCAGGAGGAACTTTATGGGGATCTGACAGCGGCGGAGAGTGTAAGTCTGGCCGCGCTGAGACTCCAACACCACCGGGGGAAGGACCGGCTTATTCTTATTGAGGGCACGAGCGGGAGTGGTAAAACTTCTTGCCTGGATCTTCTGATGGCGGGTGATGCCGCCGGGGCAATGGTGATGCTAGAGGCGGATGATAGCTGGGGAAGCCCTCGGGCGGCTTTGGCTATGATGCTGCGTGCGATGGGTGAGGGCGGCGGAAAGCGGCCTATCCCTTATGATAAACATGCGCGTAAGGAGTTACTTATTACGGCGATCCAGCGTCGCGGGCGGGTGATCATCGCGATCGATGAGGCACACCACTGCACGGGGCCTGTGCTGAATTTAATTAAAACACTACTGAACCGCACAGATGCGCTGATCATCCTCGCGGGGATGGATACTCTTTTCCGGAAGCTCCGGGCGGCAGCGAGTGAGGAGGCTAAACAGCTTTATCATAATAGGCTCTTTGCCCGGATCGTGCTGAAGGCTCCCAGCTCAGAGGATGCGCGGGTGTTTTTGGAGCGTCGCCTCGAGCTTAGTGAGGGGAGTGGGTGGAAGGCAGCGACGCTGAAACAACTCTGCAGCATGAGTGCCAGGGCCGGGATGTGGGCGTTTTTCCGCCGCTTGGCCGATAACCTGCGCGATGGGGCTCTTCCGCTGGATGATGCTAGTTTGCTGAGTGCGGGGCAATCCGCTGCGCGTGAAATCGCTTAGACCCTTTAGAATCAACAATCAAGATGAAGACGATGATTACACAAAGTCAGGCTGAGGCCGCCGGATGGCGGATTTTAGCTGGGGGGTTTTTTGCCGGCAGCTCTACGGATAGGAGGATATCTAATGGGATTATCCAGCACATCAGCCAGACCGGCGGGCGTGCCGCGCTCGTCCGCCGGGATAGCGGCCGCTTGGCAGTTTACCGCCCAATGAGCGAAATGGAAACCGCTGAGCAAACGGAACGGAGAATCGAGAGAGCTCAACTTAGGGGGAATTAGGAATTAGGAATTAGGAAAAAACAAACCAACCGAAATTATGATAGACCATACAAAAACAGCTGAACAGATAGAGAAGATTATTGGACAAATAACCTGCTTGGGGATGATTCATCCCAAGGGTAGTGCCCGTAGAAATATGGGGATCGATGCCTCTTTAGAACTCCTTGGATTGGCAGATTACCACCGCTCCAAGGCGGATAAACCTGACATGCACATGAAGGCAGAGGATCTACTGCAGCGCATCTGCCAAGAGATGCGTGAACATGTGGATGATATGCAGGAAGCAAAATTACCACCCCATCTTTATGAGGGGATGGAAGCCCTCATTTCCGAAGGCGATGCCTATTTTGTGGAACTTTTGGAAGTTTGCTAGTTTTTCAGTGTGGCAGTTTTTTAGTTCACATTCTGATTAACAAAACTCCGCACTGCTAAACTGCTAAACTAAAAAACTGACAAACTAAAAACCATGAATATTAGAATACAAAACCAAAACACGCTGGAAGCTGCCGCCAATGAACTTGTCGCCAATCTTGTTATCCAAAACACTCTGAAAGCCGAGCAGACTGAAAAAATCAATGGGGTAAAAAAACGCCATAAGGTGGACATCGATCCTGTGAATAAGCTGATTACTTCCCTTCGTGGAAAGATGGCCCGATTTTTGGGTAGCGTCACCCATGCCAAGGGGGTTTTCGAGGGGAAGGAAACCGGAACGATTAAAACGAATCTGGCAAGTATTAGCCTGGCAAAAAATCCCCCGGCTATCGAGCAACTCGATAAGGCAACCACCGAGGAAGAGCTTGTAGCCCATGCCAAAAACTTGGGTGTGCTTGAGGTGATTCAAACTAAGCAGGTGCTTAATAAAGATGCCTTGGCTTTGCTGAAGGATGATGAACTCGCCCGCCTTGGCTTTGTGAGAACTCAAAGTAAAACGCTAACTGTGAAGCTTAACGCCAATCCAGAACTTAAGGCCGTCGCTAAAATCAAAGAATAAACCAACCCATGATTATGAAACTATCTTTACTCTTAATCTTTATCGCGCCAGGCATGATGTATGGCGCGATTGAGGGCGGGGCCATTATTGAAAATGATGTGCTTCGGCTTCTCACCTGGTGTGCTGGCATTGCCGTCGTGATGTTCACCTTTGTTGTTTGCTGCGCTAGGCATTAGCCCTACGGGCTGTTGAAGTTTGCTAGTTTTTCAGGGTGTCAGTTTTCCAGTTCACATCCTGATTACTCAAACTTCTCGCTGATAAACTGACAAACTGCTAAACTAAAAAACTAAAAAAACTAAATTAAACCAACCATGAAAACATATATCGCAACCCATCCAAAAACGAGTGAAACCCACAGGTTTGAATCTCAGAATCGTGAAAGTGCTGAGGCTTATTGCTTGATGCACGGGCTTGAGATTCAAGAATCAAGAGTCAAGAGTCAAGAGACGAGCCGCCAGAGTGATGAGCCTACTTATTATAAGGGAAATTATCTGCTGAGCAAAAAACAAAAGGCTGTGCTTTGCCAACTGGCCGCCGGGGTATTTAGCGACCTGGACGATCTGGGGCTAATCGATGAGCCAGCGGCCCCTGGTGAGAGCAAGGCGCAGAGACTTACAAAATGGCGCAGGTCCGAGGTAAAAAAAGCCACTGGTAAAACATCACTTACAAAGTGCCGGAATTCCGATTACCGCAAACTACATAACCATTTTGCCCTGATGACCGGGAAGAATTACAACCCGCAAAACCATTGCACCGGCCCGCAGACTAATCAGCGGGGCGATACGATGGAGCGCCGGGAGCAAATCATAGCTCTGATCGAAGAGGAACTCATGAAACATGCCCGAGTGGTGACTGACCCGGCAAACGGCGATGAGTGCGCCGCATCTCAAATTGCCCAAGACAAGGGGGGCAGTATCGGGGCGGGATACTTTATGAGCATTGCCATAGCAAAAAACAAATCTGCCAATTTGAGCGATCTAGCCAGTCTTGTCACCTTACCGGCCAGACAACTCGAGCAACTCCATTACACGCTACGCAACCGCATCGCCGGCCGTGAGGGACGTGGCGAGGTCAAGAAGCGCAATAAAAAGCAGAGGGGCGGAGAATGAAGAATTCATATTCTGACTAATCAACCGATCAACCAACCAACCAACCAACCAACCCATGACTAAAGAAGAATATAATGCGATCCCTACCAGTAAGCTTGTTGAGCTACTGGATGCGAGGATGCAAGACTACCAGAAGTTTGTCAGACCATTAGCTCCGGAGGTCCGACTTGTCATCCGGTGTGTGTGTAATAGTTTTTTTGTGACGGAAAGCCAGCTGATGGGTGAGTCGAGAACTGAGCCCGTAGCTCATGCCAGGTTTGCGGCAATGGCTATTATAAAGAGCATGTGTTATTCTCTGATTGAGGTGGGGGATTTATTTGGCCGGGATCACTCTACGGTCATACATGCCATGAAACGCACTAAGGAGTTATTAGAGGTGGATAGAGTGTTTCGGTTTAAGTTTGAGTCCACTCTCCTTGAAATTAAAAAAACGGAGCCTTGGCAGGATTTTATCCCCATGGCGGTGATGGAGGGTGGCGATAAAACCTCTATGGGGTGCGCCGCTACCCGCCGCGCCACGAGAATAGACGACTAGAAAAATTACGACACCCCACCCATATAATGATGAAAACGCCTACAAACGCAAATATGAGCCCCGAATCTTCCGCCGAAAAATGCGGTAGTTTCGGTGAGATGATGGCTGAGGTAACACCCGGTAAGTTTGTGCCGTTAGTGGCACCCGTGCATGTGCCCCGTTATGTGCTTGGAAAGTTACTGCAAAATCCAGATGGCTCTTATAATATCGTGCCGGTGAATGAATGGGCCGGGTGGGTGAAGCTTCATGACATCGCCGGGGATGTGGATATGCCGGATCTCTCTGCGCAATCACTCCGCCGTTTAATTATTGCCGGGTTTGTCGATGGCATGCAACCAACACCAGGTATCCAACTCATTAACCTGGATAGCCTCTTTGAGCACCTCGCCCGGGTGCGCATCGATGACCCCGATGATAGCTGGTGGACCCCAGCAAGAAGACGGGCATGGGCGGCGGCCCGCTAAAGCGGGGATTGAGAATTAAGAATTAAGAATTTAGAATTTAGAATTATGATTGAGATAGAAGAACGTAAAAACGATGAGGGAAAATACAAGGTTTTGCTGATACTGTCAGAAGGTTTCGGCGAGGCTGGATACGTCCAGAGCGAGGTGATGATGGACAAAAATGATAAGTTTGGCGATTTTGTAAGCATTCTCACATGGGATCATGAGGTAATAAAAAACGGCGATTACTCACCACATGACTTAAGTAAGTCTGAAACATTAAAATTAGCTGAGTTTTTAATGGATTGCCACTCAAGAATGCGAGATTGAGAATTGATTAATCGAACCTAGAGGACTGCCGACGCTGAAGAAAAACTAATCAAACTAAACTGAAATGAAAAATATAGATAAATCAGAAACCAATCCTGACAAAATCGCGGTAAGCGGTCGGTCAGCTCCGTGTTGTTCGGACAACCTTGAACCGTGTTGTTTGTGCGGTTGTCCACCGAAGATAATCAGTGGAGGTATGCCGACGATTGGAAGAAAATGGTATGAGGTTGGATGCGCTTGCTCGACCTGCACGGCTAAAGGTCAAACTATTGTGATGAATAGTGAAATGTCAGAAACGCTAGCCGACTCTGCGAGATTGTGGAACGCTAAACAAAAAATATTAAATAAGTCTCCTCAAGCCTTGGCAAACCTGAAAAACGTCATAGCAAACACGGATGATGTTTTAAGCGGTAAAATATCAGCCATTGTCCCGAACACGCAGATAGTAAGACTTTGAAAAGTTCCTAGAATGAATTTTACTTATATAATATACCTAATCGAAGAGTTTAAAAAGCTCTTCCACGAATGATGATAACTTACAATACAAAACCAATCCCTCACAAAGAGGCGGCGAAGACGATAGCTAATAAACCTGTGGTGACACGGGATGTGTTTGATAAGATGCCGGCGGAGATTCAAGCCAATGCGTTTATGATTACCGGGATTGAGGATTTTGATGTCTTGCAGGGTATCCGCGACCGTATCGCGGATATTCCGGCCGGTGCCAATTGGGATGATGTAAAGAAGGATATCATGAAGGATATGTCTCCTTGGTTTAATGAGAAGGCGGCTGAGAAGCGCGCTAAGATTCTGATGAACCATCATGGGTTTAGCGCGTATGCCGCGGCCCAGGCCAGGTCACTGGATGAGCTTCGCGATATTTTCCCTTACCTACAGTATTTATCTCGTGGTGATGGCACGGTGAGACCGTCCCATGCCGCTCTTCATGGTATTATAGTACCATCGGATCACTCATTTTGGGATACTCACACACCACCATGGGAGTGGAATTGCCACTGTCGTGTTGCGGAGATGATGGAGGGCGATGTAGCGGAGGAGGCCAAGCGGGATAAAAAACGCAAGGCGTCTGAACGCCGGGTGCTGGAAGGCCCGGCACTTAAACAGCTTGACCAAGGCCAGGTGAACCGGGGGCCAGCGGTGAACGTGGATATCCGCACGCCGAAGGAACGGGGTGGGAATTATGAAAATAATGTAAGGCTTCACGGGATGGATTATGATCAAATCAAGGGGAGGTGGGACCGCGAAACTCAGGAGGGGTTTGAGAGCTGGGCAGATAAGGTGAAGATGGATGACGGGCGAAGCCTTGCCGATACGTTTGTCTTTGGCAAAAGCCCTAAAAACGCGATGGCAGGTAAGCCACGGGCGATGGGGATGGCTGATGCTATCAAGTCTCTGGGGCTGGATGCCAAGGATCAATGGGAACGTAAGGATCTAGGTGGGCTTTTTTCCGCAATGAAGGTGACGAATCCGGTGTTGGCTACTGAGGTGCTCGGTAAGATACGCGGGGCGAAGGCGACGGGCGCGCTGACCCGCCGCGATATTACTGCCACCGTGCAGGAGGCGCTGGATATTCTGCCCCGTGAGGTGGCGAAGACTCTGCCGCCGCTGAATGTAACGGTGACGGAGTTTATCACGGATGCCAACGGGAAGAAAATCAAGGGACGCTGGGGACAACATCAACCGCTTGGTAAAGAGGCTCTCATCCGGATAGCCTCTGGTGGTGAAAATTTAAAGGGGCTCACAGGTGCGGCCCGGAAGGCGGAGGTGAAGCGGGTAATCAGCCATGAGCTGATGCACTGGATACACCAGGGCACGGCTGGCCCCAAGGCAGATGCTTATAGAAAGGCGGTTGCCACGCACTATGCGCAGCGGATGGCGGCGGCGATCGAGGTGCCTGATGGGAAGGGTGGGTTTATTAAAAAAGCCGGATTCTGGAGTGACTATGCCCAGAAGGAATATAAGGAGGAGAAGGGGAAACCCCGTGGACTTGAGGTGCCAAGCGTTTATTTTGAGCTCTGGAAAAATCCAGATGAGTTACTGAAACAAACAAGTGGAAAAGATAAAAAATCTTTTCTGGAAACCTGGACGCTGATCCATACAATCTTTGAATAAAGCGATGAGAATATATACAATTACAATGACGCATGGAGATAAAACCCTGAAGGTGGTGCAGGAAGCACGATCAGTTTATATTGTGCGCAACATCAGTGTTGAGGGTGATATGGAAGCCTTTGGTAATCCTCCGCTCACGACGGGTAGAGATTTTCTTTACGG
>Ga0256845_1002681_pt1 | contig 12657 bp, 10 predicted proteins | sample RiftiametaG_FD_189101 | JGI IMG/M metagenome (GOLD analysis project Ga0256845, IMG submission 189101) | Tube worm associated microbial communities from hydrothermal vent at the East Pacific Rise, Pacific Ocean - Riftia | ecosystem: Host-associated > Annelida > Integument > Unclassified ... | reverse complement strand
ATACTGCCCAAACTCCATATGACCACCGCCGAGCAGGAGAATCGCCGGAAAGTCACCTATCGGTGTCGCCGCGCCCCCCAGATTGCAGGCGACCAAAAGCAGGCCCAATGTCCAGGAGACGTAGCGCTGATCAGATCCACCGAGCTTGAGCAGCACGTGCAGCACCGGCAATACCAGCACTAGCGCCGTCAGATTGTTGACGACGCCGCTCGCCAGATACATCGCGATCGCGAAGACCAGGGTCAAGCGCGCCGGCTTGGCACCGCTTCGCCGCGTCGCCTGCACTGCCAGACGATCGAAGAGACGCGACTCCGCAAAGAGCTGCGAGAGCAAACCGAGCGCCACCAGGATCACGAGCACATCCCAGGGCACCGCGGCGAGAATCGATCCGGTATCGGCGACCCCGAGCAGGGTCGCTGCTAGGCAAGAGAGCCCAGCCCCTGAGGTGACCAGCAGCACCCGCATCGTCGGCACAAAGGCCTGGGCGACGAGCGTCAGGATCAGGATCCCAGAGAGAATTATTTGTGGATCACTCATGGGCCCAGGACCTCGGTGAAGGTGCTGCGCGCGACCTCGGCGAACCATCGGGGATACACATGCAATGCACCGCCGACCACATCCCAGGCGAGCAGCGATCGAAACTGCGTGCGCACATCGGGACCCGAAACCCGAAGCCACTGACCGCTGACGTGCACAACGTGGTCATCACCGCCGTAAATGAAGGTCATCAGCGCCGCCCTCGGTCCGGCCCAAAGCTGAAAATCAGAGAGGCCGACCGCAGCCACCCGTCCGTCGTCGCCGGCCACTTCGTAGTTCGCCAAAACCCGGCGCCACTCCGGCATCAACGCCCGGCCCTCGGTGATAAAGCCGACCTCAATACCGCCTAGCAGCGGCAATAAATTGTCGAGATGCGCCGCCTCGAGACCGACCACCAAGAGGCGCTCAATGCCGCCTAGAGCCTTGACGACCGGGGCTGGATCGATCACCGGCGGCTCCTCCCCGGCGAGCCATCGGGCGGCCGCGTAGTCGAGCACTGGATACTCGCGGCCCAGGCGATCGCGAAGCTCCGCCACCGCCACCGCGCCCCCGACCTCCGCGAGTTCGTCGATGAAAAGCTCCGCCGCCGATGCCATGCCAAGCTCCGCCGCCGCGATCCGAAATGCCTGACCGAGCGCCGGCGGCAGCACGCTCATGCATCGCCGCCGGTAAGACGACGGAGCAGAGCATCGACCAGGCAGAGCATCGCCGCGTTCGCGAGCGCGTGATGCGAAGGACCGTCGGCGAGGCAGTCGGCCATCGCCGCAGCGCTCGTCCGATCGCCCCCGGCGAGCTCCTCCAGAGAGGTCATCGGCATCGTCAGGGGGTAGTTTGGATCCCCCTTGGAGTGCTCGGCTAAATGGGGCGGCAGCCGCAGAGGCACCGGCGCCCGCTCGCCCTCGAGACTACCCGCCGGTGCACCGCCCGCGGCCTCCAACGCCCGCCCGAGCAGGCTAAGCAGGACAAAGCTCGACCCCCGATGGTGGACCGGTCCCTCGTCCGTAATGCAGCGGACAACAAAGGCCCGATCAGCCGCAAGCGGCACCCAGGGGACGAGCAAACGCTCGATCTCCTCGGGGTCAATGAATGCGTCGACGGTCGAGTACGCCGCAGGATGATGTGGATCGTGCGGACCGTGCGGACCGTGCGAATCGTGCTCTCGCTCGTCACGCTCGCCCTTTGGGCCCCCAGAATGGCTGCGATCACCCGGCATCTCTCGGTCGACGACGATACAACGACGCCGACCTCCTGTCACCGTCGCCCACGACAGATGTGATCACATCTGCCCCGCAGTATCTACGGGCGCGCACACATGCAATCCAGTCCGAAGTGACGGACAAAACGCCCCCGGCGGCGGTCCAAACCACGCAGGCACAAGAGATCTACGAAATGACAGGGACTAAAAAGAGAAGTGTACTCATTGGGGTAATTCATCTGGCTCTACGGCACCGGCCTCACCGACATGAGCGTGCTCGTCAGCGTCACCGAGTTGACCGCCCTCAAGCTCGCCGACAACCTGAAGCTCACCAGCCTGGCCAGCCTCAAGCAGCTGAAGGTCGTCCGCGAGGCGCTCATTCTCCGCGGCCACCCGAAGCTCGTCGCCATCACCGGCCTTGACAACCACGAATCGGTGGGCGCATCGATCTTCGACGACACCGCACCCCGGCGATGTGGTCCGTCCCGACAAGGGCTACGACGCTGCGCCGCCCGTGCTCAGGGAAAGGGATGACCGTTGGGGAAAAGCAACGCCATCTTGCGCTTGATAAACGCCTCCTCCTCGCGGTGCAGGGCGATCAGCGAGTCGACGTACTCGGTCTCTACCCCGAGCACGCTAGCCATCGCCCGGATCGTCATCTCTTCGCGCGGGTCGAGCACACCATCGGCGTCTGAAGCCTTGATCGCGTGGAAGATCAGCGCGTGGGTGAAGAGACCGGGGCGTTCGGTGCTCTGCATCAGCTCGGCGACGTCGAGATCGCCGGGTTTGATCGTGCGCAGCGTCTCGAGCAGCTCGTACGAGCCCCCCGCCGACGCACAAAAGCCGAGGATCCACTCGCGCTCATCGTCTGCCAGTTCGCCGTCGCCGGAGGCACAGACGACCAGCGCCTTGATGTAAGCCTCGAGGATCGGCATGAGCTTGCGCAGCTCATCGAGGTTGTGGGTCTTCGGCAGTCGGCAGCCCAGCTCGTAGCGACAGAAGTGCATCTGAGTGCGCAACAAGACCGCACGGTCGCCGACATCGGGCGTAGCGTTGACATCGATGGTGTGGTGCAAGCGATCGGATTCGTCCATGACTCTCCTGCGGTTCGCAGTGAGGGCGAAGGCCCCGCGCGAACACGGCAGGAGCCTATCAGGATGAGCGCACGGGACAAGGCCGAGAAGTCGTGCGTACTCGCTCATTTTGCCGACGGGTCTCCATCCTGAGCCACCTAGGTCGTGCCACGACCCCTGCGAGCGAGGTCGCAGCTTGCCCCGAGTGACAAGACCGCCCGCTCACGGGTGCAGTGCGGGCTCTTCGACGCATCTCCAGCCGCTCTTTGCCGGGCCGCAGAGCAGACTCATCATTGTCTCTATTGGTCCCGGATCCCCGGATCCCCGGGACCCTCCCGGACCCTGCCGCAACCGAAACGACATCTCGCACGGCAACGATCTCGCGAGGCCAAAATTCTAGGCGAGCGAACGCTCCCCCCCTCCGGGTGCGGCGAATCGTCGCTTGAGATCTCCGGTACCGGTGACACCACATCACCGGCACTGCTCGGGGCCGACAGCGACGATTATACAATTTTATAGTCATACAATCGTCATGCGAACCACCAAACACCGCTATTGAGGCGGCGGACAAGTCACGTTGCCGAGCGCGTTGCCGGTAAAATCTGAGTACGTGTAAGGCTTGTCGAGCCCGTCGTAGAGGCCGAGGATCTGGAGGCTGTCGGTATCGACCTTAACGGCGACCGCAGAGCCCATCTCGTCCTCGCCTACCCAAGAGACGCCCCAGAGGTTGCCCTCGTGATCAAAGCCGACCCCGCGGATCGAATGCTCGCTCTTAAACACAGGCCCGAGGGCGAGTGTCTCCATATCGATCGAGTTCACTCCCTGCTCCGAAGCGACCCACATCTGATTGTCTGGCCCCTCGGCGATACCGGCCCCGGTCAAAAAGCCGTTGACAAGGTCCCACTGCTCGGTCTCGGGGTCAAAGCGCGCCGCCCCGCTGCCACCCAAGGAGATCGACGAGAGCCAAACCCTACCGTAGTGATCGACGGTGATCCCGTAGGGCCCGACGTCGCCAGGAATGTCCCAGAGCTGGTAGGTGAAGTTATCGATGTTGACCCGCGCCAACTTGCCCGCGCCAAAGGCCATCGACGTGAAGTAGAGATCGCCGTGGGAGTTCACCGCCCCCCCGTAAGCGCCGAGACTATCCCCAGAAAAAGTCTTGATCTCGATCTCTTTCTCGGTCTGCCCGGTTTCGCCATCGATCAGATGCACAAAGACGCCGCCGGGACCGCCCAGGCTGGGGATAAACGACTTGGTGGCACTCATCACCGTCCACACCTTCTCATTGGAGGAATCACAGGTACCGGGCTCGACAAATCCCTGGGCCCAGGCGACCGGGCGCTGATTGGTGGTGATCGTCTCAAAGTCTCGGTACCACGCGCGGCATTCCTCCTCGTCCCAGGGCAAGACGTCGTCCTTGCCGGTCGAGGTCTGGATCCCCGGTTTGCCATTGGACTCGACACAATCACTGACCTCGGCCCAAAATTTGACCAGACCGCCGGCCCGGTTGGCGACCGCTACATCACCACTCAGGGACACCGATGTCCGCGAGGGATTGCCCTTGCCATCGGCCCGCGTCAGGTAGCGGGCCTCCTCTTCAAGGGTTACCATATTGACCTTGGAGACCGTGCCCTCCGGCGAGTTCGCGATCCACACATAGGAGAATTCGCAACCGCAGTCGCCGCCAACGCCGGTGTCGGGCCCCGCGACATCGAGCTTAAAGCCGCCGGTGCTGCCGTCGCTACTGCCCGAGGCACTCGCACTATCAGCAGTACCAGCGCTCCCGCTGCTCATGCTCGCACTGCCTGAGCCCGCCCCCGTCGTCACGCTACCGGAATCCGAGTCACCCCCCGAAGAGCCGCTGTGGGTCGCGCTGGTGACGTTGCTCGCACTCGTGATCTGGGTCGCGCTACCTGCGTTACTATCGCTCTCGGCGACCGAATCTCCACAGGCGCCGAGCACCAGCACCGACGCCAACGCCCAGAAAGTGACACTCATAGAGGTGGGGGGGATGCGATATGTAGGACTCATGATGACTCTCTCCGCTACTCATACCCGAATACATACAATCGCGCTCGGTCTTCGAGGCTCTCGCACTGCGGAGTCTGCTCAACTCCGGCAACCGACGAGTTCGGCCCGATGCCAGCAAGCAGTCACCAAAGAACGCCGATTTCCCGGTTCCCGGGGCGAGTGCGCTCCGATCCCGGGTTCGGATCAATACAAAATTTAATGAGACGAAACTCACCCATGAGGGTCGCTCGCTCGCTCCTCGGCCGACGGCCTCCCTTGCCCGACAGCTGCCCGTGTTTTTGCACCGGGAGACAATTTCGCGGGGGGCGGGGGCCCCCGTGGTCGACAGCAACGGCTACGGCAATTAGTCTACTCCCGCAAAATGAGCGAGATAAACAGCGTTCGGCACCGCCGCAACATCAACGTGACCTGGGGGGATTGTGACGCAGCCGGCGTCGTCTTTTACCCCCGATATTATGAGTGGTTCGACGCTTCGACCCACGCCATGCTCGCCCAAGTAGGGCTCGACCACCGCCGGCTTCGTCAAGAGTTCAACGCGCTCGGCACCCCTCTGGTGCGTGCAGAGGCCAATTTTCGCAGCAGTGCGACCTACGGCGACGAACTGCTCGCTGAATGTCATGTCGCGAAGGTCGGGGTCCGCAGCTTCACCGTCGAACATCGGCTCAGCCGAGCCGGCAAGACCGTCGTGCAAGGGCGAGAGGTCCGGGTCTGGGCCGAGCCCGGGCTCCCCGGAGAATCCACAATGCGCTCAGCTCCGCTACCCGATTCAATCGTCGCGATCTTGGAGCCCAAAGAATGAGCCCAGATCAGCACCCGCGAATGCCGCTCGCAAGCAGCGAACGCCTGCGCCTAGGCGACCTCCACCCCGGTCCCCGAGCGCGCCTCACAGCAGCGCTCTATTCCCTGTGGAGCGAGTATTTTGTCGGCGCCGATATACACACATTTACCAAAACCCACATCTACGAGGATACCCGATTAATACTCGGTTTTGGCCCAGGGGGCGACCTGGCAGCATTTGCCAATCTCAACGTCTATGCCCTCCAGGTCGGCACGCGTCGCCAGCGGGTGATCACCAGCGGCCTCTTTATTCGCCAGGACTATCGGGCGACCGCTCAAATGGTCCAACTGGGCACCCGCGAGGGTCTCCGGATCTGGAGCGAGCATCCCACACAGCCCCTTGGAGTCCTTACATTGGCGACCCACCCGCTCTCATTTTCCGCAATGAGTCGACTTATCAGGCAATTTTATCCCCACCCAGAGTGCGAGACGCCATCTGAGATCGTCGAGACGATGCATACGATCGCGCGCCTGCGAAACCTGCCCGTCGACCCCAAAGACCCCTTTCTCATCCGCTTTCCGGCTCGCTCACGCCATCCGGATCGGATCCGTGCATCTCGCACCTATCGCCGCGGAGGTCCCGCAATTGACCGCTTTGAGTCGAGAGCCCCGGACTGGGCCGAGGGACAGGCGTTGATGGTCTACATGCCTTTTAATACGACTAATGTGCGCGGCGTCATCCGCCAACTGCCCGCCGCCGTTCGAGCGCGTCTGCACAGGAGATCATGATCGAAGGGTCATGATCTCTGGCTCGCTTCTAATGTGAACACAAATAATGGCCCGCACCGAGCCCTGAGGTTCAGTAGAAATTGACCTGTAAACCGAGGGTACCCATCAATATCTGGGCCTGGCTGTTGTTTAGCACAGCGTTCGCCTGCAACACGACGCCCAGGTTCAAGCGCTTAAGGAGCCAAAAATCGTAGCCGATATCTACAGCCAGCCCCGCCCCACTCCGACTCGTCTTGCTCATATCGTCGGTACCAACAAGAACCGAAGGGCCAACCCCAGCCCCGAGAACCAGACCCCGATTCGCGATCGGGAAGTAGAGCACCTCGAGCATCAAGGAAACCCCGTCCACGGGAATATCTTTCCCCAGCAAAGCCACGACCCGACCGCCCAGGTACACCTTCTGCCGAAGCCGACCGCCGCCGTGCACGAAGAACATGCCGCCGAATCCACCACCACTGTCGCTCTCAGTGAGGCCGAAGGCATTGTCTGCCTTAATGTTGGCCCATCCACCTCCCAGCCCCAGCCCCAGCCCCAGGTACCAATCGTGGCGAACCTTACGATCCTTGGGCACGACCTCGACCATCGGCAGCTCCGTGTCGTCCACCTCGGCAGGCTCGCCTTCGACAGGCTCGCCTTCGACGGGCTCGCCTTCGACGTCAGGCTCGTCCGAGATCGAGATCGATGAAGTCCCCTCGTCGACATCTTCTTGAGGTTCTTCGTCCTCCGCCTCTGAATCCGAGTTCATCCGCTCGTCCGCACTCGCATCCGGTGCGGCGACGGCAGAGCCCCCGACAGCCGCGGCTGCGAGCCAAAGAGCGACCCCATATCTGCACCCCGAATGAAGCACGGCGCCAGGATATCGAGAGCAGCAGCGCGATCCACCGGAAAAGCCAGGCCCCGGCGATGGTTGTGCGGCTTCGCACCGCACGCAACCCAGCGAGGAGTTCGACCACAGCCGCCCCCGCGAAGTCCGCGAGCCGGCGCTCAAGACCCAGAGAGCCGGCCCAGGCGCCCATAAGGCCGCCTCCAGAGGATAATGTGAGGTCATCTGCCCCCAATACTCAAGAGTTTCGAATGCGCCCCATCGTGCGATAATCCGCTGACCGCAGGCGCACAACGCCTCGGCCCATGGAGCCTCCGATGATCCGTCGCCTCGCCTCTGCCAGCTCGATCTCCCTCCTTCTTAGCGTCGCCTGCAACGGCGACGACTCGGCGACCGGCGCCACCGAAACCGGCTCGAGCTCAAGCTCCAGCGACGGAAGCACCAGCGACACCACGAGCACAACAACGTCGCCGCCCGCGTCGGTGCCGATCCGCTATTTCTTGCGGATCGATGACGAGCTACCGCCACCGCTCGTGCTCGAGATGGACAAGGACAAGGCGCTCGAGATCTTCGGCGAAACCGCAGCTCGCAACCTCGAGCTGCTCGAAGTCGACTCGACGCCGATGCTCATCAATGCTCTCACCGAGATCCAAGTCTCCTGCGGCACCTTCTGGCAAAACTACAGCGAGAAGCCCAAGCACGACTGCTCCAAAACCGAACTCGGCCAGACCTACGGCGAGGATTGGCAGACCTCCGCCGAGTTCGGGCTGGTGCGCATGCTGACGATGACGCCGATCAACGCGGTCGTCAAAGGCACCTCGCTGGAGCCGATGGCCAATACCCTGGCGAGCATCAACGACCCGGACCTCAAGTTCTCAAAGGTGCTCGCCGACACCTTGGGCATCGATCAAACCCAGCCCTTCATCTCGATCGACGTGCTGGTCGCGGCCCTCAAAAAAACCCTCCTTTACTCGCACCCCCAGGTCGAGAACGACGAGGGACTGCTCAAGGTCACCCTCTGGGATGCGGTCAACGACATGCAGACCCTCTCGGTCGCCTACGGCCCCGACGGCGAACACCCGGGCATCCTCTACGGCGACAGCGACGGCTTCGAGACCTTCAGCAACGCGCTCACCGATCGCTTTCTCATGAAGGTCGTCGCCGAGTCCAACCTGCGCTGGGTCGACGGCATCGACCTCTCGGTCGGCGGCGGCGACATGTTTGTCACCGACGCCGAGTCGATCCTCACCTTCGACTTCCTCGACCCCGAGAAGCTGGTGATCACCGGCATCTTCGGCCAAGAGAAAAAAATCGACGGCAAGGACAACCCCGACTACGGCAAAGAGCCGACCATCGACATGCGCTTCCGCCTAGGCGAGCACATGCCGGAGATCCTGCCCTGCACCGATGCGCCCGACTGCTACGAAAATTACCCGAGCGGCTGGATCGACGTCGAGGGCAACCCCAAGGGCGTCGGACCGGTCGGCTCCGACACCATCTGGAACCTCAAGCCCTGGCTCCTCGAGTACATCGTCGGCTACTCGGCGCTGCTCGCCTACGGCTACGACCCGCCGCTGCACTACGATAAGTGCCTGCTCTCCTACGACATGAAGACCTGCGCCGCCGGCATCTGGGTCGGTCCGCCCTCCGGCGACGAGCTGCTGCCACCGGATAGTTTTCCCTTTGAACCCGGACCTGTCGGATGGAGCATCTTCAAGGCCTTTGACGTGCCGACCCCGACCCCGCAATTTCTTTGGGAGCTGCTGATCGAGATCGCCGAGGTCGCGATCCACGATACCAACGGCGACAAGATCAAGGACATCGAGCCCGGCGATGCCAACCCCCTCTTCGCGCTCAAGGGCGTGGGCCTTGGCCTCTCCGCCCAGGATATGATCGACCAGATCCGGCCAAAGATGCAGGAGCAGGCCGACGAGGTGGCGAACGTCATCCTCGGCAAGTACTGGAAAAACAACGGCCACCTGGACTTCTACTACCGACGCCCGCCCACCGGCGGCATGCCCTACCTGTACTTTGTCGCCGAGAGCGACCTGCGGCCGGACGAGAACAACCCCGACACGCTCGCCGCCTACACCTACACAAAACCCGGCTTCTTCTCCTGCGCCGAGATGACCGATGGTTGCAAGGTCTCGTCAACCGAGATCATGGACGTCGCTGATACCAGCCACGAGAAGTACCTGCTGCCCGAGGGCGAGAGCACCCTCTACGTCGAAGACGACACAGGCAAGGCCTACGAAGTCGGTTTTTACGTGCCGAGCGGCCCCAACCCCACCGAGATCATCGCGACCGTGAGCGCCCTCTAGGCCCGCCTCGCCCCCCCCCACGTTGGACCCACGTGAGACCATGATGTTTTCTAGGCAACCGCACCCCTTCCTGCTCATCGCCCCCTGGCTCGTCGCTATCAGCGGCTGCGTCGAGGAGGTCGAGCTCGATCCGGCTCCCTTGAGCGACGAAATGGCGCTGGGCGAGACCCGCACCGTTGAGCTCCGCTTCCTTACGATCGACGTCAAGAACTTCTCGCAAACCCTCGATCTCGAGACGATCAAAAAGTTCCCGCGGAACATCCTCGACAACACCTGGCTCCTCGATCTCGACGCCGAGCCACTGGTCTACAACGCCCTATCTGTCCTCAAGGACACCCCCTCCGACGAGGTCTACGCGCTGCCGGGTCCGGCCCACAACATGTGGAAGCTGCTGACCATGACCCCGGACAACATCGTCCTTGATGGCACCAGCCTGGCGCCGTTGATCGGCGTCGGCAAGGCGATCGGCCTCCCGCCTTCGCTGATCCTCTCGGACCTTATGGGCATCGCCGCAAACGAGCCCGCGATCTCCACCGAGTTGGCGACACGCGCGGTGCTCAACAATGTGGTCGCCACCCACCCGAACGCCCAGCTGCGCCGCGGCGTGATCACCCAGGCCAACCCCGAGGGGCTCTATCCGGTCACCAAAGACTCGATCCCGGTCTACCTCGCCGATGTGGTCGAGGATTTCAATAGCCTGCCGGTGACCTTTGGTCCGGTCGGCCCCGACCCCGAGCAGCCCAACAAGGCGGGCCATCCCGGCTTCATCACCGCGACCTCGGGACTCAAGGCAGCGCTCGACAACTTCGGCATGACCGTCACCGTCGACCTCAACGCAAGCCCCTACAAAGGCATCGACCTGACCACCACCGTCATCGGTTCGGTCAACAGCACGGCCAGCCAAATCGAGACCGTCTTCGATACCTCGAACCCCAACTGGCTCGTGCTCGAGGGCCTCGCCACCACCCTGGTGATCCCCGAGCTGACAATGAAGATCTACGAGAACCCGGCCTTCCTCGCCGGCGGCACCAACAAGGAGCCGGCGATGCAAGGTGACTCGCCGGTCTGGGACCTGCCGCCCTGGGAATTCGAGCGCCTGATCATGGACCTCGCCCGCCTGCGGGCCGAGGAGATCCCCGATCACTGCACGATCTACGGCCCCCAAGGGGAGGTCGACGAGCCCCTAGAAGCGGTCAACGTCTGCCTCGACACGGAGTCCTGGACCGAGATCACGGTCGACAAGAGCGTCGAAGGCAGTGTCACACCGCCGACCCCCTCGTACTTCTGGGATATCTTGATCGAAATCGCGCAAGTCCGTCTGCACGACGGTGGTATCGCCGAGGGCGACGCCGACATCGAACTCGTGCTGCACGATGTCGACGTCGGTGTGACCACCGAGGATCTCGTCGCGGCGATCAAGGAAAACCTCGGCGCCGACCCGGCCGCGCTCACCGACATCGCCGAGAGCCTCAACGACAACGCCAAGGGCGACCCCGACTTCTATTATTACCAGCCGGGATTTAGCAACCCAGAGAGCATTCAGGGCGACTACCTCTACTTTGTCACCCACGTCGATATCCGCACCGACGACTACAACATGTCGGTTCGGCCCTACTCGGGTTACCAGCACCCTGGTTTCTTTGCCGACGAAGCTCTGACCATCAAAGTCTCCGACACACAGATCATCGACGGGGATTCAACCCACGAAAAGATCAAGATCAACGCCGGCGATACGCTCTACATCGAGGACGACGAGGGCCGACGCTTCCGCCTCGATGTCGGCGAAAAACCAACTCTCCACCGGGTCGCACTCGACATCACCCGTCTCAATTAAGAATCCAGCCATGATGCCGCTTCGCACCACCACCCCAAGGGGCCGCCCACAGGTCCTCTGCCTCGCCTTCGCAATCGCCTGTCTTATCGGACAGTCTGCTTGCGTCGAAGAGGTCACGGTGCCGGAGCCCCCAGATAGCGCCGAGCTGGCCCCTGGCGAAACCCGCACCGTCGAGCTCCGCTTCCTCAGCTTTGAGGTCGAGGGTTTCGAGCAGATCATGACGATCGACGACGTGCGAGCGCTGCCCAAAAAGACCTTGGACGAGCTCTGGCTTCTCGACTACAAGCTCGCCGATACCCTCGACACCGTGCTCGTGCAGCTCCGCGACCTGCCGCCCGCCGAGGCCGACGCGCTCCCGCAGGCGGCACAAAATATGCGCAACCTCCTGCGCATGACCCCCGACAACGCCTCCCTCGTCGGCACCAATTTAGAAGAAGCCATCGCTCTCGCGAGCACCGTCGCGATCCCGCCAGCCAAAGTGCTCGCGGCGCTGGCCCAGGTCGGCGTCACCGAGAGCATGGTGCCCGCGGAGGTCATTTCGGGGGCCGTGCTCGATCTTTTGGTCACCTCGCACCCGACCGCCCAGAGCCGCAAGGGGCCGATCGACGCCGAACACCCCGACGGCATCTACCCGGTCGAACCCGGCTCGATCCCGATGACGCTCGGCGACCTCGCCTCCAACTTTGAGACCCTCGCCGAGCGCTTTGGAGCCGCCCCCCTCGACCCCGACGATCCGATGAGCCCGATCCATCCCGGCTTCATCGACAAGGCCTACGGGATCTCGATCGTCGAGGATTCCTTCGAGATGGCGGTCAAGGTCTCGGTTAACGCCCTGCCCTACAAGGGCGTCGATCTCGGCGATCTAAGCATCGCCAGCGTCAACTCGATCCTCTCCCAGGTCGATACGCTCTTCGATTACAGCGACCCGGATTGGCTGCGCGTCGACGGCCTAGCCGAGGAGATGGTCATCGAAGAGCTGACCATGTCGATCCACGAGAACAGCGGCTTTATTGCCGGCGGCAACGCCCGTGAGCCCAAACCTACCGGTAACTCCGTCTGCTGGGACCTGCCGCCCTGGGAGTTCGAGCATCTGATCATCGAGAGCGCCAAGCGGGCAGGCGCGTCGATAAACGACCATTGCGACGAGTACAGATTGGCGACCGACGCCCTCGCCTTTGAGGCCTGCGTCGACGGCGAGGGATGGACCGAGCTGACAACCTTTGCCGACATCGGTGACCCGCCGCCGCCTGCGTACTATTGGGATATCCTCGCCGAAG
>Ga0256845_1002680_pt1 | contig 12664 bp, 8 predicted proteins | sample RiftiametaG_FD_189101 | JGI IMG/M metagenome (GOLD analysis project Ga0256845, IMG submission 189101) | Tube worm associated microbial communities from hydrothermal vent at the East Pacific Rise, Pacific Ocean - Riftia | ecosystem: Host-associated > Annelida > Integument > Unclassified ... | reverse complement strand
ATATCCAAATTTGAATCCTTCAGATTTTGACTAGAATACAACTCATTATTTTGACTAGAAAACTTTGGCCATTTAAGAAATTAGAGAAATCAAAAAAGACGAATTGGACATTATTACTATTATTCTGATCACACATTACTTGTCTGATATTTATCTGGAAAAAATACGGTAAATTTGAGACAATGAATAATACAAAAACACCAAGTAACGACTATCATTCAGGTCCAATTTGTTGTGAAAAACAATTAGTATTAAAAGGAATTAAATGCTGAAATCATGTACACCTTTTAATTTAGATCGTTGTACATATTCTAAGAAAAAAAATCATCCACATTTTTGATTACACCTTATAATGCCAATAAAAATGGATACTTGATAAAGAGTTTGGTAGAATAAGTGTTCCTTCAAAATTTTTGAAAGGTGATAAAAAAAATCAAGATCCCCCTTTCAATACATGAAAAAAATGATCAGATATTCGTGTTATTTATTTTTATAATAACCCTATTTGGATGTCGTCTGTAATTAGGAATAACAACAGTGAACTCAGAAGTCTTACAATCAATTCTTATCTAGCTTAAACGTATACTGCAACATTATCGTTCTTGGTTGCTCTATTTTCAACGGACGAAGAGAATACACTCTATTTCCTATGTTTGCACTAATGATTGCAATTTTATGCTTTTCAGAAATATCATAAGAAATTCTTGCATCAAATATCCAATTTCCAAAACGATGAGAATTGAAATAATCCATGTAGCGAATATCTTGAATGTATGGACCTGTTGTACCATTTTCAAATTCTTCAATCGCAGAATCCATGTTAAGAATTTTACTGAAATACTTTACACTAAATCCTATTGCTAGTTTTTTAGCAATCTTGAACTCAAAATCACCTTTAACATTATGCAAAAATCTATATTTTAAAATTTTAGATGTAGAATCTAGCGATGTAGAATTGTAACTGTAAGGTCTATTCAACTCATCGTATGTATATATTAGCTCAGGATTTAAAGTTGTAGGAACGATGTAATTATACCCCGCCATAAATGTCAATTCTACTTTTTTCGATATTTTTGCTTTCCCAGAAAAAGAAGCATCTATCCCTAGAACTCTTGATTTCCCCGTATTCACAAACTTAAATCCAAATGTTGAGGATGGATTAACAGCAGGATCTCCCCAAAAACCAAAAAGGTATTCAATGGTATTCTGGTACTCTTGCCAAAATACAGCTACATCAAAATAACCATAAATTTTCCCAAATTTCAATCCTTGCTTCACCCCAATTTCAGCATTCCAACTTGTTTCTGGCTGGATTTCAGGATTTGGAAAAACACCAAAATTTCCTACGCCAGTTTTAATGTATCGTTCTGTAATGGTAGGAAAACGAAATCCTTGACCGTATGAACCTCGTAAATAAGTTTCTTGGTAAATTTTGATGCTTGCTCCTGCTCTAAAAATTGGTTTAATCTCTGTAATCGTATCGTTCAAAGCAAAATACTCCATTCTACCACCAACAGAAACATTGACTAATTCTTTGATTTTTTTCTCCAACTGACCGTATCCTGAAACATTCAAAATATTATTTGTTGGTGAACCACCTCCAGAATATAATTCAGCATAAGAATTCGTATGTGTTGCGACTAAACCACCGATAAAGTCTAAATCATTCAAATTCTTGAAGGTTTTCTGGTAATTGTAATTTCCATAATAGGTTGTCGCCTTACTTGACTGGCCAGCTGTCATATCATTATCAGCATACAAAACACGCATTCTAAATGAATGTTTACCATCCGTTTGAGTGAAAATATTCACGTAGGGATCAATGTTGAATATAAATTGTTTCCGAAGAAAAACGGCCCCAGGATAAGCTCTAAATAATCCTGAAGAATCATCCAACCAAGCAAATGTTAAATTAGACTCTGAATACATTACATTTCCATTCAATCCATAATTTACTCCCTTGAATTTTTTAGAACGAACACGTGTATTGAAATTCATTCTCGCCCTTGTAGAAGCCATCTGAGCATTGGAAAAATTAGAAATGGTATCTTCATACACAAACTCACCCGTAACAGGTGGACCGATGTATCCATGATCATAATTGACGTTTCCCCCAACTACAACATCAATGTTATCAATCATTCTAGAATGCAAGAAATTTACACCTGCAATCAACGGCACATCATTCCACCAAGTTGCACCGGTTTCATTCGGACGGGAATAAAAACCGGAATAGACATTCACTTTTGTTTTGGGTTTTGCTTTAGGGTAAGCTGTTCGAATGTGAATGGATCCTGAAAGTGCAGAAGACCCTGACAATACAGACGAAGCACCTTTAATCACTTCAATTTGATGAATATTTTCCACAGGAATAAACCCCCATTCTGGTCGACCAGCATCACCTGATAGCATAGGCATATCATCCACAATTACGGCCACTTTGGAACCAACGCCAAACGTAAAACCGGAACCACCTCTAATCTGAGGTTCACCGTCCAAAATATTCAACCCTGGCGTTTGATCCAATGCTGTTTCTATACTTCGAGTATTTTTATTCTCGATAATTTCTGGGCGAATAATTTCCATAGAAACCGTTTGGTCTTCAATTCTCTTGTCAAATTTACCAACTCTCACTTCTACACCTTCCATTTCTTGAACAACTTGATTCAGTACAATGTCATGTGTCAACGTTCTACTTTCGATAATTTTTATTTCAAAAGTATCCGTTATAAAGGAGGAGTACCTACAAATTATTCTTGCCTCACCAATCGGGAGTTCCAATAAATAGTTTCCATTTTCATCCGTCACATTACCAACTGTAATGTCTTTACGGTAAATAACGGAAGCCCCCATTACAGGTTCACCTTTTTCATCGATTACTTTTCCAGTAAGCTTACCTGTTTGAGAAAAAACAGCAAATGATGAAAGAAAAATTAGTGCAAAAAGTAAAATTGTTTTCATAGGCATAAAAAAGGCTGGTTCATGTAAAAGAACCAGCCAAAAATAATGTATTTTTTTGAATAACTAGTTTTTCAATACTTTGTAACTGTATGTTTTATCATTTGCAACAATTTTCACAAAATAAACACCCGACTTTTGATTGAAATTAATTATAGATTTCAACGTACCCGACTGAACAGATTGTCCTGTAGTAGAGTAAACTACATACTCTCCTTCAATGGATAAATCTGATTGAATATTAATTGTATTGGATTCATTGTTCAAAGAAACGATAAAATCATTGGATTCAGTTTCAATCACTCCATTTGTCGTTGGATTGTAAATCAATTCCATATCATCAATAAATAATTCATCACTTCCTGTTCCAACTCCAGGAGTTTCATTCGTAGTAAATGTTACTAAAATGTATGCATTTGATGATTGTGCTCCAGAGTAATCAAAAGGAACAGCCATTCTTACCCAACTTCCATTTGTAGAAGGAAAGTTACTAACAGCGGTAGCAGTTACTTCTGCAGAAGAACCAGCATCTTCTGGATCTCTATAATCGTAAGCACCATGCATAGTTGCTTTCATTCTTGCATTATCGTTTCCATTTCCAGGATTAAACTTCACCCAAAAAACAATAGAATCTGGTTGATCAGTTAAAGCTTCTGAAAAATTAGGGTCTGCAATTAAAGAAGTATTATAGTTATCCGGAGAAGACGCCGTTGTGCTCCCCATGTTCACAATTCCAAGCGTAACATTTCCATTGGCTACAATCCCCAAAACACTTCTTGACCAGATACGACAACTTTTAGTCCCCGCTGAGCCTGGTCGTACATCTACAGAAGACTCTACTTGAGAGGCTGCAAGTCCTGTCAAAAAAGAACTACCTTGTGCCGTTAAAAAACTATTCCAGTTTACAGGTTCTTCATCCCCTGCAACAGCTTCCCAATTTTCAAAATCGCTATTTCCTACTTGTGTTTGTCCGTAGGAGAAAACAGATGTTGAAGCTATTAATGTAATAAGTAAAATTATTTTCATATAAGTTATGTTTTTAGTTAGAACAAAGATAAAAAATTTAATTGAAATTTAAAAAGCGAACAAAGAAACCAACCCTTTGCCTAATTAAACCGTTATAGTAATAGAGGAGTTAATTAATCTCTCATTTGTTTTTGTTTATTAATGCTAAAACTACTCTATAGCTAAACTAGAATACGCCCGTTGAGAAACGGGCGTTTTTTTTTCACTAAACACATCATTGGTTCACGATGCAATAGGTATCAACAAAAAAACCGATACTCAATGAGTACCGGTTAAATTCTTTTACAAGAAGAGAAGGTCTAACGTTTGTGCATTCCTTCAGAAGAAACAGATACTTTCTTTCTTCCTTTACGACGACGCGCTGCTAATACTCTTCTACCGTTTTTAGTAGCCATTCTGCTACGGAAACCGTGTTTGTTTCTTCTTTTTCTTACTGAGGGTTGAAATGTTCTTTTTGGCATGATATATTCTTTATCTAATTGTCAATTTTTTTGGTCTGCAAATGTAATCATATTTTCTATTCTACAAAAGCTTTCTGTAATTTTCTCAAAAAAAAAAAGTTTTCTCGATTTTTAACAAGGATACTCTTACTTTTGCAGCACAAATTTAGCAAATAAAGACAATGCTCAAGCCAAAAAAGAAAAAAGAAGAACGAATTAAGCTTTCTAAAGAAAGTGTCCAGAAAGCAAAACGCATCTTCAAATACATGAAACCATATAAAGGTCAGTTCTTTATAGGATGGGTTTTCTTATTCCTATCTACTTTTATAGGATTACTCTTCCCTCTCCTTTTAGGACAATTATTGGGTGGAGAATCAGGAAATGAAAGTTCAATGTCTGCACTTTTCGAAAAAATGGACATGAATAACGTCAATTCTTTTGCTTTCGCATTATTTTTAGTTTTTGCATTTCAATCTATTTTCTCTTTCTTTCGTGTAGTTATTTTTACAAATGTTACAGAAAACACACTCCGTGACATCCGAAAAGATGCTTTTAAAAGATTAGTTTATATGCCAATGGATTTCTTTAATAAGAATAAAGTTGGAGAATTAACGAGTCGAATTTCTTCGGACATTACTCAAATTCAAGAAACATTACGTACAACTATCGCTGAATTCTTCCGACAGTTGGTTATTATTTTTGGTGGAATTGCTTTTTTAGCATTCATTTCAATGAAACTAGCCTTGATCATGCTCGCTTCATTGCCTGTGATTATCGTTATTGCTATTGTTTTCGGTAAATTCATCAAGAAATTATCAAAAGCTGCTCAAGATGAAGCTGCAGCATCCAATGTTGTTATTGAAGAATCTTTGATGGGCATTTCAAATGTGAAATCTTTTACAAATGAAAAATTCATGCTCGGGAAATACATTAAAATTGTTGACTCTATCCGAAACCTTCAAGTAAAAAGTGGCTTATGGAGAGGAGTATTTATCTCTTTTGTCATTTTCACAATGTTCAGTGCCATCGTTTTTATCATTTGGCAAGGTCTATTAATGACACAAGGACCTGATCCAGAATTATCCCGTGGAGATTTCTTCTCATTCGTAATGTTTACCGTTATGATGGGAGCATCTTTCGGTTCGGTTCCAGACATGTATGCCAACATTCAAAAAGCTGTAGGTGCAACCGAAAACTTAATGAACATTATCGAAACAGAAAGCGAAATAGAATTACACAAAGGTACTTCTAAACCTGTTATTTCTGGAAAAGTAGAATTCAAATCTGTCCATTTTAGCTACCCACAAAGAAATGACATCGAAGTATTGAAAAATATTAGTTTCAATGTTGACGAGAACACTACCATTGCACTTGTAGGTTCTTCCGGTGCTGGTAAATCGACAATCGCTTCCCTCCTATTGAATTATTACCCATTGACCAATGGGGAGATTCTATACAATGGGGAAAGTGCAGCATCCATTGATACACATCATTTACGATCACACATTGCCATCGTACCTCAAGAGGTTATTCTTTTTGCAGGAAGTATCCGAGAAAATATTCTTTTTGGAAATACTGAAGCATCGGATGAACAAATTATTGATGCTGCGAAAAAAGCAAACGCTCTAGAGTTTATCAATTCTTTTCCTGAAAAAATGGAAACGGAAGTTGGAGACAGAGGGATTCAGCTTTCTGGTGGACAGAAACAACGAATTGCCATAGCTAGAGCAATTTTGAAAGATCCTAAGATTCTAATTTTAGATGAAGCAACTTCTGCATTGGATTCTGAATCGGAAAGATTGGTTCAAGATGCACTGAATACACTCATGAAGGGTCGTACATCTTTTGTTATTGCTCACCGACTTTCTACCATTAAAAATGCAGATACAATTTTTGTATTAGAGAATGGCGAAATCATTGAGAATGGAAAACACGAAGAATTACTCTCTCAGAAAGGTACTTACGCTAAATTGGTAAACCTTCAAGGTTTCGATATAATTGATTAAATCAACATTATGACATTTACTTCCCTCGGAATATCAAAAACTTTTGTAAAAGAATTACAGAACCAAGGTTACGAATCTCCGTATCCGATACAAGAAAAAGCCATTCCTTCTATTCTAGAAAAGAAAGATGTACTAGGCGTAGCAAAGACTGGGTCTGGAAAAACGGTTGCTTATGTACTGCCTATTTTACAATTATTAAAGAATCAACCTGAATTAAAAAACAGACATATTCCTGTTTTAGTATTAGTTCCCACACGAGAACTAGCTATTCAGGTAGAGGAGGTTTTTAAAACATTTGGATTAGGATTAGATTACCCATCAAAATCGAAAGCGGTTTATGGCGGTGTTTCCATCAATCCACAGATGAAAACGATGAACAATGTTTCTGTTTTGGTTGCTACCCCTGGTCGTTTACTCGAATTAATTAGGTCTAAAGCACTTCATCTTTCTTCTGTATCTACATTGGTTCTCGATGAAGCTGATAAGATGTTGAACCTTGGTTTTAAAGCGGAAGTGGATGAGATTTTAGCTTTGTTGCCTAAAAAACGACAAAACATTCTCTTTTCGGCAACATTGAATCCTGAGATTGAACGGATAAACGAACTTTTATTAAAAAACCCAACCGTTGTAAATATTGTCCCAGAAGTTGAAACGGTTGAATTAATTAACCAAGTAGGTTACTTCATCGACGAAGAAAAGAAAGGACCTTTATTGCGTTTTTTATTGAAAGATAAAGAGATGCAACAAGTATTGATTTTCACCTCTTCTGTTTTTAAAGCAGACCAATTAACCGTAAAACTGCGCAAGAATGGTTTCAATGCACGTGCAATTCACAGTAAAAAAAGTCAAGGAGCACGACAAGAAGCCCTATCAACTTTTAAAGCTGGTAAATTGAATGTTTTGGTAACTACTGATTTATTGGCACGTGGAATTGATATTGAATTTTTGCCATTTGTGATTAATTACGAGCTCCCTCGTTCACCAAAAGACTTCATCCATAGGATTGGGCGTACCGGTCGAGCAGAAAACCCCGGAGAAGCAATTACATTTGTTACAGAAGAGGATAAACATCATTTCAGAGTCATTCAGAAAAAAATGAAGCATTGGGTAACGATGATTGATGGTGATAAATTGGTGTAGAACACTAGAAGATTAGAAACTCTTATTGCTTTATTAATCGATAAACAGTTCCATCATCAAGAACAACAAAATAGATTCCAGTCGCTAATTTTTCAGTCAACAGAACCACCTGATGATTTTTAAAAATGAAAGACACATCCTGTTTTTGTCCCAATTGGTTGATTAATTCAATATTCTCTACTGCTCCTTTAAAATTTAGAATTCTAATTTCGTTTGAAAAAGGATTTGGATACACTTCTATTTCTTTTTGTACACAATCTGAAGAATGAGAAACCAAATTCTCTCTTGTACCATCAAAATCTGTTTGACTCAGACGATAGTAAGTCGCCTCATTCCTTCGGTTTTTCAAAATTTTCACTGTGTAATTAATTTTTTCTTGTGAACTTCCTTGCCCATTTACTCTAGTTTCTTCTTTCCATTCAATTCCATCAATTGAACTTTCAATCAAGAAAAAATCATTATTGATTTCTGAAATTGTTACCCAGTTTAACACAACAAAATTATCATAACAATCCAATGAGCTTTCACTTAATGAAACAGGAAGAGGATAAACATTACAAGTTGTATTATTAATTTGCAAATTATATAATCGATTAGAGGTTTGCGAAGGACTTGTTGTTGCACTCAACCAAGAACTCCCCCAACCTACACGTCCAGGGTTTACGCCATCTGTTCTTGCATTCGTACGATCAAACCAAGGTTCATCCCACGTATTATCACTCCCTCCTCTTGATTCAAAAAGAACTTCAAAAGTACTTGCACCATCGTAATTAAAAGATGGAGCAACATTAAAGTTAAAAACATAAACTCCAGGTCCACTAAAAGTAAAATCACCACTATAGATTTCTGTAAAACCGGCTGTCCCTGGATAACCTAAAGAACCATCATAGTCGATCACAGAAGAATTTCTTACCCATATTTTACAATTTGTATAGGTATACGTATTCCATCCTCCAGAAGCATCATTATCCAAGCGAAATGAAATAGACGTCATTGTTTGAGCAGCTCCAATTTGAGAAGGGGTATATAAATTAGCCGACCAACTATAATAAGGCCATGAATCCGTTTTAAAAGGAAATTCAGGTGTATTTAAAGGACAATCAACTTGAGAATAAACAGAAGTTGATAAAAGAAATAGGAATAGTAGTGATTTAAACATTTTCAGGTAATTAAGTATCGATTAGGTTTTGCAAATATAACTAAAACACTTGAAAATCAAATTAATACTCCACCTTATACGGCCCCCCATTTTTTCGCCCATTCTTTCTCTTCTTTCAACGACACAAATGACCAAGCCACAATTCGTGTGCTTTTATTCCCTGTCCCCATTGGGATAGTTCTAATTTCTTTTGCATCTACTTCATCCAATGTTTTGTAAATTCCTTTTAAATTGGACTGCTTAGAAACAAGGGTCGTAAACCATAAACAATTCTTCGAAAATTGCTCACTTTCCAAAATCATATTTTGAATGAATTGATTTTCTCCACCTTCACAAATAAGCTCATTACTCAAACCTGAAAAATTTAAAACTGCTTCATCTTTTGATTTATTGGCTAAATTTTTATTTTTCCTTTTTGTTCCATTCTCTGCTTCTTCGATTGATGCATGAAACGGTGGATTACAAATCGTGATATCAATTTTGTCTTTCTTCGTAAGAATACCTTTAAAAAAATTGTTTTTATTCGATTGAATCCTACATCCTATGTTGTTTTTTAACATTTCATTGGATTGGATAATCTTTTTTGCGTTGTCTAGAGATTTAACATCAATATCTGTAGCAATAAATCGCCAACCGTATTCTGCAACACCGATAATTGGATAAATACAACTCGCACCTGTCCCAATATCTAAACAAGATATTTTATCTCCTTTCGGTATATTCCCAAAATTACTTTCCGTTAAAAGATCTGCAACGTAGTGAATATAGTCAGCCCTTCCTGGAATAGGTGGACAAAGATTTTCTTTGGGAAATTCCCAAGAATCAACACCGTATGTATGGTGCAATAATGCTTTATTCAATAAACGAACAGCTTCAGGACTAGAAAAATCAAGCGAATCATCTCCATATTTATTCGGGCGAATGAATTCTTTCAAATCTGGCTCAACCAAAATCAGTGCTTCTAAATCGTACCGTTCTCTATTTTTATTGCGCTTATGCAATCGAAATTTAGTGGTGTTTTGTGTTTTTTTCATTTTAAATCAATTATGGTGCTACCATTGCCATCATTTCAGCACAAGCAATTGCGCCGTACGTTCCCAAAGCATAACCAAGTACCGCTAGAATTGCTCCAACACTTGCTAAAGAAGGATGAAATGCTGCCGCTACAATTGGCGCAGAAGCCGCTCCTCCAATATTTGCTTTTGAACCAACAGCTACAAAGAAAAATGGAGCTCTGATTAATTTTGCAACAAAGAAAAGAATTCCGACGTGAACAAGCATCCAAATTATTCCAACCAAAATAAGCTGAGGTTCTTCGATTGCTTTTTCCAATTCCATTTTCATTCCAATCGTCGCTACAAGAATATAAATGAATACACTTCCTATTTTTGAAGCTCCAACTCCTTCGTATTTTCTCAATTTTGTCGCAGAAAGAATTAACCCTCCAGTTGTTGCTAACACAACTAACCAAAAGAATGAACTACTGAAAGGTGATTCACTCCCTAACCATGAAGTCATTATTCCGGACATCCATTTCCCTACATAATGAGAGAATCCAACCAATCCAAATGTAATTCCTAGTAAAACTAAGTAATCCGTTAATGTTGGAACTTTTGCAGTTGTTTTTTGGAAATTACTCATTTTCACTTTCAACTCTTCAATGGAAGTCGTATCTGCCTTTAACCATTTATCAAATTTATCGGCTCTTGCTGCTCCCCAAAGTAAAAATGCCATCCATAGATTAGCTACAACAATATCTACGGTAACCATTTTACCGTAGAAATCAGGATTGTAATGATATGTTTCTAGCATTGCTGCTTGATTTGCACCTCCTCCAATCCAACTACCGGCTAAAGTTGCAAAACCTCTCCACGCCGCTTGGTCTCCAATTCCACCCACAACTTCAGGGTCGATGAAGGTGTATACATAAATGGCTATTGGGCCACCGATTACAATTCCTACCGTTGCTGTCAAAAACATAATGATTGCTTTTGGCCCAAGGTTGATAATGGCTTTAAAATCAATCCCAATCGTCATTAAAATTAACGCCCCAGGCAATAGGTAATTTTTTGCCATTGTATAAAGACTGGAGTACTCTTTCGAAATCAGTCCAAATGAATCTAAAATTGCTGGGATTAAATAACAAAGCAATAAAGCAGGAACAAACATGTAAAACTTCTTCCAACCTTTAGATTTTAGATTTGAAGTATAAAATATCAATGCCAAAACAATTGCTAGTAAACCGAATACGATTGTATCCGATACAAAAGTGGGACGATCTCGGTAATCTACTTTAAAAGTCAATTGATTGGTTTGGCTCGATTTCATTTCCAATGTATCACCTCCATTAAACATCAACATCGAAACGTTTACGGAAGAATCCATATTTTTCAATAGAACAGGACGAATTTCTAACAAGGTCATCGATTGTATGTAATTCTCTTTGTGGAATTTAAGCTGAACAGAATCTACATGGGAAGGCATATCCAACATGCTTAAATCAACCAAAATAGAAGATTTCTTCTCAATAACAATTTTATCTTGCACACTGATATTAATGTATTCAAAAGATCCTGGTTCAAGTGTTTGCATAAAAGCACTGTCCACCAATTGGATATTTTGAGCAAAAGAAAGAGTAGTGATAAAGAAAAAAAGGAAAGAAAGAATGTTTTTCATTGTATGTCATTTAAAAAGAAAAACATCCTGATCATCGTTGAACGAGAAAAGGATGTTTTAGAATAATTTTATCAATGTTATTTATTTCACACCGTGCATTAATTTTTTAATTACAGGGGAAAGAACAAGAATTAAAAGACCTGCTACCAGAGGAACGACTGTAAATATCAAGAAAAAAGTTGATAAAGAATATTCTTCCGTAATATTTTCAATTTGTCCACCGAGAACAGCGGCTAATTTATTTCCAATTGCAATAGCTAAATACCACATACCAAACATGAATGCGATCATACGAGCAGGAACTAACTTACTTACATAAGATAAACCAACGGGAGAAATACACAATTCTCCAAGCGTATGGAATAAATAAGCAAACACTAGCCACATCATACTTACTTTAACACCTTCTTCCATTCCGTAAGAACCCCAGGCAAGCAGACCAAATCCAACCGCCATGACTATAAGTCCTAACGCGTATTTACCAGTTACAGAAGGGTTGTATTTCGATTCCCAAATTTTCGAGAATATTGAAGCAAATGCAATGATGAAGAATGAATTCAAGATACTGAACCAAGAAACAGTAATCGTTACTTCGTTATCGTTGATTTGTTTTACAGACGCTGTAATTACACCATTGTCTCTTTCGAAAAACTCACCATTCTCTCTAGCTTTCACAAGACCTGTTTCATCTAAAATACCATAAGCAGTTTTCTCATTGTTCATGGTGATAATATTAACTTCCTCACCAATAGTAAACGTTTCTGTATTTCCAACATTCTTTACAACAGAAACTATCGTAGCACCACTTGGTACATCCATGTTCTCAGTAATTGGAGTATTTACAAACAATAATTTTCCATCTTCGGAAGTTTTTTGTTTTCCAGACTCTTCATCCATGATTGCATCTCCTTGGATAGCTGAATATTCAACAGCATAAGAAACTGTGCTATAATCTCTGTTCAACATCCAACCAACAATTGACCACATACCTGCAAAACAAATAACGAGAACAATGTTTGATCCTGGAATAATTTTGTATGTTTTTTTCCAAAGGAGAATTAAAACATAAGAGATGAATAATAATGGAACAATTGTTAATAATGTATTGACAATATTATAAATTGTTGCAGCATTTCCTGTCATAACTCTATCTACAGAATCACGAGCAAAAAGTACCAAAGAAGTTGCCCCCTGTTCAAAGGATAACCAAAAGAACACAGTAAAGAACGCAAAAATAACAAATGCAATCATTCGATCTC
>Ga0256845_1002679_pt1 | contig 12674 bp, 10 predicted proteins | sample RiftiametaG_FD_189101 | JGI IMG/M metagenome (GOLD analysis project Ga0256845, IMG submission 189101) | Tube worm associated microbial communities from hydrothermal vent at the East Pacific Rise, Pacific Ocean - Riftia | ecosystem: Host-associated > Annelida > Integument > Unclassified ... | reverse complement strand
ACTCCAGCGTTACGCCAATAAAAAAGGCTAGTAACCGTAAAGTCACTAACCTTTTCTAAGTGGTTGATACACAACCATAATAATGGTGGCCCGGAACAGAATTGAACTGTTGACACAAGGATTTTCAATCCTCTGCTCTACCGACTGAGCTACCAGGCCACTGGTTTTACAAATTCTTAAAGATTCTAATCGTTGCTGTATCTTTAAGAGCGCGCTATTAAACTAGGATCGGGATTTAAAGTCAAGCGTGATGTTGGATATTTTTGAGTGATCACTGTTTTTCCGGCACGTATCCTTCAACTTTGTCGTAATCACCACCAAATAAAAACTTCTCCATTTCACCTTTAAGGTAAGTTCGAGCCTTTGCATCGGCTAAACTTAGGTGTTTTTCGTTGATTAACATGGTTTGATGCTTCATCCATAATTGCCATGCCTCTTGTGAGATATTTTCAATAATCTTTTGTCCGAGTTCCCCCGGAATAGGTGAAAATGCCATTGCTGGGGCTTCTTTTTGTAGTTTTTGACAAAAAACCATGGTGATTACTCTTTAATATTGAAATGTTGGTATAAGAATTTTTTAATCGGTGTGGGTAATGCCACTTCTTTTAATTGATTGATATTATGCCACGCTAGTTGATAACTATCTTCTATTCTGGTGCTTGTTAAGGCTTGATTGTTTTTTATTACTGTAATTTGTAAATGAAAATGGCTAAATGTATGTTTGAATTGCTGAATAATTTTTGTTTGTTCTGTTTGTTCTGTTGTTTGGTTTTGTTCGGGCAAACTCCATAAACCTCCCCATATTCCAGTTGGTGGTCGTTTATTTAATTGAATTTGAGATTGTTTATTTACGATTAAATTTAATGTGGCAAATTTTGTAGGCAGTTTCTTCTTGGGTTTACGATGAGGGTACTCTGCTGTTTTTCCTGCTAGAGCGGCTAAGCAGCTTTTTTGTAGTGGGCAAGACTCACATTGGGGTTTTGAGCGAGAGCATAAGCTGGCTCCTAAATCCATCATCGCTTGGTTAAAGTTGCCGGTGCGGGTTTTAGGTGTGTATTTGCGGCTGAGCTCCCATAACTGCTTGTTTACCTTGCTAACGCCATACCAGCCATTCACTAAAAAGACTCTTGCTAATACTCGTTTAACATTGCCATCTAAAATCGCCTCGGGTTGATCATAAGCTAATGACAAAATTGCGCCAGCAGTTGATTCGCCAATACCGGGTAGTTTGATTAATAATGTTAAATCTTGTGGAAACTGACCGGCATAATCATTGGCTACTATTTTTGCACAAGCATGAAGGTTTCTTGCGCGGGAATAATAACCAAGCCCAGCCCAAAGAAGCAGAACATGATCTAAATTTGCTTTTGCTAAAGCTTCAATGCTTTTAAAGGATTGAAGAAATTTTAAGTAATAAGGTATAACCGTTTTCACTTGAGTTTGTTGTAGCATGATTTCAGAAAGCCAAACTCGATAAGCGGTTTTATTTTTTTGCCAAGGCAAATCTTTACGACCTTGAGAGTCATAAAATTGAAGCATTTTTTTTGCAAAAAGTGGAGGTGTTATCACAAGTTAATTGGGCGTTATGTTGTTCATCAGTGTGGTAAAAAGGATTAAATAATATCGTAATAATACGGAATAAAAATTGATAATGTGATCCACATAATAATTACTAAAGGAACACCTATTCGCATAAAGTCAGAAAAACGGTAACCGCCGGCATTCATTACTAATAAGTTCGTTTTGTAAGCCATGGGTGTGGCATAACTAAAGTTGGCTCCAAATAATACCGAAATCACAAAAGGTTCAGGAGGTAAGCCCAAATGAGCGGCTACGCTAATGGCTATGGGAGTGCCGATAACGGCGGCAGCGTTATTCGAAACGATATTAGTGAGGATTGCAAGTAACAGCATTAGACCGCTTAAAATGAATGCAGGATGCCAGCCGTCTGTGGTATATAAAAAAACTTCGGCTAAATAGTCTGCACCACCTGTTTTTAGCAATGCTTCGCCTAAGGCTAAACTGGCCACTACAATTAATATTACTTGAGTACTTAAAGCTCTACCCGCATCGCCCCAATCTAAACAGCGAGTGATTAATAACAGTAATACACCAACTAATGCACTAATGGCGATAGGCAAAATTCCTACGGCGGCAACACCAACAATGCCTAACATAATGGTTAGTGCTATTGGTGCTTTTGCGGTATGGGGCAAGTCAGTGGTGGCATCTAAGATTAAAAAATCACCGCGAACTTTCATTTCAGCAATTTTTTCACGAGAGCCTTGTACTAATAATATGTCACCAACATGTAATGAAACATTGCCCAATTTTTTAAATAGGTCGACTTCTTTACCTTCTCTGTGTAAAGCCACAGCGACTAACGAATATTGATCAACAAAACGGATGTTTTTTAATGTAGAACCCGCTAATGGAGAACCTGGGGCAACAATCACTTCGACTAATTGTTGATCATCAGCCGTTAATGGATGCTCATCATCAATTTGTTGCTTACCAACAAATAACTTTGCTCCAAGAATGGTTTCATAATCTTTTAAGTTTTCAGCCGTGTCCGACACCCTTACTTTATCACCTGGGCTTAAAATAACATCGGGCATGGGCATAATTCGAATGTCAGAATGATTGCCTGTACGCTGTATTCTATCCACTTTAAGTAAGCCATCTGAATGTTCAATAATTTCTGCTAATGTTTTACCAACAGAAAAGCCATCTTCATCAATGGTTAAATGAGCGGTAAAAATACGAGGTGATTTATCGCTTAACATAGCTTGGCGTTCAGGTAACATTTTAGGGGCGATTAACCATAAATAGACAATGGCAACGCTGCCCGCAACTAACGCCGGTACAGCAAAGTCAAACAGGCCCATACGCGCCATACCTTGTTCTGCGGCAACGGCAACCACTAACAAATTTGTAGATGTGCCAACTGTGGTAGACATGCCGCCCACTAAAGTAGCAAAGCCCATTGGCATGAGTAATCCAGAAGCTGAGGTTTTAGTGCGAACAGCAACACTCATTAAAATTGGCAACATCAATACGACAATTGGCGTGTTATTCATAAAAGCGGACAATACGCCAGCAATAATTAAAGTGATTAACAATGAAAAAACGGGACTAATTCGCCATAATTTTCCGAGTAATCTACCAACGGGTTCTAATGCGCCAGTACGAACTAAGCCTTGCCCTGCAATCATTAAAGCGCAAACAGCAATTAATGCTTCATGACCAAAACCGAAGAAAAAGTCGATAGATTCAATGTGTTCGCCAGCAATTGAAATAAACGGAAAAATTTCAAAACCGACGGCTAAAAGAATTAATACACCAAGGCAGCTGGATTCAAGTCGAATATCATCTCGCCTAAACAAATAGAGTGCGACACCTGTCAGTAATAATACGGCTAATGCATGGTAATTAGGTATGGAAGGAAACATGAAGTAATTAATTCACTCTATTTAGTGTCGGTTTAACTTTCGCTAGATAACTGCTTTTTGAAGCGCAAAGGCTATAAACTAGCATTATTTGATAAATGATCAATGCTTTATTGAAATTAGTTATTGGTTAATTCTAGCCTAGATTGTGTAGCTTGCTATAATTCGACAATATTGTCACATAATTATTTGGTTTAACATTGCAGCATATAAAACGAAAAATTCGAAGTTTTGTCAAAAGAGAAGGTCGAATGACCGCTGGGCAGGCTTTGGCCTACGAATCAATGATGCCGATTTACGGCTTTGAATATCAAAAACAGCTTTTAGATTTTGAGGGGTTGTTTGCTAATAGTCGTCCTGTTAGTGTCGAAATTGGTTTTGGTATGGGGGCGTCACTGGCTCAACAAGCTTTGCGTTATCCAGAACGTAATTTTGTTGGCATTGAAGTGCATCGTCCGGGTGTTGGTGCTTTATTATTAAGAATGAAAGAAAATGAATTAACCAATATTAGAGTGATTTCTCATGATGCTGTTGAGGTATTAAGCGATATGGTGGCGAATGACTCGATTGAATTAGTACAACTGTTCTTTCCTGATCCTTGGCATAAACGTCGTCATCATAAACGGCGTATTGTTAATCATGAATTTGTTGAATTATTATATTCAAAACTCAAACACGATGGCCAATTTCATATGGCAACGGATTGGGAAGACTACGCAAAACATATACTTAAAGTGATGCAAGCCAGCACAGGTTGGTTAAATTGTTCTGCTACGGATGATTATATTCCAAAGCCTGAGGACAGACCGTCAACCAAGTTTCAAAAAAGGGGAGAAGGATTAGGTCATGGAATGTGGGATTTGATGTTTACTAAAACGATAAAAGAATAACGAGATAAATCTTAATGATAAAGCAGTTAACCGTTGATGACTTGGTCAAATTGATTGAACAAGAGAACCCATATGTAATTGATATTCGTGATTTAAACAGTTATTCCAACGGTCATATTGCGGATTCAATAAGAATTGACAATGATAACTTTCAGTCATTTGTAGAAAATGCCGATAAATCACGGCCAATTGTCGTTTGTTGCTATCATGGCCACTCGTCTCAGCAGGTTACCGCTTTAGTACAAAGCTTAGGATTTGTCGGATACAGTTTAATCGGCGGAATGAGCAAATGGTCTAACTCTCAGCCTGTAATCAAAGATTAGCGGTTTATTGCGGATCTTTATTTACCAACTATTAGTAAATTGATTGCTTCATAGAGCGGGTTTTGAGAAAATACGCCCGTTCAAAATACTCACTTACCGTAGAGTACATTAATCTCAGGAGTCTTTATGTCATCTCGTTTTCAGTTAGCTAACGCTATACGTGCACTAAGTATGGATGCCGTTCAAAAGGCTAATTCAGGTCACCCTGGTGCCCCAATGGGTATGGCAGATATTGCACAAGTCGTTTGGGGTGATCACCTTAAGCATAACCCAAGCAACCCAGGTTGGGTTAATCGAGACCGCTTCGTTTTATCGAATGGTCATGGCTCTATGTTAATTTATTCACTATTGCATTTATCAGGTTATGCATTATCAATTGATGATCTTAAAGATTTTCGTCAACTGCATTCTAAAACACCCGGTCATCCAGAACTAGGTTACACACCAGGAGTAGAAACGACCACGGGACCTCTGGGTCAAGGGATTGCAAATGCTGTTGGTATGGCTATCGCAGAAAAAACTCTAGCCGCTCAATTTAATCAACCAAACTTTGAAATTGTTGATCATCAAACTTACACTTTTGTTGGAGATGGCTGTTTGATGGAAGGGATCTCTCATGAAGTTTGTTCGCTTGCTGGAACCTTAGCTTTAGGGAAGTTAAATGTTTTTTATGATGATAATGGTATTTCTATTGATGGCGAAGTGGACGGTTGGTTTACTGATGATACAGTAAAACGCTTTGAAGCATACGGATGGCATGTGGTTGCCAATGTTGATGGTCATGATCCTGCAGCGATAGAAGCCGCAATACAACAAGCAAAAGCAGAAACTCAACGTCCGAGTTTAATTTGTTGCAAAACAACCATTGGTTTTGGATCGCCTAACAAGGGTGGCAAAGAAGATTGTCACGGTGCGCCTTTAGGGGCCGATGAAATTGCATTAGTGAGAGAGAAGCTTGATTGGCCGCATGCGGCTTTTGAAATTCCAGCCGAAATTATGAATGATTGGGATGCTCGTGAAAAAGGTAAATCACTTGAAAGTGACTGGAACGAACAGTTTATTGCTTACACGGAAGCTTTTCCTGAATTAGCGGCAGAATTAACCAGACGATTGAATGGTCGGTTAAACAATGATTTTACTGCGACAGCTAACAGTTATATTGCTGCAACCCAGCAAGCAAATGCGGGCATAGCAACTAGAAAAGCCTCTCAAAATGCGATTCAAGCTTATGCAGGCCAATTACCAGAATTTATTGGTGGTTCAGCCGATTTAGCCGGCTCAAATTTAACCAAGTGGGGCGAATCTAAAGTGATTGATAGCTCTGATGCGAGTGGTAATTATATTAATTACGGTGTACGCGAATTTGGTATGTGCGCAATTATGAATGGTCTTAAGTTGCACGGTGGGTTTATTCCATTTGGCGGCACTTTCTTAATGTTTATGGAATATGCACGTAATGCGATAAGAATGGCGGCTTTAATGAAACAGCAAGTGGTTTATGTGTTTACTCATGATTCCATAGGCTTAGGTGAAGATGGGCCCACTCATCAGCCAGTTGAACAGCTTGCGTCAATGCGTAGTACACCAAATTTAACAAATTGGCGCCCTTGCGATGCAACAGAAACGGCAGTGGCTTGGAAAATGGCGATAGAAAACCAAACGGGCCCAACGGCTTTAATTTTGACACGCCAAGGTTTACCGACTCAACCAAGATCAGAAGCACAGCTGGCCGTTATCGAAAAAGGCGGTTATGTTTTACTGCACGGTACGGATTCACCTGAACTCACAATTATTGCTACCGGATCAGAAGTTGAATTAGCCGTGCAAGCCGCTAATCAATTAAAAGGTTACAACGTACGTGTCGTGTCGATGCCTTGCTGTGAATTGTTTGATGCACAAGACGATGAGTACAAATCACAAGTATTACCTTCAAGTGGTAAGCGAATGTCAGTAGAAGCGGCAACTGGTGCACTTTGGTATAAATATGTTGGCTTAGATGGAAAAGTGATTTCTATGGAATCTTTTGGTGAGTCAGCGCCAGCAGATCAGTTATTTAAAAAGTTTGGTTTTAGTGTCGAAAATATTGTTGAGCAAGCTCAGCAATTATTGTCATAATTGCCCAACATATTATTAGTCAGGTTAATTAGTTTAATGATTGATGGCAGTTCTTATTCATAATTTTAATTATGCGAGAACTGCTTTTTTATTTAAAAAGCTCAAAGATTAATTGCTTTGAAGAGGAAAGATCCATGTCAGTTTTAAGAATGTCAGATTTAGATCTACAAGGTAAACGTGTTCTTATTCGTGAAGATTTGAATGTGCCATTTAAAGACGGAAAAATAACATCTGCCGCTAGAATTCAAGCCGCTTTACCCAGCATTAAATTAGCGTTAGAGAAAGGTGCTAAAGTGATGGTGATGTCTCATCGCGGCCGCCCAACGGAAGGTGAGTTAACAGAGCAAGATTCTATGGCACCCGTGGTTGACTATATAAAACCTCTTATTGATGCGCCAGTTTCTCTTGCTAAAGATTATTTATCTGGAGTGGACGTTGAGCAAGGTGAAGTAGTGATTTTTGAGAATGTTCGTTGTAACCTTGGCGAAAAAGCCAATGACGATGAACTAGCAAAAGCCTATGCGGGATTATGTGATGTGTTTGTTATGGATGCTTTTGGTACCGCACACAGAGCACAAGCCTCAACACACGGTGTTGCAAAATATGCCCCAGTTGCCTGTGCCGGTCCTTTATTAGCGGCTGAGTTAGATGCCTTGGGAAAAGCATTAGATAAACCCGCAAGACCAATGGTTGCTATTGTCGGTGGTTCTAAAGTTTCCACTAAATTAACTGTTCTTAAATCGTTATCTAATATTGTTGATCAGTTAATTGTTGGTGGCGGTATTGCTAATACTTTTATTGCATCAGAAGGTCATTCGGTTGGCAAATCTTTGGTTGAAATGAAACTTATTGGTGATGCAAAAGAACTCTCTGAAGCTGCGATTAAAAATAATGGTGAAATACCTAAAACGATTGATGTTGTGGTAGGCAAAGAGTTTTCAGAATCGACCACGGCAACATTAAAAAAAGTGACTGAGGTTTCTGAGGACGATATGATTTTTGACATTGGCCCTGAAACCACCGATTATTTGTGTGATATTTTGAGCAAAGCGGGAACGATTGTTTGGAATGGACCTGTGGGTGTTTTTGAGTTTGAACAGTTTTCTGCGGGCACAAAAAAAATAGCGCATGCTATTGCTAATAGCTCAGCATTTTCTATTGCTGGCGGTGGCGATACTTTAGCGGCTGTTGATGAGTTTGGAATTGCAGATAAAATTTCTTATATTTCTACCGGTGGTGGCGCTTTTCTTGAATTTTTAGAAGGAAAAAAATTACCTGCAGTTGAAATTCTTGAGAGTCGAGCCAAAAATTAATTTTGAGAGTATTGTTATTAAAAAGAGTTTTCAAAACTAACGTTGGAAATTTTGATGGAAAATATTAGTCTTTTAATTGATCTCGAATAGCTGTAAAAGAGTCAATATTTTCAAAAAATATTTCTACTAAATCCGGATCAAAATGTTGCCCACTTTGTGCTTTAAGTAGATTCCAAATATCATTATCTTTCCAAGCCTTTTTATAACAGCGTTCACTTCCAAGCGCATCAAAGACATCACAAATAGCGAGTATGCGACCAAAAATTGGGATGTTTTGACCTTTTAAGTTTTTTGGATAACCACTGCCGTCAAATTTTTCATGATGTGAAAGTGCAACTGACGCTGCCGCTTGCAAAATAGGTCTTTTAGAAAACTTAAGCATGTCATAACCAATTTCTGCATGGGTTTTCATGACTTCCCATTCTTGCGCATTAAGCTTGCCAGGTTTATTTAAAATTGAATCGGGAATGCCCACTTTTCCAATATCGTGCATTGGAGAGGCTTCGCGTAATAAAGCCGCATCCGATTCTGAAAGGCCATATTTTTTGGCAAAAATATAACAATACTCCGCAACTCGTTTTACATGATTACCCGTTTCTCTTGAACGAGTTTCGCCAATAGCACCCATGGTAAAAACAACTTCCCGTTGTGTGGCTTCAATTTCTTCTGTAAGAAATTGAACTTTCTTTTCTAGATTTGATTCATAGTCTTTTAGTTTAATATGTGTTTCAACACGAGCCAATAACTCACGCGAATTAAATGGTTTAGTGACATAATCAATACCACCACTATCAAAGCCTTTAATAATACTTTCTTTATCAGTTTTTGCGGTTAGAAATATAATCGGTGTGTGTTCGCCGTTTTTGAGTGTTTTTATTTTTCGACAAGTTTGATAACCATCTAATGCAGGCATCATTACATCTAACAATATTAAGTCGTATTCGTGGTCTTTAATAGCGGCAATTGCCTTTTCACCTGATGTAGCAAAAGCAATATCATAATTAACATTTTGTAGTTTAGATGCAACTAGTTGAATGTTTTTACTAGTATCATCGACAATGAGAATTTTTGCTTTTTTGTCATCCATGAGAATCTTCTTTTTGACTAAATTGAATTTCTGCATCACTAATAATCGTGAGATATTGAGGCAAAATTAATTCAATTTTTTCGATATCAAATAATTGTGTCGCGGAAATTAGTGCGCTTGCGAATTTTGTAATTGAAGGATCTTTTATTAGTTCTATATTGGATGTTAAGTCATTAATAAAAAAATCAATTTTATTAATCATACCGCTTGATACGGCTTGCTGATAACTCGATAGCTTGATGATATTGAGTTGCTTAATATGCGCTAGTATTTCTTCGGTTGTTGAATGACTAAATGGTAATGTTTTTTTTATTTTATCTGTTTTATTTTCCAAAATATTTTTAGTTTGTCTTTCATAATCTAAAAATTGTTTAAGCGAGTCAATAATTTCAAATTTGCGAACAGGTTTATAGAGAAAGTCATTAAATCGCCCTTGATTATGAATGTTTTCATCTGATTTAGAAACCGAAGCAGTTAAAGCAATAATTGGTATCTGTTTTAAGTTATTATCATTTTTTATTAAATTAGTGGCTTCAATACCGTTCATAATTGGCATTCTAATGTCCATGATAATTAAATCGGGTTGGTGTTGTTTTGCCATAGCAACAGCTTGCTGACCATTTTCCGCTTCTAAATAAGAGAAGTTACTTTTATTGAGTTGTTCAATAACCAATGTTCGGTTAGGTTTTATATCATCAACAATAAGAATAGTGGCAGGTTTAAATGTAATGTCATTTGATTCTTTATCATATTCATATTGAACACTCGTGGAAGATACAAAAATATTATTTAGCTGTAAAGTAAATGTGGAGCCCTTACCTAATGTACTTTGTACCAAGATACTACCATTCATAATTTTAGCGAGATTATTGCAAATAGTTAACCCAAGACCTGTTCCTCCAAATTGAGTATTGCTTTGTCCTTTATGTTGTACAAATTGGTCAAAGATATTCTCAATTTGATCCTCACTAATACCAATGCCGCTATCTTGTACAGAAAAACTAATATCAACGCTGCTTTTTGATTCTGAATTTTCGGAAGTACTTTTTTCAAACTTTATTTGTTTAACAAAAACTCGAATAAAACCTGATTGGGTAAATTTAATAGCATTACCAATTAAGTTAAACAATATTTGTCGAATTCTTGTTTGATCAATAATGAGTGCTTTAGGTAGTTCTTGATCGATAATAATTTCAAAGTCTAAATCTTTATTTTTAATTGATTGTGAAAATATTTTTTCAATGTCTAGAATGAATGAGTAAGTATCAACAGACTCATATTCTAATAATAATTTTCCAGCTTCAATTTTAGATAAATCTAATACATCGTTAATAATTGTCATTAAACCTCTGGCACCAGATTGTATTGAAGTGACATAAGCCATTTGTTTATTTTCAAGTTTGCTATCAACTAAAAGTTCAGTAAATCCCATAACAGCATTCATTGGTGTGCGAATTTCATGACTCATATTGGCTAAAAAATCTGATTTTGCACGACTAGCATCTTCTGCTTTTTCTTTTGAAATAATTAATTCTTTATTAATTTTACTAAGTTGCTCTGTTCTTTTTTCAACTTTAAATTCTAATTTGTCATTCGCTTCTTCTAAGGCTTTTTGGGAAACTAGTCGTTGAGTTATATCTCTAGCAAAAGCTAAAATTCGACTGTCATTATCTAAATCAAAACGACCAAAATGAATTTCAACAGGTAATAATTGACCATTTTTTTTCTTAAATTCTGTATTTATTGTAATAGACTCATCAACTTTTAATTTTTTCCATAGCGCTTCGATATCACTATCGTCATTGTCATAAATATCACTAATAGACAATTTAAGAAGTTGTTGAGATGAATATTCAAGTGAATTGCAGGCGCTAGGATTAACTTGTAATATTTTTCCATTAAGGTTAAACAAATAGACTGAATCAACGGCTTGTTCGATGAGTGTTTGAAAACGTTTTTCGCTCTGTATTAAAGCTTTTTCTCTTTTTTCAACTTGCACTAGCATATTATTAAAATCTGTGGCGAGATCACCTAACTCATCATTTGATACAACTTTAGCCCTTAATGAATAATCTTTATTTTTAGATATTTTTCTAGCTACACTGGCAAGCAGTATTAATGGATAAGAAATAACACTCTGCATGTAAGATGCTAGTAAATATGCCGCTAATCCAATAATAATCAGAGTGACAGCTAGTGAATAGAGCATGCGGTTCATTGCATGATTAAGTGAGCTATAATCTGAGCGAACATAAAGCGTACCCACTTTTTGAGAGCCAATCAAAATAGGTTTTTTAATTTCTAGATAATCGGAATTAAATTTATATTGGTCAAAATTAAGTAATGATTTTGCATAACTATTTTTTGTTTGAGTGATTAAGGATGAACTGGCAAATATTTTTCCGTTAGCATCAAAAATAATGGCCAAGATAATTGATTTTTTATTTGATAAAGACGATAAGATTTTTCGTGTATCAATTTTGTCTTCGAATGCAATTGCCGTTTTAACATTTTCTGCAATAATTTCAGTTAATGTAGATAAGTCATCGTGCATATTATTGCGTATTTCTGCTTTATGAAAAATTAGCATGCTAATGCCCGCTGTCAATATGCCAATAGAACTAACAATCATAATGATTAATTTAAGTTTAGATTTTATTGAAAAACTAGAAAATAAACGCCAGATTAAATTCTTATGCAGTGAACGGGATAATTTACTGATAGCTTTGGAGAAAATCATCCTTCTTCTCCACTTACTTTGTAGGCCAAGCGTAATAAGCCAGAGCTAAAGCTTAAGCCAACCTGCTTTGCCAACTGTCGATTAACACTAAAAACCAATCGGTTATTTTTATTGTCTAAGTTAATCATTGTTTTTTGTGATTGATAGTTATTAATTTCACTTATAGTAAGAACGGGTAAATTGGCGACTTTATTTAAAAGCTTGGATATAGCTTTTGGATTTTCTAATAGAATGATTAATACATCACAGGATTTAATATCTTCTTTGAGGACATTTCTAGTGAGGTATTTAACTTCTAATGAGCGACCATGAATGCCGGAGTTAGGGTATTGTTTAAATATATCTGAATAAGGATCTTTGCCTGCGGCGCAAAGAAGAAAATATTTTTTCTGAGGGGTCAGTTGATTCTCTGGCCAGCGAGTGAAAGCAATAAAATTAGTAATAAATCCAGCTTTTACTTGTTTCACATCAAATTTAGGTTGTGAGAGCGCCTGCATTGAAATTAGACTGATGCAACAGGCAATGATTAAAGAGCGGAACTTTTTTATCATTTTTACTTTATTAATAATTAAATGAATATTTTCGTTGTGGTGTTTTAAGCTAAAGTATAGACATAATAGTCTGTAAATGTGGTATTTTTTGGTTTTTTAGTCTTTCTACGAGTACATCATAACGTAGAATAAACTATTCAATCGCCTAAGAGTAATAATTAAAGTAAAATGTATCGCTCCATAGGAATTAAAATAGTTTAATTATA
>Ga0256845_1002678_pt1 | contig 12675 bp, 14 predicted proteins | sample RiftiametaG_FD_189101 | JGI IMG/M metagenome (GOLD analysis project Ga0256845, IMG submission 189101) | Tube worm associated microbial communities from hydrothermal vent at the East Pacific Rise, Pacific Ocean - Riftia | ecosystem: Host-associated > Annelida > Integument > Unclassified ... | reverse complement strand
AACCTAGCCCAATTGGTGGCTTAGCAGGATTAAAAAACTACATATCGAAAAATTTAAACTATCCACAACAAGCCATTGATAATAATATAAAGGGCACGGTCGTTTTAAATATTAGTATTAACAGCGATGGCTCTTTAAATTCTATTGTGGTTGCCAAAGGTTTGGGTTTTGGCTGCGATGCAGAGGCCATGCGACTTATTTCCTCTGGGCCCAAATGGACACCTCAAGTGGAAAACGGGATAGCTATAAAAGGGAATAAACAAATTAAGGTTAAATTTAAAAAGCAATAATTACAGTTTTATAAACGTATGGCTAAACCATTTTATTTAGTTATTATTCTACTCTTTATCAACTCTGCGTTGTTAGCTCAATCTAACGAAGTAATTATTAAAGGAACTGTATATGGCGATGACACGATGGAACCACTTCCATTCGCTCATATTATAATAGATTCTACAGGCACAACCTCCAATATTTATGGAAACTTCGAATTAAAAATCTTAAAAATAGACACACTGCACTTCTCGTACATTGGGTATAAAACAAAAATATATGCAGTTCCAGATTCTGTAACTACGCAAGATGTTGGCCTAAAAATTATACTACTAAAAGACATTACATATTTACAATCCGTTACCATAAGAACCCTACCTGCTACCTTAGCCGACCTAAAAGAAGAGGTTATGGCAACTGAAGTACCTATTGAGGTAGAGATTGAAAATGCAAAAAAAAGTATCGATTTGGCTACTTATCAGTATTTGTATATGAAATCGTTTAAACTAAAAATGGATGCCTATGACAACCATGCCATGTTTTTAAGAGGAAACGAAGGCTTAAACCCTGTAGGAGGAAATGTAAAAGGAATGCTTAAGTTTTTAAGAAACAGGGCGCAGGGCAAACCATTAGAAGGCACGTATGAACATTATAAATACTATCAGAAAAACAAAGGCCAATAAAGATACTTAGAGCGATTGCCCTTAACTTTGCGTTAGTAAAAATACCAACATGAGCAAATTTAAACTTGATAACATCGATCGTAATATTTTAAAGATTTTACAGAACGATGGTCGAATTACTAATTCTCAGCTTTCGAAAGATATTGGTCTTTCGCCTGCTCCTACGCTAGAACGGGTAAAAAAACTAGAGCAAACCGGTTATATAAAAAGTTACCATGCCGTGCTCGATAAGGCTAAACTTGGGTTGGGAGTAACCACATTTGTGATGGTTTCTCTAAAACAGCATAATAAAGAAACCATTGAAAAATTTATTGAGTCCATTAATAAATTAGAAGAAGTAATTGAATGCCACCATACCACGGGCACAGCCGATTTTATGCTCAAGGTAGTTTCGGATGATATTGCTGATTATCAGAAATTAATGTTAGAAGAAATCAGTAATATTGAAGTAATTGCTGATATGCAATCCATGGTAATATTATCTACTTTTAAAGATAGTAAAGCCGTACCAGTTAAATAATGGGTAAAACACCAGACCAAATCATTATTCTTGATGCTACTCAAATAGATCAAAAAATTAGGCGCATAGCCTATGAGATTTATGAGAATAATTATGGTGTTAAAGAACTAATACTTGCTGGCATTTGTGAACAAGGCGAAGTACTCGCACAGCTGTTAGCGAATATTTTAGAAGAGATTTCTCCTATTAAAACAAAGGTTTTACTCGTTAATTTAAATAAGCAAAAGCCATCGGAACCAATACCAGAAGATGATTTCCCTAAAAACCTAACCAATAAGGTAGTTATTATGGTAGATGACGTGCTTAATACTGGAAAAACCTTGGCTTATAGTTTAAAGCCATTCTTGGATCAAAAGATTAAAAAGATTGAAGTAGCGGTACTCATTAACAGAAGCCACACTGCCTTCCCAATTAGTCCCAAATACACAGGTTATGAGCTATCAACTACATTGGCAGAACATATCATTGTAAAAATGACAGGTAAAGAAAAGGGCGTTTATTTAACATAGCATGTCAGTTCATAAAGAATTAAAAAAAGTTACTACGCACAGACTGCTTGAGATGAAGCAGAAAGGCGAAAAAATTGCGATGCTCACGGCCTATGATTACTCAATGGCTCGCCTATTAGATGGTGCCGGCATAGATGTATTATTAGTAGGAGATTCGGCCTCCAACGTAATGGCAGGTCACGAAACCACCTTACCAATCACCTTAGACCAAATGATTTACCATGCTTCTTCGGTAATTAGAGCCGTAGAAAGAGCCTTGGTAGTGGTAGATCTACCCTTTGGTTCTTACCAAGGGGATTCAGGTGAAGCTCTTCGATCTTCTATCCGAATAATGAAAGAAGCAGGTGCACATGCTGTTAAATTAGAAGGTGGTGCCGAAATTAAAGATTCCATAGCACGTATTTTAACTGCCGGAGTCCCTGTAATGGGCCATCTGGGTTTAACACCCCAAAGCATCTATAAATTTGGCACTTACACAGTAAGGGCAAAAGAAGAAGAGGAAGCAGAAAAATTGCTAAAAGATGCCCAATTGCTCGAAGAAGTTGGTTGCTTTGCAATAGTGTTAGAAAAAATTCCAGCTGCATTAGCAGAAAGAGTGGCTAAAACCATTCAAATACCTGTAATAGGTATTGGTGCAGGCCATAATGTAGATGGCCAAGTACTTGTAATGCAGGATATGCTTGGCATAACACAAGACTTTAAACCTCGTTTTTTACGCATGTATGCTAATTTGCAGCAGGTAATAACCGAGGCTGTTGGCACTTATATAACCGATGTAAAATCTAATGATTTCCCTAATGAGCAAGAGCAATACTAAAGTTATTCAGTTAGCTGGCTTAAATGCAAACGACATAGCCGTAGGGAAAAAATTATTTCCGGCCGATAAGAATTATATTCTTAAGGAAGTTCAAGTTAGAACTGAAACTGAGTTACTTAATTGGTTGGTTGAATATGTAAAAGAGTATTACGAAACATTCCATAATCCACTTGGGCTAATTGATACTACTATTGAGACTATACGCTCAGCTTCGTTTACAAATGCGCAAATCTTTGAAGAGTTTTATAATGATTTGGCAGGTATTTACCGGTATAAACATGGCGAAGTTCAATTAGCATTTCTATTTGATGGTGACTCGCATTACACCAAATATAGATCGGAGTGGAAAGTTACATTTATGAAATGGGTAACACAATTACTACACAACAGAGTAGTGATGAGGGCCTTTTTAGAAATTACCGTATTTGGAGTTGATAGAGAAAAGCAAGTAGAGTTAATCCTAAATAGGCTTAAATCATACGTTGAGCAGCACTTCCAATTAAAGATTTATAAGTATAAAGGAATTCAAGAAGTAAACGCTGCTTAGTAAGCTAACTAGTTCAAAGCGTTATTCCCTTGTGTAAAACAAGGAAACCTATAACCTCTACCGAGGTTAAGCCAATACGTTTAAAGAAGCCTCTTCCAACTTGCTCAGCAGAATTTCATCTGTTGTAAACAACTCAGCATCATCAAATTTATTAAACTTTACTGCAATCGTTTTTGCAGGAAATCCAAAAAACAATTGTTTCCAAAAACTCTGCTCCTTAACTGAATAGCTCCTAATTTTTTTTAAGTCAATTTCAGTTTTCTCAAATAATACCTTAGTCGTAATTTTATCTTCCCCTAATTCATATTTGGTAATCATTTTTACCAAAATTTGAATGGTAAAGAAAAGAGGAAACATTGAGATGTTCCAAATAACTCCTGCAATTACCAGAACAACCCAAAAAATAAGTGAGAATACGGAGATGTTAGCGTTTACTTTTTTCATACAGAGCAATTGTAATATTACTTAGTTGCTAATATAATAATTATTTCAACTTGGCATTGGGTATAAAGTGGTTAAGATTCTCCAAAGGAGTTCTTTGTGACCTTCGGAATGACCTGCTAAACGGAAATTACTATTTGATTTTAAATTCTATAAAGCTCTGTCCTTTCGCCTCTTCAATGATGGTATCATCCACCCTTGCCATTTTGGGGCCACCTTCTTTAATCCAAACAATTAACTCTTCAACTCTAGCACCTTGCACTTCGATGTACACATTGCCATTGGCCTCGTTTTTAACAAAACCAACAAGTCTTAATTCCTTAGCCTTCTCTTTCGTAGAAGCTCGAAAGAATACGCCTTGTACTCTACCTATTACTGTTATTTGGTAGTGCATTTATTATTTGGTAGCAATTTCCAAGCGATTAATAATTTCTTGGTTAGTTGTAAACAATTGCACATCATCGAATTTATTATACTTTACCCATATGGTTTCAGAAGGATGACCAAAAAATAGCCGCCTAAAGCGATTTGGCTTGTGAATAGTAAAACTTCTTACTTTGTTGAATTCAAGAATAGATTTAAAGAACCAGCAAGTTGTTACTAAGAGATGATCACTACTTAGTTCGTATTTAGTAGGTAATAGTACAAATAACTGGGGAATAAAAATGAAAAAATAAACAGCCGTACTAATAAGGGAAAAATGAAAATAATACGAAAAAAGCAGCAAAGAAAGTAATATTATAAACCAGGTAATAAGGGCATTATATGATTTGTTAGCTTTAATTGTTTTCATAAATTGTAATTTATAATAGTATTACTAATGTAATAACAAAATCAATTAGTTGAACTATTTCTATTATAATTTAAACTTGTCTAACACCATGTCATTCATTGCAAAGCATAAGCTTTTCTAGCTCCAATCTTTACCAAGATGGATGATTATGGAGAATAATAATTAATTGCTCACAGAATTAAACAAGATACTTCGGATAAGATCCTCTGTATGACGTTTATGGTTGGAGCCCATTTACTCCCCGTAAGGCACCCAAATATTTTTAATCTCTGTGGCGTGTCTTAAAAAGTCTTGTGCATTTACATGGGTAGGGTTAAACCAATCTCTGTTTTTGCCAAAATTAACCCAAGTGCGTTTCATATTTTCTGCAGCAGCATTTTGCACCATAGAACTTCCTTCTTTAGAGCCGAAGTACCAAAGTCCATCCACATCATCATGGTTGGCAAGCACCTTGGTTAACTCTTCTTTATCACCAGTAATAATATTAATTACACCGCCTGGCATATCCGAAGTTTCTAACACTTGGTATAAATCGGTAGCCGAAAGTGGAGCCGTTTCTGATGGAATAACCACAACCGTGTTGCCCATAGCCACTAAAGGCATTACTGTATTTATAAAGCCTATTAACGGAGCCTCGTTAGGGCAAACAACGCCCATAACACCAATTGGCTCTTTCATTGCTAATGTTACATTGCGGTGCGGTGTGGCATGCACACTGCTATCATATTTATCAGCATACGCAGCATAGGTAAACAAGCAATCAATGGATGCCTCCACTTCTTGCATCGATTTTTTAGTGGATTGGTTAAGTGCAGACGAAAGTCGTTCAGCAAATTCAGTGGCTCGAGCTTCCAAATTCTCTGCCATATAGTAAATGATTTGCGCGCGTGTATGCTCTGTAGTTCCAGCCCATTTGCTAGCAGCATGAGCTGCCTCCACTGCATTACGAATATCTTTTCTACTTCCTACACCTACTTCACCAATTACATTCCCTTTGGTGTCTAACACATTCGTATTATATCCACCATCAGGTCGTTTTTGCTTACCGCCCACATAGAATTTAGCTGTTTTATCAAGCGATGGAATACCATTTTCACCGCTAGGTAGTTTCTCAGTAAGTTTCTTAGTTTCAGGAGCTAATTTAAACTCGTCTTCCACTTTTAGTTTTACATATTCATAAAGCCCTTCTAATCCGCCTTCTCTTCCAAAACCAGACTCTCTATAGCCTCCAAAACCAGAAGCTGCATCAAACATATTGGTGCAGTTAATCCAAATAGTGCCCGCTTTTACTTTTGGGGCAATGTCTAAAGCAAGGTTAATGTTCTCCGTCCATAGACTTGCTGCCAAGCCATAACGTGTATTATTGGCTAATTTTACTACCTCGGCAGGAGTTCGAAAACTCATAGCTACTAATACAGGTCCAAATATTTCTTCTTGTGCAATGGTAGCCGCAGGTGCTACATTGGTAAATAAGGTGGGCGGATAAAAACATCCTTCACTTGGGCATTCCCAAGATGGTTGCCATAATTCAGCTCCTTCGTCAACACCTTTTTGCACCATTTCTTCAATGGTTTTTAATTGCACAGGAGCTACAATAGCACCGATATCAATTCCTTTATCTAGTGCATTTCCAATACGCAAGGTTTCCATGCGTTTACGAATTTTGTCATACAGCTTCTCAGCAATACTTTCTTGCACCAATAATCTAGAGCCTGCACAACATACCTGCCCTTGGTTAAACCAAATGGCATCTACCACACCTTCTACCACGCTATCTAAATCTGCATCTTGGAATACAATAAAGGGTGATTTTCCTCCTAATTCTAATGATAATTTCTTTTCAGTACCTGAAGCTGCTCTTCTAATAATTCTACCAACTTCGGTAGAACCCGTAAAGGCAATTTTCTTAATACCAGGGTGATCTACCATGGCAGCACCCGTATCTCCTTCGCCTGTGATAATATTTACTACTCCAGCAGGCAAACCAACTTTTTCGCAAATCTCAGCAAACAGAATAGCTGTTAATGAAGTAAATTCAGCTGGTTTTAAAATCACGGTATTACCCATGGCCAAAGCAGGAGCAATTTTCCAGCTCAGCATTAGCATAGGGAAGTTCCAAGGCACAATTTGCCCTACAACACCAATCTCTTTATAATCAGGTAATCTTTCTTCTTGAATTTGTGCCCACCCTGCATGGTGGTAAAAATGGCGAGCCACTAATGGGATATCAATATCTCGTGTTTCACGAATTGGCTTTCCATTATCCATCGATTCCAACACTGCAAATAGCCTCGCGTGTTTTTGTACTTGGCGAGCAATCGCATATAAATACCTCGCTCTTCCATGCCCTCCGAGCTTCACCCATCCTTTTAATGCTTTGTCTGCTGCTTTCACGGCCTCATCCACATCCTCCTTATTAGAAACAGGAATGGAAGCCAGCTTTTCTTGCGAGCAAGGATTAAGGCTATCCATATATTTTTTAGACTTGGGAGCCACCCATTTACCATTGATAAACTGTTTAAAGTTAGGCTTATGGTCATTTAACCATTTCTCTGCCATGTCTTTAGATTCTGGAGCTGGTCCGTATTCCATTGATTCAAAAATTGAAGCTACACTCATTATATTTTTATTAAGCTACCGGATGTCTGTAACTAGCAGAATATCTACCCGTAGTAAAATGTTCTAATTGTCTTTCTATATCGCCAAGCAAACTGCTGGCACCAAACCTAAATAAGTGGTTATTCAGCCAATCGTTTCCTAGTTCTTCTTTAATTAAGATGAGCCAAGTGATGGCATCTTTTGCCTTACTAATTCCACCTGCAGGCTTAAATCCCACCTTAAAACCTGTTCTTTCGTAATAATCTCGAATGGCTCTTACCATTACTAAACTTACGGGTAAGGTGGCGTTTACACTTTCTTTGCCTGTACTGGTTTTGATAAAATCGGCCCCTGCCATCATACATACTTGACTAGCTTTTGCCACATTAGTTAAAGTAGCTAATTCTCCAGTTGCCAAAATAGTTTTTAAGTGAGCATCTCCACAGGCTTCTCTAAATGCTTTTACTTCGTTATAAAGCGCTTCCCAATTACCCATAAGCACGTTAGCTCTGCTTATTACAATATCAATCTCCTTTGCACCCGCAGCCACAGAAGCTTTAATCTCTTCTATTTTTTGTTCACTAGTAATTTGGCCTGCAGGGAAACCAGTTGAAACAACTGCTACTGGAATACCACTTCCTTTAAGGGTTTTAAGTGCCGCTGGAATTAAATTATGATACACACAAACGGCTCCTGTTGTCAAAGGCTGATCAAAATTTAGTGCTTGCAAAATATCCTTTCGAACAGGCTGACGCGCTTTGGCGCATAACCGAGCTACATTGCCATCGGTATCATCACCTGCCAAGGTGGTTAAATCGATGCACGTAATTGCACGTAAAAGCCAAGCCGCTTGCCATTCTTTTTTAACGGCTCGTCTTGTGCCCATTGTGGCAGCCCGCCTTTCAACAGCACTCTTATTTATTTTTATTGCATTGATCAAGCTCATATCCAGCTCCATTCCTGGATTGCGTTGAATGTCGCTTTTAGCAGAATCTTTTCCCATAATTATTTTACATCTATCGGTTTCTTGAAAAATAAAATCAAGAGTGTAAAAATAAGATAATATCCTCAGTTCGGCTTAAAATGCTTACCAAAATTGCACTAGTATGGGTAGGAAACCGAGCAATTTCCTCATTAACACCGGTCTGACTATCGTCTGACCTTAGCTAGACTACTGCTGATGAATATAAGTCAGGCTCGGTTGAGCCTGCAGATTACAAGCCTTACGGCTTGTAATGACAACTAAGTGTGGAAATTAATGCACAATTTCGCACTCTGTACAAAATTTGCGTTTACCAGGCTTACGCTTTTTTGGCTTTCGTTTATGACCAAAATAAGAAGGGTCTGTGTATTGAGGCTTTTTCATAAGCTTCTCTAACTTTTTGTGCTTTTTTACATTGGCAACCATTCTTTCTTCATACTCTTTTACTTTTTGATCAAAATAAAAATCGTAGGGATGCACAAATTTGAAATAGGAGTAAGTCCTATCTTTAGAATAATTAGCAGAAACAGTGCGCTGAGTAGTAGCCAAGACTCGTACACTATTTTGTGCCATTGCCGAAGAGCCAACTAAGAGCAATAGTAATATCAACTTGTTTATCATACTTACTTAACAAACTGAACGCAAAAAAATTGCCCCGTCAATTGACGGAGCAATAAAAAATAACCAAAAAAATACTTTATTTCTAAAGAGGCTATTTAAGCCTCTACTATTATCTTCCGTCAGAATTAGCCCTTATTTGATTACGATCATATACCCAAGGTGCCAATGGCTCTTCTTTAACCCAAAGCCCAGAGTTTTTAGTTTTTGCCGATTCTTGCAATTTCATTAACTCCACTTGGCTTACAAAAAACCTATCAACCCAGCCAAAACCTTCTTTAATCATTATTTCGTTTATGCTTTTACCGCTTTTTGTGGTAATATAAACCAGTCTATTACCCCATCTATCTTTACCACTGTATTCTACTAATACATCTTTTTCGGTAACCAACTCTCGCAAATATTCCAAAGATTCTTGGCCAAAGGCTTGTCCTAACTCTGGAGCATCTACTCCTTTAAGTTTTACTGTAAACGTATCATCTTCAATGGTTGTAACCTTAAGTGTGTTGCCATCCACTACTTCAACAATTTGTTTAACAGCCGGCATGTCAGACGCTTCGGCTGCTCTTGAAGAAAGTAACAAAACAAAAATTAACATTAATACAATTAGCACGAAGGCTATGGGGTGTTTTACGAGTGTTCCTACTGATTTCATCTTCATATCTTTTTATTGGGTAATACAAAGTTGAGCAGTCTCCAACTCAATTTATACCCGCTTTTATACGTAGATGGCCTTAGTATCTTAACCTAGGCTTCTTTGCAAATTAATGAATATCAATATGTTAGATTTACTCGGAAAATTCTTTGATCGCATCATAAATTGCTTGATGCATAGCTGGACGAATGTTTAATTGGTAAAGCTTACGATTGTCTCTTGTAGGATAAACCCTATTTGACATAAAAATAAATAACAACCCATTATCTGGATCGGCCCAAGCGAATGTGCCAGTATAGCCAGCGTGCCCAAAACTATGTGCAGAAGCATCAATAGCCGTTGAGCCATTTTCTTTATTTATCAAAACAGGTTTATCAAAAGCGAGACCTCTTCGGTTGCCTTCATTACAGTAATGGCAATCCGTAAACAACTCCATTGTATTTTTAGAAATAAGCTGCTCTCCCCCAAAGCGACCCATCCATAAATACATTTGCATTATTTTGGCCAAATCAAGTGTTGTGCCAAAAAGCCCTGCATTGGAAGAGACGCCTTTCATCATAGCGGCTCCTTCATCGTGCACAGTGCCTCTTAACGGAGCCATTCTAAAGAATGTATCTATTTCCGTAGGCACAATTTGATTTAAGGGATAAAATCTCAAGGGGTTGTAGGTGATCGTGCTTGCCCCCAATGGTTCATATACGTTTGATTTTAAATAGGTTTCAAAATCTTGGTTGGTAATTTTCTCAATAATATCTGGGTAGAGGTAGAATGATAATCCAGAGTATTTATAGCCGGCCTCCTCCCGTAAAGAAGATTTACGAATTTGCTTATAAATAATATCTCGATAATCTTTATGTAAATAAAGGTTCTCCACAATTTTTGTTGAATAGTTTGCCGTTGAATCATGAGAAAGGGTGTTCCTTTTATACTTTCCATTTTTCTTAATGGTGGTGGTCCAATAAGGAATCCAAGCTTTTAGTTGCGCATTATGAGAGAGTACCTGGCGGTACTGTAAATCCTTTTTGTTACTTTTAGCAAAATAGGGCAAATAAGTACCCATAGTCGCATCTAGGCTAAACTTATCCTGATCGTACAACTGCATTAAGGCAGGCAAGGCACCTGTAATTTTCGAAATTGATGCAAAATCATACAGCAACTCCTCCTTTACTGGCTCTTTATTATCATATGTTAAATACCCGTAGGTTTTATGGAATATCACCTTTCCATTTCGAGCAACTAATACTTGTATGCCTGGAGCAACTCCTGAATCAATAGCCATTAAGGAGATGGAGTCAATTTTATGGTGTAAGTAAGCAGAATCCATGGCCACTTCTGAAGGGTTACCAAAACTAAACCGAAGATTTCCTTCGGTTTGGATACCATCGCCCTTTCTAAAACCATACAGCTCTTTATTTAAAATTCCTGTAAAAAACAAGCCTCCAAATAGTTTTTGAGTGATTAAATCGAGGGTGTGAGAATTATTATTTTCAGCATAAACAATCGCGCTAAACCTCTCTAATTGAGTGCTATTTAAACTTAATGAATCTCCAAAAAGTACTAGGATTTTTTTGTTCGTGCTCTGCGTTCTTTTAAAATCTGAGGTAATAAGTACAGTGTTAGCTCCACTATTCTGGGAATACCTTTCACCAAAACTCCCAAGTATTTCATTGGTATATGAGATAGATAAATCCCCTAGATTTTTAAATGGAAGTAATTGGTTCTCATTTTTTAATAGAACAATATCAGAATTAGTACGAATAGAATCGTTTTGCGCCTGAACTTGTAACGACATTGCTAAACTTATAAGCAGAATAAACCTCTTCATGTACAATATTGGTTATGCGTTAAAAATCCTAAGGTAGGGCGAAAAGTAAGTTCAAGCTAAAAAAAGGCATAAAAAAAGGGTGTCGCATGCGACACCCTTTAAAGAGTAGCGGGGGTTGGACTTGAACCAACGACCTTCGGGTTATGAGCCCGACGAGCTACCAACTGCTCCACCCCGCGATATATTTTTAATTTAAAATTAGACTTTATGACTCATGCCACGGACCAAATTCTAAATATATTTTACTTGTTTTCCTAAGCCTTTTGCTAAGGGAGTACAAAAATAGACTGCTATTAATTAAAAACAAATACCTTTGCAACATATTATTTTTTATGTCTAAAAAAAAGCACAAAGCAGGGTTCGTAAGCATCATTGGAAAACCCAATGTTGGTAAGTCCACATTGATTAATCAATTGGTAGGTGAGCGATTATCTATTATTACTTCGAAAGCGCAAACTACACGCCATAGGATTATGGGTATTTTAAGTGGAGAGGACTTTCAAGTGGTATATTCTGATACCCCAGGCATTATCAAACCTAAATATGAATTACAAAATGCTATGATGCGATTTGTAAGTACATCTTTAGAGGATGCTGATATAATTTTGTTCGTTACCGATTTATATGAAAAGCACGATGAAGATTTTATTCAAAGGCTAAAAAGCATCAAGCAACCAATTATTATGGTTATGAACAAAGTTGATTTATCAACAGGTTCGCAGGCATTTGATAAAATAGCCTATTGGCACGAGGTGTTTACCCCAGCAAAAACCATTGAGGTGTCGGCTTTAAAAGGAAAAAACATCGATGTACTATTCGATAGCATTCTCGAATTGATACCAGAACACGAGGCATATTTCCCTAAAGATGAGATGACCGATAAACCGGAAAAATTCTTTGTGGAAGAAATTGTTAGAGAAAAAATATTTCAGAATTATAAAAAAGAAGTCCCATACAGCACACAAGTAATTGTGGAAGAATTTAAGGAAGATAAAAAAATTATTAGAATAAGAGCCTTAATTTATGTGGAACGAAAAAGTCAAAAAGGCATCATCATTGGCCATAAAGGAGAAGCTTTAAAAAAAGTAGGCATCGAAGCTCGAAAGGACTTAGAAACTTTTTTCAACAAGCAAATTCACTTAGAAACCTATGTGAAGGTGGCCGATGATTGGCGAAGCAAAAAATTATCCATTAAAGGATTTGGGTACTAATAGATAGAATTAATAAAAAATGGCAAATATAGTTGCAATAGTAGGAAGACCCAATGTGGGCAAATCAACTTTTTTCAATCGTTTGGTGGAAAAAAGAACAGCCATCATGGATAATGAAAGTGGTGTTACACGAGATCGCCAATACGGCTATGCCGAATGGACAGGCAAGCATTTTACAACCATTGATACCGGTGGCTATGTAA
>Ga0256845_1002677_pt1 | contig 12678 bp, 17 predicted proteins | sample RiftiametaG_FD_189101 | JGI IMG/M metagenome (GOLD analysis project Ga0256845, IMG submission 189101) | Tube worm associated microbial communities from hydrothermal vent at the East Pacific Rise, Pacific Ocean - Riftia | ecosystem: Host-associated > Annelida > Integument > Unclassified ... | reverse complement strand
GTCAGATTTTCAACAACAATTCGTGTCTCCGCAACTTTTATTTTCCTGTATTGGCGGACAAGGAACAGTTCCGAATGAACAATAAACGCAACAATCTCCTTCATTTGGTTTCAAAACAGTTTTACACTTTTCGCATTCATAGAAAAATTGACAAGCGTCTGTTGGCATTTCTTCTTCTTTTTTATGTCCACATTTTGGGCAAGTAATTGTTGATTTTAATTCTATGTTCATTTTAATTTTCTTTAGTGTTAATTACTGAATATCCTGTTAAATTAACTACTTTTTCTATTTCTTCAATCGTTGTTATTGAGTTGTCAAATTCTATTACAGCATTTCCATTTTCGTAGGAAGATTTGATATTTACTATTCCGTTTAATTGATTAACAGAATGATTTATATGTTCCTCACAAGATGTGCAAGTCATTCCTTTAATATCAAGGTTTATTGTTTGGATATTTGCTTTGTCAACTACAATTATTTCCTTTTCAGATATTGGATAAAATACAGATGAATAATAAGGAAATGCGGTCATCACAATAGCGAATACTGTTACAATTCCAAGAAAAAATTTTGAATGAATAAATGATGGTTTTTTATCAGTTTCACAATCGCAATTAATTTCTTTTTGAGGTTTTAATTTCTGATACCAAGCAAAAACCAACACTAAAATTGTAAATCCAATTAGATAAGGTCTAAAAGGTTCTAACCAAGAGAAAGTTGAAGCAATTCCTGAAGTTCCTGAAAGTAATGCCAAAACTGGTGTAATACAGCAAAGTGATGATGCAATCGCTGTCAATAAACCTGCTCCAATTAATTTTTTGTCCTTTTTCATACTGTTTCCATTATTTTGTTTCCCTCAATAAGTTTAAAAAATGGTGAGAAGATTGTTTCATATTCCGTTGTCAATGAATAGAATATTGTTTGTGCTTTTCTGTTTGGTTTAATTATGTTTCTGTCTTTTAGTTTTCTTAAATGTTGAGAAATTGCAGAAATTTTCATTGAGAGAATATCGCTTAAATCACAAACACAAAGTTCTTGTTCTTGAGATAGTAAATACAAAATTTTTAGTCGAACATTGTTTCCCGCCAAACTCAATGCGTTTGAAAGTAAGTCGAATGAGTTTTCTAATTCCGTTATTGTTTGTTTACAATTAGATATTTGTTCAATATCGGCTTCAATTCTTATACAACTATTGTTTTCCATATGACAAATTTAGTGTAATTTTCTTATTTAAGCAAATACTAAAATATCAAATTCTAACTTTGTCGAAATTTTCGATTTTTAGTACGTCTGTTTTGCTTGTGGGTAATGTTCTTGTTGGTCGCGTTTAAATGCGACTTACATTGTGTTAAACGAAGTTAGTGTTTTTTAAGGAGAAAGTCAAGTGTTATAAGTTTTGTAACTGTATTTAGCAACTTCATTCTCTTTATAGGTTCTCGTTTACCCTATCAAAAAGATACAAGGCCTTTTTTGTAAATTAATTTTAGTTTTTTTCCAGTCTGCTATTGTTTTTGTAGTAATTTTTTCGTTGGGCATTGTAATGTCCACAGCAATGCAAAGTTTCGTTGTATCAAAACAGTTCTTCAATAAATCTTCATAAACATGCATATTACGATATGGTGTTTCTATAAAGAGTTGTGTTTGTTGTTTGTTTTTAACTAATCGCTCAAGCTCTTTTAGTTTACGACCTCTTTCTTTTTGATCTTTTGGTAAGTAGCCATTAAAACAAAAACTTTGTCCGTTAAAACCACTTGCCATTAAAGAGAGTAGAATAGAAGAGGGCCCCACAAGAGGTGTAACTTTAATTTTTGAGCGTTGAGCTAAGTCTACAATGTCTGCACCTGGGTCTGCTATTCCTGGGCAACCAGCTTCAGAAAGTACCCCAATGTTTTTTCCTGCTTCAATAGGTTTTAAAAAAGTAGGAAGATCAGTAATTTGAGTTCGTTTGTTTAGCTCAAAAAAAGTAAGCTCATCGATTGGTTTTGTAATACCTGATTTTTTTAAAAATCTACGAGCAGTTTTAATGTTCTCAACAATATAAACATCAATTTCGTTTAAAAGTTGGTTGTTATATTCAGGAATTACCTGAGTTATTGGAGTTTCTCCCAAGGTTATTGGGAGCATATATAGTGTGCCTTTTTTACTCATCGAATTCTAGATTGTCATTCTCAGTTTGACTGGGAATCTTTTGTTATTTACTTAATGTCTCTATAAAATCATCACATGCAATATTAAGCATCTGATATACATCCTCAAAACCTTGTTCTCCTCCATAGTAAGGGTCAGGGACGCTTAAGTTTTTTTCAGGATTAATGTTTAAAAATAGCTCAACTTTCTCTTTATCAGCTTTATTTCGAGCTAAATTTAGAATGTTGGATAGGTTGGAATCATCCATAGCAAAGATGAAATCAAATTGATCGAAATCAGCAACGGTAAATTGTCTTCCTCTTTGCTTCGAAATATTTAAATTATGATCAATTGCTTTTTGTTGCATTCTTTTGTCAGGAGCTTCTCCAATGTGATAATTGGATGTTCCTGCAGAATCAACTGATAAATTTAATTCTTGTTCTTCAATTTTTCCAGTTAAAATTCCTTCGGCCATTGCTGAACGACAAATATTTCCTAAACAAACAAATAGTACTTTTTTCATAAGATATAAAAAGATAAGATGTAGAGTAGGGTAGTTGCTAATAAAATAAAAATGGTATAAGCAATTACTCGTTGACCACTTTTTTTAATAGGTTGGTAATGGTGCGGTATTTCGTATTTTCTGTTTAAAAAAGTCATTTTAATTCCATTTCGGCTCCGCTCAATGTGCATTAAATAAAAAAACAGGAACAAATTAACGTTCCTGTTTAGTTAGTGCAATATAATGAGAATCATTAAGTGTTGCTTCTTTAAAGCTTACTGTAAGCTAATTTTTTTCTTTAAATCATCAATGTAACCTCTAAACCTCTTATCAGTATCCATTAAATTGTTTACCGTTTTGCAAGCGTGTAATACAGTTGCGTGATCTTTACCACCACAATGCATACCAATTGTTGCTAAACTAGATTTAGTCATTTGTTTAGAGAAATACATAGCAATTTGTCTTGCTTGTACAACTTCTCTTTTTCTTGTTTTAGATTTTAACGTATCAATTGCCATATCAAAATAGTCGCAAACAACTTTTTGGATGTAATCGATAGAAACCTCTTTGGCAGTATTCTTAACAAACTTGTCAACCATCTGTCTGGCAAGGTCTAAGTTTACTGCTTTTTTATTTAGTGATGATTGTGCTAAAATAGAAATTAAAGCACCTTCTAATTCTCTAATATTTGTTGTAATGCTGTATCCAATGTATTCAACAACATCTTTTGGTAAATCTAATCCTTCCTGATACATTTTCATTTCTAGGATAGCAATTCTTGTTTCAAGAGCAGGAGCTTGTAAATCAGCAGCTAATCCCCATTTAAAACGAGAAAGTAAACGTTGTTCCATTCCAATTATATCAACAGGAGCTTTATCTGCCGTTAAAATAATTTGTTTCCCATTTTGGTGTAAATGGTTAAAAATATGGAAGAAAACATCCTGTGTTTTTGGTTTTCCACCAAAAAATTGAACATCATCAATAATTAATACATCTATCATTTGATAGAAGTGAATAAAATCATTTTGTTCGTTGTTTCTTACAGCATCAATAAATTGAGTTGTAAATTTTTCTGAAGAAACATATAATACTGTTTTGTCCGGAAATCTATTTTTAACATCAATTCCAATAGCGTGAGCTAAATGCGTTTTCCCTAAACCAACACCACCATAAATTAATAATGGGTTGAAAGCTGTTCCACCTGGATTTTTTGCTACTGCAAAACCAGCAGAACGAGCTAATCTGTTACAATCTCCTTCAACAAAATTGCTAAAAGAATAGTTCGGATTTAATTGAGAGTCTACGTTTATTTTTTGAAGACCAGGAATAATAAAAGGATTACGGATAGATTTATCTTTATTTAAATCTATAGGCATAGCAACAGGGTTGTTTTTTATTGCTTGTCTGTTTGTTGCTGGAATTTTAACAGTGTATGGCTTTGTTCCGTTTTGGCTGTTTTCCATAACAATACTATATTCTAATCTACCTTCGGTACCTAGCTCTTTTTTTATTGTCTTTTTAAGGATGTTAACATAATGTTCTTCTAGCCATTCATAGAAAAATTGACTTGGAACTTGTATTGTTAGTACTTTGTTTTTAAGTTTTACAGGCTTTATTGGTTCAAACCAAGTTTTATAACTTTGTAAACTAACATTGTCTTTAATTACCTGAAGGCAATTTTCCCAAACTGAGTTAAAATCTTTTTGCATTTTATAAAGTCCTCATCTTAAAGTGTTAAAATATTTTTTTCCTTTTTCTTAAAATCGGGAGTAATTCTTAAGAGTCAATTGTTGGTAAATAATTTCTGCTATCAAATTCTTGTAAGCTCTTAAAAATCAACACTATTTAAAGTGTGTCGACCTCCTTTTTTCGTTCTAACAAATATTTGAATAAAAAAGTGAAAAAAAAAACTTTTTACCTATTGTTTTTTTAAAATCTTTTTCTCTCTATTCTAAGATTCTGAGAACTAACTGAATAATTTTTATCAGTTTGAACATAAAAGTCTAAACGGCCAAGATTAATACCTGCCCAACCTACTTGGGTTATTAAAGTCTCTTTGTTGGATAGGTTTCTAACTTTTGTAGGCTTTTCAAGGAATGTATGCGTGTGCCCACCAATTATTAGGTCGATATTTTTAGTTTGAGCAGCTAATTTTAAATCAGAAATTTTATCAGATTTATATTGATAGCCTAAATGCGAAAGACATATTATTAGATCACATTCTTTTTCTTTTTTAAGTAATTCAGCAATTTTGTTTGCAATAATAACGGGATCGTTATATTTTGTTGCTTTGTACATTTTTTTGTCAACTAAACCATCTAGCTCAACACCAATACCAAAAACACCTATTTTAACGTTATCTTTTATGAAAATATGATAGGGTTTAATTTTTTCTTTTAATATCGTATCAGAAAAATCATAGTTAGCATTGATAAAAGGGAATCTAGCATGGGGTAACATTCTGTCTAATCCTTCAATTCCATTATCAAAATCATGGTTTCCAATAGTGGCAGCATCATATTGCATTAAGCTCATAAGCTTAAAATCAATTTCACCTTCATATAGATTAAAGTAGGGAGTTCCTTGAAAAACGTCTCCTGCATCCAATAAGAGTACATTTTCTTCTTCGTTTCTAATTTGCTGGATTAATGAAGCTCTTCTTGCCGCACCTCCTAAACCTGGGTATTTCGGGTCATTATCCGGAAAAGGTTCAATATGGCTATGTACATCATTGGTGTGAAGAATAGTAATTTTAGTGTGCTTTTTTTTCTTGGCAGCATAAGAGCTGAAAGGGATAAGGTTTAAACTAGCTAAACCAATTCCGCTTAAAAGTGTTTGTTTTATGAATTTTCTTCTACTCATTAGTTTTATTGTTGTCATCTTCAGCTTGACTGGAGATCTTTTTTTATTAAGATTTCGATGTTATCCTGAGTTTATCGAAGGGTAAATCGAAATCACTGCTGCACTTTTTTTTACTCAAAAGTTATCCTCCCACCAATTTTACTTGTTAACTGATTTCCTTTCTTGTGCTGCTCCCTGCAATATTGTATAATAGCATCTCGGAGCTTAATTCTAATCGGTTCTATTCTAATCGGATTTAAAAAGAAGTTCATTTTGTCTCCTCCATTGGCTAAATAGTCCGATGTTAGAATTTTAAACTCTTTATTTAATCGATATTTATTTTCAGTTGTTGACAAACCACTTTGTAGGCTGGTACCATCATATATTTCATAACTAGACAATGTTATTCCTTTGGAAACTGGTTGAGGATTAACATATAAATAATTTATCAATTGAACCATATGTTTATTGTCAATTGTAACAACAACCAATTCATTTTCAAAAGGCATGAGTTCAAAGATTTTACCTCTAGTGATTTCTCCTTTAGGCAAAGAAGTTCTGAGTCCTCCAAAGTTTAATAGACAAAAATCTATAGGATCATTATCAGATGGTTGGTAGAGTTGTTTGGCAACTTCTAGACTTAAATCGGCAACCAAATTCCCCAATTTAGTTTCGGGTTTCCCTCGCTCTTTTGAGAATTTTTCAGCAGAAATAACCAACACTTCGTTCATTTCAGCGTCTAACTTGGTTTTGTATGGTTTAATTAATTCATCAACTTGTCTATTGTTTACTGTTGTTGAGTCTAATTGAAGGGAGGAGTTATCAGATTTAAAATAAGTAGAAGGTTTACAACTAATTAAGTTGAAAACTATAGTGAAAAGGAGTAGGTGTTTTGTTAAAATGCTCAAAAGAATATCATTATTTTCGTTGACTAAGTTAAGTAAAAGAATATTTATTATTCTTAATAAGATTATTGGTTTTTCGTTAGGAGTTTAAATTTTGACTATCCGAAGCAAAAAACTAGCAACTAAAAACTAGCAACTAGAGTTATGTATACATCTAAAACAAAAGTGAGGGTAAGGTATTCGGAAACTGACATGATGGGTTATTGTTATTATGGTAATTATGCGAGTTATTTTGAAGTAGCTAGAGTAGAAACGATTAGACAGTTGGGCTTTAGTTATAAGAAAATGGAGGATGATGGAATAGCACTTCCAGTTTTAGATTTTTCTATAAAATACTTTAAGCCAGCATTTTATGATGATGAATTAACGATTGAAACAACTATTTTGGAAATTCCTAGAGCTAGAATTCACTTTGAATATAAAACTTTTAATGCAGAAGGAGTTTTGTTGAATGAGGCTAAAACTACATTGGTATTTATTAATAAAACAACAATGAAACCATGTGCTGCACCAGATGATTTCGTTGAAGGATTAAAAAAACATTTCTAAAATTCGGTTATAGGATTTTATTAATCGTAATATTGCGATAGAATAATTATGGGAACAACTAAAACAAATCAATTTACTGTTAATCAAAACAGAAAAGCAGCGCTTTATAAAGCATTAGGGCATCCTGCTCGTATTGCAATTATCGAATTTATAATTCAACAAGATTCATGTGTTTGTGGTGATATAGTTGATGAATTGCCTTTGTCGCAGTCAACAATTTCACAACATTTAAAGGAACTGAAAAATGCAGGTATTATTAAAGGAGATATTTCTGGCGTAAAAACGTGTTATTGTATTGATGATAAAGTTTGGATAGAGTTAGATGATATTTCCAAATTGTTTATGAATAGTTATGCTCAGAAAAGTAAATGTTGTTAATTAAAAAATAGAAATTATGGAAAAAACAGCTGAAGAATTAAAAATCGTAGTAAAGGAAATGTACACTGATATCGCGAATCAAAGTAAGGAAGAAAACGAGACTTCTTGTTGTGGTGCTGGTGGTTGTTCAACAGTTGATCATGCCGTTTTTGCAGAAGATTACACAAAGTTAGGGGGGTATGATGCTGATGCCGATTTGGGATTAGGTTGTGGAATTCCAACAGCTTTTATTCAAATAAAAGAAGGTGATACGGTATTAGATTTAGGTTCTGGAGCTGGAAATGATTGTTTTGTTGCAAGAGCTATGGTGGGAGATTCTGGAAAGGTTATGGGAGTTGATATGACTGACGTAATGATTGATAAAGCTAGAGAGAATGCTGATAAACTAAATTTTAATAATGTAGAATTTAGAAAGGGAGATATTGAGAGTTTGCCTGTTGGAGGAAATCAAATTGATGTAGTTATTAGTAACTGTGTATTAAATTTAGTGCCAGATAAAGAAAAAGCATTTGCTGAAACATATAGAGTTTTAAAAGCAGGAGGTTCGTTTAGTGTGAGTGATGTAGTGTTGAAAGGAGAGTTGCCAGCTAATTTAAAAAATGATGCAGAAATGTATGCGGGTTGTGTTTCTGGAGCAATACAAATGACTGATTATTTAAATATTATTCATAAAACAGGCTTTTCTGATATTGTAGTTCAAAAAGAAGTAGTAGTCGATTTACCTGATGCTATTTTATCAAAATATGTTTCTGAAATAGAAATGAAAGATTTTAAAACTGGTAAAGTAGGAATTTACTCTATAACTGTTAGTGCAAATAAACCTGAATGTACTCCTGGGGGAGGTTGCTGTTAACTCGGTAAAACCGAGAATTTAACATGAGTATGATAGCGGAAAAGAAAAACAGAAAATGAGAAATTACATTTCAGAAATTATAGGGACCTTTTTTTTAGTTTTTGCTGGTTGCGGAGCTATGGTTGTCAATAACTATAGTGGAGGAGCATTAGGCCATGTTGGTGTTGCAATGACTTGGGGATTGATTGTAATGGTAATTATTTATACCATTGGAGATATTTCTGGAGCGCATTTGAACCCAGCGGTTACATTAGGGTTTTGGATAGCTAAACGATTTAAAGGAAAAGAAGTGATACCTTATATAGTCGCTCAATCAATTGGCGCATTTTTAGCAAGTTTTACGTTGAAATTAATGTTTCCACTAGATGAAACTTTAGGAGCATCATTGCCCTCAAGCACATGGGAGCAATCATTTATAATGGAGTTAATTCTAACGTTCTTATTAATGTATGTTATATTAAATGTATCAAGCGGAGCAAAAGAAAAAGGGATAATGGCAGGTACTGCAATTGGAGCAACAGTAGGGTTAGAAGCAATGTTTGCCGGTCCTGTTTGTGGCGCTTCTATGAATCCGATTCGTTCAATTGCTCCAGCGGTAGTTTCTGGACATACAGAGTATTTATGGGCGTATGTGGTTTCAACCATTTTAGGAGCAATTTTAGCAGTATTTGTTTTTAAATTAACAAGAAAACAGAATTAGGTGGATAAGAATTTAAGAGAAAAAGCCGTTAAGGTTTGTATTGAGAAAATTGAAAAGAAAGGAACAAATGTTGGTTTATCCTTCTATGCATTTTTTGCGAATAAAAATGATGATTCTGAATTGCTAATGGAAATGGCTGAATGGTGGATTAAAACTAAAAAGTTAGATCACTTTGAGAAAGCAGTTAAGATTAAAAAAATGCTAGAAGAAGTATAGTTATGAAAAAAGTATTATTTGTTTGTGTAGAAAATTCATGCAGAAGCCAAATGGCAGAAGCTTTTGGTAAAATGCATGGAAAAGGAATTATAGAGGTGTACAGTTCAGGTTCAAGACCTTCAGGAATTGTAAATCCTAAAGCAATTGCAGCTATGGCTGATGTTGGTTATGATTTAAATGAACACGTTTCTGTTGGTTTAGATAAAATTCCTCAAGAAAAATATGAATATGCCATTACCATGGGCTGTGGAGATGAATGTCCGATAATTGATGCAAATAATCGTGAAGATTGGGCATTGCCAGACCCAAAACACATGGAGCCAAAAGAATTTAATCGTGTTAGAGATATTATTGAAGCAGAGGTTAAAGAGTTGATTGGGAAGGTTAGGAGTGGAGAGTGATTAATTCTGTTAACCACATAAAGTCTTGAAAAGCACGTTTTTTGTCACCCTGAGCCTGTCGAAGGGTTAAGACAAAAAGGATGTGCTTTGAAAAGCTACGCAATCTGAATTTGCTCCCAATAGTTGCCGGGATTAGAGCAAAGAGAATTTTTGTTTTGAGATTTTTCGTTTAACGCAACTATATGAAATGTGCTTTAGTTGCTTCAAGGCTTAAAAGTAATGATTTTTGTGAGGAACCATCCGAAACCGCACCAACCAAATAGTGAAAACCTTGTCAATTTACAAAGCGAGAATGCAGTTCGTTAATTTGTTATTAAAAAGCACAAACAAAAATTATGGCATTAATTGCTCAAGTTTCACAAAGCTAAAATGCTTGCAACAAGTCATATTATATATAGATTGTTGGCAAATCGTTTTTATTATTTTAATAGTTTGGTGTTCATCTTTGGTTATAATATATAATATATTTCGTATTTTTATAGTAGTTTCGTCAATAAATAAAGCTTAAATTATGGCAAAAGGATTATTTAAAGGTTCATTTGGTGATGGTAAATATAATATTAACATCAGTCTTTCCATTTACTTTTGGAAGGAAGATGATATTTGCTTTTCTTATTCTCCAGCTTTAGATATAACAGGTTATGGAGATGATGAGTTTAAAGCAAGAGATTCTTTTGAAATTACATTGTCTGAATTTTTATCTTATACACATAACAAGAAAACGATTTATGATGAATTAGAGAATTTAGGATGGACTGTTAATAGAAAGAAAAAACGAGTTCATGCTCCTGGTTTGGAAGAGATTTTAGATGATAATTCTTCTTTTAAAGAAATTTTTAATAAAGGAAAAGTTAGAAGAGAAAGTAAAAATGTTGAATTTGCTTTAGCTTAGTATGTCAACTACTCATCTAAGAAATATTTCAATATCTCAGTTTCAAGGATTTTTAGAATTATCACTTTGCTCTTATATTAGTATAAATGGAGGTCATGAAAAATGGACAAGAGCGGATTTAAGACGACCTATTATTTTTCAAACTCATGTCAAACCTATTCCAGAGTTTATAGTCAAAAATAATTTACGTGTTTTGGGTTATACTAAGAAGGATTTTTTTGATATTTTGGATGGAAAGAAAATTGTAAAGAGAAAAGAAAATATATTCTCATTAGACTTGCGTTGAGTTTTTAGTTGAAGTATATGTTTGCCAATGTTCAGCTATGTGTTGTTTTAATGACATATAGCGTTTGTTAAACGAAGGTAGCGTTTTTTAATGCAAAGTCAATAAAAAATCCCCAACATTGCTGTTGGGGATTTAAAGTGTGGTTGACTTACCTTAAAGCAAGCGGTTTATCTTTTTCGTATTCTACCGAATATTTAAAGCTCATTTTCTTACTTTGCTTCGCAACTAAGTTAAATTTCCAACTTAGCATTCCAGATTTTTTGATGTATTCTGCTTTACCAGAATTAAGCAAGTTCACTTTTATTTCTTCGTTGTTAGGAACTGGAATCTGATCTTCAATAATAATGTCAACATTGTTGGCTCTATGGTTTTTAACATCCAGTTCATAGGTAAAGTATTTCACTTGCTTGTCGCCTAAAAACTTTTCTTTTTTCTCTTCTTTAACTAGTTTTCTTCTGATAGAAATTCGTTCATCTCTCCCTAAAGTAACTGCTAGAGAATCTCCCATAACATCAGGGTTTAACATTGTTTCTCCAATAAATGTTCCCTCAAAATAAATATTAGCTCGGGCGGGCAGTAAGCTTAAATTTTCAAAACCTCTAATGTCAGCCACTAAAAAAGCATCCTTGTCTAATTTTGGAACCATATAATATTGGTATTTGGCATCTAGTTTTTCATTTTTGATGGCAACTAAATGCTTTTGTCCATCTGAAGGGATAGAATAAGGAATACTTAAATCAAATTCAATATTGGTTAAATTTTCATTCATTGTAGCATAATAAGCTGAAGTTTGAGCAGGAGCTAATTTTTCTTCCATTTCGTCCATTGAATAGCTGAAATCTTTCATTGCAACGTTTTCCATTACTGATATTGCAGTAACAGACCTGATATTTTTCTTATTTATATAACGAGGTGTGTAATAGTTTAAATACCATACAGGTAAAACTGGTTTTATTTTACTTTTATTGGGGTTGTTGGTAGATAGTTTGAGTTTAATATTTTCCCAATTTTCTCCAGAATTTTGGATGACATTGGCTTTATAAGTTAGTTCAATTGGTTGGTTTATCCCCGTTGCTCTAATGTCATATTTAGGGCTCCAAGAAGCTCCATTTACCAAATAATTTACATTCATTATTCCAGCTGTTGTTTCTTCTGACGAAACCGTTACTACAATCTGATATCTTGGGTATGTTGGTTTTGAAATGTATTTTTTTGCGTTGTCAGCATTAATTTTATTCAATTGATTTTGTAATGCTGTTTTTCTTTTATTTAAGTGATACTCGTTTTTCTTAACTTTAATTAATGTAGCATTTATGTCATTATATTTTGCTCTTAAAAAATTTATTGCGCCTTTCAATAAAGCTAAAGAATCGCTTTTCATACTTTTATTGCTAACTAAAAATTGTTTTTCTAATTCTAACACATCTTTTTTAAATTTTTCTTCTTCTAAATCAAAGGCAACAAAATCAAGCGAATCTGTTATGCTTTGTATTTGAGCTAAAATATGTTTTGGGATAATTGGTGGAGTAGTTGGTCTGCTAGGTTGGTAGTATTTATATTTTGTATCCAATATGATGTAGTTTCCCTTTCCCTTAACCTGTATGCTATTGGCGTTTATATTAGAAGATATGCTATCGAAGACAATATCTGTTACACCTTTTTTAATGTTGAAATTTGCTTTTCTAAAGACTTGAGCACCATTTAGAAATACCGTAACATTTTTAATTTTTGAGTTTACTAATGTTTCATTTGCTCCAAACAAAAGGTTTGTAGTGATAATTAGTAGGGAGATTACAAGTAACTTTTTCATATCTTTTAATTTTCGTGAATAATTTTACTCCTTTGATGTAGGAAGAAGATTTATTCCATAATTCCTATGAAAAAAATAAAAAATATCTGATTTGTTCTGTATATTACTCCTTCCCCGCGCAGGCAATGTCATTAAGTTAAGAGGTTAATACATTATATATCAGCCTGTTAAGCTTGTTTTTGTTGTTATATTTTTGTATATTTATTTGATAATCAAAT
>Ga0256845_1002676_pt1 | contig 12679 bp, 12 predicted proteins | sample RiftiametaG_FD_189101 | JGI IMG/M metagenome (GOLD analysis project Ga0256845, IMG submission 189101) | Tube worm associated microbial communities from hydrothermal vent at the East Pacific Rise, Pacific Ocean - Riftia | ecosystem: Host-associated > Annelida > Integument > Unclassified ... | reverse complement strand
AAAAAAGAATTAATTACAAAATATCTAGTTCCACCACTACAAACCACAGGTCAGATAATTGGTAAAGGTGCTGCTATAAAACTTTCTGCTAATTTAGAAAGATATTATTCACCTATCGATGTCATAAAACAGGATGTTTTTAAACATAAAACTCCCGTTTACGTTACCAATAAAAGCTACGTCTCTAGTAATGACAAAGCTTTAGGAGGAAGCACTTTACAACAAAAAAATAAGCCTATCTTTAAGAAAGTTATTCGAGAAATTACCCGTCCTTTTTGGCAAATAGTAACATTATTTACCTTTAAACCGTACAGATGTTTTAGAAATTTTATTTTTTATAAAACAGCAAAATAACTATTTTATTCCTTGCTTCCGTTATTCAATAATTTGAGTTTAATATATCTTGTAAACACACCATATGCTTGAGTTTTAGCAATTACAAAACCTTCAAATCCATCTAAAAAACCAAGTCTAATTATATAATGTATCACAAATCTTGCTGGTGGCTTTATTAAAAGGTGAAATAAATTCACTTTCTTACCTTGCTCATTTAATTGTTTTGACCTTAACGCGGCATAATGATTTAATTTAGAGATATAATGATCAAAACTACGATAAGAATAATGATCAATTTTATTTTTTAAAAACCCTACTTTACCATTTGCTTTTATCTTTTCATGAACTAGATTCCCATTATATTTACAGTGTTTTTTTAAAAACAACCGAATTACTTTATCTCTCTGAACACCACCGTAATTAACTTTTTTCTCCATAAAATAAAAAGCCCTTCTGATAAAAAACCCAACATTATCTTTTGGCTTTTTTACTGCATCTAAAATTTCTTTTTGAAGTTTTGGTGTAACTCTTTCATCTGCATCTAAAATATAAATCCAGTCGTATTTTGCTTGGTCTATTGCATAGTTTTTTTGAGTAGAAAAATCATCAAAAACACGTTGAATAATTTTCACATCGTGTTTCTTTGCTAACTCAATAGTTTTATCAGTACTAAAAGAATCTATAACAATAATCTCATCAGCAAAACAAACAGATTTTATAGCTTCTTCTATATGAATCTCTTCGTTGAGAGTGGGGATAATTGCAGTTATTTTGGTCATAGCATGGTTAATTAAACAGCGACATTATATTCTCTAAGTGCGTCGTTTAATGAAGTTTTTTGGTTAGTGCTTTCTTTTCTCTTTCCAATAATTAACGCACAGGGCACATTAAAATTGCCCGCAGGAAACTCTTTTGTATAACTCCCCGGAATTACTACCGAACGAGCAGGTACTCTCCCTTTCATTTCAACAGGTTTATCACCCGTAACATCAATTATTTTTGTGCTCATTGTCAGTACCACGTTTGCTCCTAAAACAGCTTCCTTTTCTATATGAACACCTTCTACTACAATACAACGAGAGCCGATAAAAGCTCCGTCTTCTATAATTACTGGACTTGCTTGTAAAGGCTCTAAAACTCCACCAATCCCTACACCCCCACTCAAATGTACATTCTTACCAATTTGGGCACAACTACCTACCGTTGCCCAAGTATCAACCATAGTTCCTTCATCTACATAAGCACCAATATTTACATAACTAGGCATTAAAATTGTACCAGAAGAAATATAGGCTCCATGGCGTGCAACAGCATGTGGCACTACTCTAATTCCTTTTTCTTTATAACCTCTCTTTAATGGAATTTTATCATGATACTCAAAAATACCCGCTTCTAAAGTTTCCATTTTTTGAATAGGAAAATACAGAACTACTGCTTTTTTAATCCACTCATTAACTTGCCAACCATCTTCTACGGGTTCTGCAACCCTTACTTTCCCTGCATCTAACAAGTCAATAACCTTTCTAATGGCATTTATTGTTGCTTTTTCTTGTAATAATGCTCTATCATTCCAAGCAGCTTCTATACTATCTCTAAGTTCGTTCATTGTATCATTTATAGTAACAAATATAAAGTCATTTCTATAAATTGTATCGGTCAAATGAGTATTTTTGTGAAAATTATTTTAATGGGAAGAGTTTTAGCTATCGATTACGGAAAAAAACGCACTGGAATTGCAGTTACTGATGCATTACAAATTATTGCATCTGGTTTAACTACTGTACCTACTGATGGATTAATCGGCTTTTTAAAAGACTATATCAACAAAGAAAATGTAACGTTATTTATTGTTGGAAAACCCAAACAAATGGACTATTCTGATAGCGAAAGTGAAGAACTTATCATTCCGTTTTTAAAAAAATTAGAGAAAACATTTCCTACAATTCCTATTGAAAGAGTTGATGAACGTTTTACCTCTAAAATGGCTTTTCAAACGATGATTGATAGCGGATTAAAAAAAAACCAACGGAAAAACAAAGCTTTGGTAGACGAAATTAGTGCTACTATTATTTTACAATCCTATTTATCTCGCAAATAAATTTTCTACAAAAAGCATTCTTTGTACTTTTGCAGTCATCAAAAAAATAAAATAAATGATTTTACCAATTGTTGCTTATGGCGATCCTATTCTACGAAAAGTAGGAAAAGAAATTGATGCAGATTACAATGCCTTAGATAAACTAATTGACAACATGAAAGAAACCATGTACAACGCTTCTGGCGTTGGGTTGGCAGCACCTCAAATTGGGAAAGCAATACGTTTATTTATGATTGATGCCTCTCCTTTTGCTGAAGATGAAGAATTGGATGATGCAGAAAGAGAAGTTTTAAAAAACTTTAATAGAGTTTTTATCAACGCAAAAATTGTAAAAGAAGAAGGCGATGAATGGGCGTTTAATGAAGGTTGTTTGAGTATTCCTGATGTTCGAGAAGATGTTTTTAGACAAGAAACCATTACTATTAAATATCAAGATGAAAACTTTAAAAACCATACTGAAACGTTAAGCGGATTGGCTGCTCGCATTTTTCAGCACGAATATGATCATATTGAAGGAATTTTGTTTACTGACAAGCTTTCATCACTTAAAAAAAGGCTCATCAAAAAGAAATTAGAAAATATATCAAAAGGGAAAATTAACGTAGATTATAGAATGCGTTTCCCGAAATTAAAAAGAAAAAAATCTTAAAAAAACATATGGAATTTAGTAAAATTATTGCCTTAACTGGCAAACCAGGTCTTTACGAAGTGTTATCTCAAACAAAAAGTGGTGTTATTGTAAAGTCTTTAACAGACGGAAAAAGATTTCCGGTTACAGCAACTCACAATATTAGTTTATTAGAAAATATTGCTATTTACACCTACGAAGAAGAAGTACCTTTATCTGTAATTTTTAAAACAATTGCCGATAAAGAAGGTAATAAAGAAGCCATTAGCCATAAAGAAAGTAGTAAAAAAGTAACTGCTTATTTTTTAGAAATATTACCAGATTTTGATGAAGAGCGTGTCTATACATCGAACATTAAAAAGGTTATTCAGTGGTATAATGTTTTGGTAAAAGCTGAATTTGACTTTACTTCTCTTGAAGTTACTGAAGAAAAAAAGAAAGAGGAAGAAAAATAATATTCAGTCTCAGTTGACAGAGTTTTATAATTTTTTAATCTCGCCAAAAACAGAAAAATGAATTCTCGTAAAGAACAATTAGTTGCTTTTAATAGGTTGTTAGATATTATGGACGATCTAAGAGAGAAATGTCCGTGGGATAAAAAGCAAACCTTAGAGTCTTTACGCCATTTAACGATTGAGGAAACTTACGAATTGGCGGATGCCATTTTAGAGAATGATTTAGAGGAAATTAAAAAAGAATTAGGCGATGTACTTTTACACATTGTTTTTTATTCTAAAATAGGAAGCGAAAAAAACGCTTTTGATATCGGCGATGTTGCCAATTCAATCTCTGATAAATTAATCCATAGACATCCACATATTTATGGTGATGTTGTTGTAAAAGATGAAGCCGAAGTAAAACAAAACTGGGAAAAACTAAAACTAAAAGAAGGAAAAAAATCAGTTTTAGAAGGAGTTCCTAAAAGTTTACCTGCATTAGTAAAAGCAAGTAGAATTCAAGAAAAAGTTGCTGGTGTTGGTTTTGATTGGGAAGAACCTCACCAAGTTTGGGAAAAAGTACAAGAAGAACTGTCAGAACTGAATGACGAAATTAAAAGCGGTAACAAAGAACGTATCAATTCAGAATTTGGTGATGTTCTTTTTTCTATGATTAATTATGCTCGTTTTATTGATGTAAATCCAGAAAATGCTTTAGAACGAACAAATAAAAAGTTTATCAAACGTTTTCAATTTTTAGAAACCGAAGCCAAAAAAGAAGGCAAACAACTTTCTGATATGTCTTTAACTGAAATGGATGTGCATTGGGAAAATTCAAAAAAATTCTTCAAATAGGCGTCATTGCGAATAGAATGAAGCAATCTTTACATTAAATAAAAAATTACTTTACCACTCTTTCTCCGCAATGACAGATTTTGTATTTTTACGCTATGAAAATACTTATTATTACAGGCGGAAGCAAAGGTATTGGAAAAGCAATTGCACAAAAATACGCTTCAAAGAGTTACAAAGTCTACGCACTATCTAGAAGCATTATTGATGTCCAAAATGTTACTCAAATTTCAGTAGATTTAACGAATCTATCAGAAACAACAAATTCTTTTAAAATGATTTTTGATGAGTTTAAAAACAAAGAAATTTCATCTATCACACTGATAAATAATGCTGGTAGACTAGGTACAATAGCCTCATTAGAAAATATTAAAACAGATGATATTGCAACTTCTATTCAATTAAACTACACGACTCCTCTTGTGCTTTCAAGTTTATTTATAAAACTAACAGAAAAACGAAATTACGACAAAAAAATAATCTCTATCTCCTCTGGTGCTGCCGTAAATCCGTACGAAGGCTGGTCGGTTTATTGTAGCTCTAAAGCGGCTATTGACATGATGACAAAGACAATAGCTGCTGAACAAAACTCTCTTAAAAAAGGTGTAAAATGTACAGCTATTTATCCTGGTGTTGTTGATACAGATATGCAGACACTTATCAGAAAAACATCTTCAGAAAATTTTAAAAACGTACAACGATTTATCGATTTAAAAGAAAACAATGAATTATATTCTCCTGAATTTGTTGCTGATAAAATTTTTACAATCGATACTGAAAATCAATTAAAAAACGGTGATATTGTTGATGTTAGAAATTTTTAAATATCATATAAAAAATAGAATGAGCATCTTTAAGAAAATTATTTTTTATTTTTGATATTATAAAGATAAAAGAACTTTAACTATTTAAATTGCTATAACTTATAGTATTGATGAAAGTAATTACCTACGAAAATTTTACAAAATTAGATATTAGAATTGGTACAATTATAGAAGTAACTAATTTTAAAAAAGCAAGAAAACCTGCTTATCAACTCACTATTAATTTTGGCAGATTAGGTGTTAAAAAATCTAGCGCACAAATTACTGATTTATATAGTAAAGAAGATTTATTACATCGTCAAATTATCGCAGTTGTTAATTTTAAAACGAAGCAAATTGCTAATTTTATAAGTGAGTGTCTCGTTTTAGGAATTTATAATGAGAAAAATAAAGTTGTTTTATTACAAACATCTACAGAAATCAAAAACGGAGAGCAAGTGTCTTAATTTTTTGGGTTATTCAAAATTACCAATGCGGCAATTACTCCAGGAATCCAACCTGAAAGTGTTAGTAAAAAAACAATTAAAATAGAACCACAACCTTTCCCAACAACCGCTAACGGCGGAAAAATTATTGCCAACAAAACTCTTAATAAACTCATAGTACAATTTTTAGTTAGTACTTATCTGACGTATTTAAAGAGGTTTTGTTACATTTTATCTCCAAAGAAAACAGCATTCATTAACAGCTTATTTGTTCCGTACCAAAAAGCTCTAAAATTAGTATTATCAGTAAACACAATTACTCTTCCTTTACCCATTTTTTGTACTTTAAACGGAACAGTATTTTTCAATTCTTTCAAATTTTCTTTAGAAATATAGCCACTAAGTAAGGGGTTCGAAGTATATTGAATAGGATTGTTATAACTCTTTTTATTGGGTTCTATAAAAAGAGTAGTATTTCTAAACAAGGCTATTTTATCGTTTTTATACCCAAAATTAATAGGATGAGAACGGTCTATTTTCGCTTCAAAAATAGCTCCACCAATTACTTGTGCACCAGATTGCAAATATCTATTTTCAAAAGATATATTTTTAATAGTATCTATCTTCTTTTTCTTAAAGGTAATATCTATAAATTTATTACTAGCTAACCATTTTATAACATTTCTATAACCAATTAAAACACCTCCATTTCTAACCCATTCTTTTAATTTACTTTCTACCTGTTTATCAATAAATTTAATATCTGGTAAAATTAACGTTGTGTACCTACTTAAATCTACACGGTTTAGATAAGACATATCTAGTTTTGTCAATTTCATATCAAATCTTTGATCAAACAAATGCCAAACCTCACCAGCATCGTAACTTCTTACACCAACACCAACCAACATTGCTACCTTTGGGTGTTTAATAGTTTTAAAATTACCACTTCCTAAATCAATTCCGTTATTTAAACCTGTACGAACTCCGTTCATTTGAACGTTACTTTCTATTGTGATTTTTTTTAAAAATTTATATATTTCTGTTGAATTTAATTGTTGATTTTGAACAGGAATAAATATCGTTCCATAATCATACGAAACATTATCATTCTTAAAATTTTTCATTGATACTTTTGCTCTTATTCCTTTTTGTAAAATAGCGTTTAATACTTTTGGTGTATAGTAGTCGTTCCAAGAGAATAAGTAACCTATATTGCTTTTAGAAGACACCTTCCCTTTTTTTACAGACAAACTAATTACTTCATTTCCAGTTTTTTGTAATGATACGTTTTTTACAAAATCAACCCCAAAAGAATGATTGAATGTCCATGCAGACACATCATAAAACAAACTATCTTTAAATTGTGTTCGCACATCAAACATTGCCGTAATTAATCTGTGATTTTTCTGATTCATTGGCACTGCATAACTATATCCTTTTTTAAATTTCTTCCCTTCAGAGGTAAAGTCAGAAGCTATTTCATAAATTTTAATTTGATGCTTCATCAAAACTTTTGCCAATTCATTGGTTTTAGAAGCATCTTTTTCATCTCCAAAAACAATTGCTTTTCTTGTAAATGTTGCTCTTGCTTTTTTATAAAAATTTTGTTGATATTTTAAAATTTTAATCCGCATACTTTTTGCAGCCTCTAAAGTTGATAAAGCCGCTGTAAACTGATTTCTAATAGTAAACGGAAACGTTAAAATTCCATTAGTACTTTCTTGTGCATGTCCCCGAGAGCTCCCTTGTTCAAACAAAATACCAATACCTCCATTTATGTCTGGAAAGGTAGATCCTTTTCCGAAATAAAAATCATCATAATCTTCTTCAGAGTAATATATAGAACCAATTTTATCTAATGCTTTTGCATGATATGTAGCAATTTCTTTGGTCAATTCTTGGTTTATTTTTGGTGTCAACGGGTTTGTTCTACTCGGAATTCCTGGTTGAAAAAAGAAAGTAGAATTTGTCCCCATTTCATGATGGTCTGTCAAAATATTTGGCAACCATTTATGAAAACTTTTAATCCGTGCATTACTTTCTGGCAACTGCACAGGCAACCAATCTCTATTCATATCAAACCAATAATGGTTTGTTCTTCCCCCTGGCCAAACTTCATGATATTCCCTATCATTCGGATCTGGAGTTATATTTTTTGCCTTATTGCTATTTGCCCAATAAGCAAATCGCTGTAATCCATCTGGATTATAAGAAGGGTCAAATAAAATAATTACATTGTCTAACAAATCATCAATTCCTTGTGCTGCAGCCAAATAATATGCAACTACCAATGCTGCATTTGAACCACTTGGTTCATTCCCATGAATAGAAAAACCTTGATAAACCACTGTTTTTCCATTAGAAACATCAACCGAATCATCATTCGTTCCTGCCAAATGTTGCTTTCTTATTTCTTTTAAATTCTGATGATTTTTAGGCGATGTAATCGTTAATAATAACAAAGGTCTTCCTTCAAAAGTTGTACCCCTATTTTCTATAGAAATTCTATCTGAAGATGCTGCTAACACTTTCATATAAGTTACCAATTTATCGTGTGTAACATGCCATTCGCCCACTTCATGTCCAATTACAGATTTTGGTGTAGGGATATTTTTATCATATGTAATTCCTTTTGGTAAATAATAAGATAAGTCTGTTTTTTGTGCAAAAACAGCTGTTGCAGAAAGTAAAAAAAGTAGGAATGTTGTTTTCATCAGAAAATTGATTTTAATTTCTTACAAATATATCAAATCAAAAATAGTAATTTTGAGCTTCGTCACTTTTATCAAAAATGATTCAAAAAAAACTACTTACTGAGCTTCAAAAATCACTAACAGGAATGTTGTTTTTTGATGATTTACACAAAACAATATATGCTACGGATGCCTCTGTATATAGAAAAATTCCGTTGGCAGTTGCCTATCCAAAGAATACAAAAGATATTCAGATTCTTATCGAGTATGCCATCAAAAATAAAATTACATTAATACCGAGAACAGCAGGAACCTCATTAGCAGGACAATGTGTTGGAGATGGTATTGTAGTAGATGTTTCAAAATATTTTACCAGTATTTTAGCTTTTGATGAAACTCAAAAAACAATTACCGTAGAACCTGGGCTTATTAGAGATGAATTGAATCTCTTTTTAAAGCCCTTCGGATTATTTTTTGGACCAAACACCTCAACCTCTAACCGTTGTATGATTGGCGGAATGGTGGGTAATAATTCTTCTGGTAGCACTTCTATAAAATACGGAGTTACACGAGATAAAGTAATTCGTATTGATACTATTTTAAGTGATGGTTCTCTAGCTACTTTTTCTGAAATCACATCGGATAAGTTTAAACAAAAAACACGAGAAAATACATTAGAAGGTAAGATTTACAAATCTATTTTTAAGGAATTATCTAATACCGAACATCAGCAAGAAATAAAAAAGGAATTCCCAAAAGCGAGTATTCATCGCAGAAATACTGGTTATGCAGTTGATGAATTATTAACTTCGGATTTATTTGGCGGTACAAAACCAACTATAAATATTGCAAAATTATTAGCAGGAAGTGAGGGTACTTTGGCATTTTCTACTGCAATCACCATCCAATTAGACGATTTACAACCTAAAGTTAGCGTGATGATTACATCACATTTTAACAGTATCAACGAGGCTTTAAAAGCAACGGTTATCGCCATGAAACATTCGCTTTTTACTTGTGAATTGATGGATAAAGTAATTTTAGATTGTACTAAAAACAATAGAGAACAAGCTAGAAATCGATTTTTTTTACAAGACGACCCTAAAGCAATTTTAATGCTAGAAGTTGCTGCAAATACTTTGAAAGAAGCAGCAATTTTAGCAGATAATCTTATTACTGATTTACAAGAAAACAAATTTGGCTATCATCATCCGAAGATATACGGAGACGATATACCTAAAATTTTTAACCTCAGAAAAGCAGGTTTAGGATTACTCGGAAATATGATAGGCGATAAAAAAGCAGTTGCCTGTATTGAAGATACTGCTGTAGAATTACAAGATTTACCCAATTATATTGATGAATTTTCTGCGATGATGAAAAAATATCAGCAAGAAGCCGTTTATTATGCACATGCTGGTGCGGGTGAAATTCATTTACGTCCTATTTTAAACTTAAAAAAGAGTGAAGATGTTGTATTATTTAGGAAAATAACTACAGAAACAGCACAATTAGTTAAAAAATATAAAGGCTCTTTTAGTGGAGAGCATGGAGACGGAATTGTACGGGCAGAGTTTATTCCGATAATGATTGGAGAGCAAAATTATCAACTATTAAAACGTATTAAAAAAACTTTTGACCCAAATAATATCTTTAACAAAGGCAAAATTACCGATGCCTTTGCAATGGATAAAAACTTGCGTTACCAAGTTAACAGAACTGAACCCAACATTAAAACCATACAAGATTTTACAAAAAATGAAGGTGTTTTAAAACTTGCCGAAAAATGCAATGGTTCTGGAGATTGTAGAAAACCTATTTCGGCTGGAGGAACAATGTGCCCAAGTTATAGAGCCACAAAAAATGAAAAAGATACCACAAGAGCAAGAGCAAATACTCTTAGAGAATTTTTGACCAACTCTAAAAAACCGAATAGGTTTGATCATACAGAATTGAAAGAAGTATTTGATTTGTGTTTAAGCTGTAAAGCCTGCGCAAGTGAATGCCCAAGTAATGTAGATGTTGCTGCTTTAAAAGCGGAGTTTTTATATCAATACCAAGAAGTAAATGGCTATTCTTTTAGAAATAAATTATTTGCTAACAACGTAAAATACAATAAATTAGGAAGTATTACCCCTACCCTAACTAACTTTGTTTTAAACACAGTTTTGGCGAAAAAAATAATGGGAGTAGCTACAAAAAGACCGATTCCGAAACTAGCAAAACAAACATTTAAAAAGTGGTTTCAGCTACAAAACACATCAATAAATAGTAAAAAAGTGTATCTTTTTGCTGATGAATTTACCAATTATTACGATACAGAAATCGGTAAGGACGCTGTTTTTTTACTTGAAAAACTAGGGTATCATGTACAAATTATCAATCATGAAGAAAGTGGGCGTAGTTTTATCTCAAAAGGATTTTTAAAAGAAGCCAAGGTTATAGCCAATAAAAATATAGCGCTCTTTAAGAATCTTATTACAGAAAAAACACCCTTAATAGGTATTGAACCTTCTGCCATTTTAACTTTTAGAGATGAATATATCCGTTTAGCAGATGATAAATTATCCGCAGAAAAAATTGCAACAAACACATTTACATTTGAAGAATTTTTACAAAAAGAGTCTGAAAAAGGAGCTATTGACCAAAATTTATTTACTAAAAAAACGGCAACTTTAAAAATTCACGGGCACTGTCATCAAAAAGCATTATCAAGTACAATTGCTTCATTTAACATTTTAAACATCCCAAAAAACTACACTGTAAGCATTTTAAATACTGGTTGTTGCGGAATGGCAGGTTCTTTTGGTTATGAAAAAGAACACTATAAAATTAGTATGCAAATAGGAGAAGACACCTTGTTCTCTAAAGTAAGAAAAATGGAAAAAGGCACTAAAATTGTTGCTTCAGGCACTAGTTGTCGTCATCAAATTTATGATGGTACAAAACGTATTGCAAAACATCCGATAAGTATTTTAAGAGCCGCTTTACTGTAAAATTTTTAGTAGAAATTCATCAAAAAAACGAGTATAAAAACTGTTGGTAAATATTTTTTAAAAATCACTTTTTTAGAATATATTTGTAAATCAATTTAGAAAAGACAAATATGAAATTTATTGTATCGAGTTCGCAATTATTAAAACAATTACAAGTTTTAGGCGGCGTAATTAATAGCAACAATACCTTACCTATTTTAGATAACTTTTTATTAGAATTATCAGAAAATGAATTGAAGATTTCTGCATCAGATTTAGAAACAACAATGAGTTCTGTCATCGAAGTAGAAAGTAATAGTTCTGGATCTATTGCTGTAAATGCACGCTTATTATTAGATACATTAAAAACGTTCCCAAATCAGCCTCTTACCTTTAAAACGGAAGGAGAAAGTACTATAGAAATTAGTTCTGACCAAGGTAAATATGATATGGCATATTTTAATGGAGAAGAGTTTCCGAAGTCAGTTTCTTTACCATCGCCAAGTAAAACGGTGATACCTGCTACTATTTTAGCAACGGCAATTTCTAAAACTATTTTTGCTACTGGTAATGATGATTTAAGACCAGTAATGAGTGGTGTTTTCTTTCAGTTTAGCTCAGAAAATTTAACTTTTGTAGCTACGGATGCTCATAAATTAGTAAAATATACAAGAACAGATATTTCTGCAGAAAAATCAGCAGAATTTATCATGCCAAAGAAACCTTTAAATTTATTAAAAGGTGTTTTAGCGACTACAGATACTGATGTTACTATTGAATATAATGATGCCAATGCAAAATTTACATTTGATAATGTGGTATTAGTTTGTAGATTGATTGATGGAAAATATCCTAACTACGATGCGGTAATTCCGAAGGAAAATCCGAATAAACTAACTGTTGATAGAGCTTCTTTCTTAAACTCTGTAAAACGTGTGTCTATTTTCTCTAGTAAAACAACACACCAAATTCGTTTAAAAATGGCAGGAACAGAATTAAATATTTCTGCAGAAGATTTAGATTACTCTAACAAAGCAGATGAACGTTTGAGCTGTGATTATCAAGGAGACGATATGCAAATTGGCTTTAACTCACGTTTTTTAAGCGAAATGTTAAGCAACCTAACAGCTAATGATGTTCTAATAGAAATGTCTTTACCAAACAGAGCAGGAATCTTAACACCTATTGATGGTACAGATGAAGGTGAACAAATTACCATGTTGGTAATGCCTGTAATGTTGAATGGGTAAGATTTCTTTGGATTGTTTAGATATTTAGAAATGTCTCGTCCTAATATAGTGTTACACTAAACATTATTTATTCATGGAATTACCAGATTCAAATTACAAAAAACGAACCCAAAGAGATTACAGTTTAAGTTTAAAACTTCAGATTGTACAAGAGATTG
>Ga0256845_1002675_pt1 | contig 12689 bp, 17 predicted proteins | sample RiftiametaG_FD_189101 | JGI IMG/M metagenome (GOLD analysis project Ga0256845, IMG submission 189101) | Tube worm associated microbial communities from hydrothermal vent at the East Pacific Rise, Pacific Ocean - Riftia | ecosystem: Host-associated > Annelida > Integument > Unclassified ... | reverse complement strand
TCTTATCGAATACCCTTGAATTTTAAACAAAATTGACATAAGCTTAGTTTCTAATGATTGGGACATTGTATACTCCTTAATTTTTTTTTGCTAAATAAAATTTTAGTATACTTTGTCCTTTATTTTTTTCAACTACCCACACTTTCTGGCGGAGAACCAAATATTTACTACATTACATTCTGCTATTGGTTTGTATGTGGTAAAACAAAGATTTTGTTGGAAGTGAGACTTTAATCTCATATGATTTTAGTTTTATACTGATATTATATTGGCGAGGCTAAAGCCTCACTTCAAAAATATAAGATACAATGCCGTTTTTTTTAACAAATAACGGATAAATTAAAAAAATACCAAAAAGAATGGGGTGTTAGCAGTTTAAAAGAACTTGAATTATTATTATTTATCTCTTCAATTATTTCACTTTTTCTTCACAATCTTAGAAAACAGTCGCACTTTCTGTATCAATAACTTTAAACTATTATGTTTTGATAATGGTTTAACCCAAATAGTATTTATGAATTTGAGAAATTAAAACTTCGATTTCCGCTTTTTCATCAATTGCCTGAGATAGAATAATCATAACAAAGTAAATACTTTCATTAATCATAAATTTTCTCAATACTATCTTATCAACCATATTAATATCTAACGAAATATTATTGGCATCAGGTTGATCGAAAAAAGAAGTAGCTTTATCCAAAGATTCTCCAAGTATTATTGAGTAAGTAGCGAGAAGTTCATCATTGAAAGGACTGTTAAAAACAGCTACCGGTAACCCGTCATGATCTGCTATTATTGCACCTTTAAACCCACCGCGTTTACACATACGACTCAATGCTTGCTCTAAAAAATTATAACTAACTCCCGTTTCTATTTCTTCTATTTCTTCTATTTCTTCGTCAGGTAATGGAATTATGACTTTATCTTCTTTTTTTTCTCCTTTTGACTCAATATTAGGGGTAGGAGTACTTGCTATCGAAGGTTGTAACTCTGTAAAATTTTGTTCATTATCAAAAATTTTAAATGAGTTCAGACCTTCCGAATCATTATCCGAATTATCCCTTTTAGGTAAGGTGTCTTTTTTTAATTGTTTAAAAAGTGCAGTTGTTTCCGTAAAATTAAAAGAGTCCCATAATTGATTCTTCATTATCCTCTCCTATATGATTGTTTGTTTCCCTATCTTTAAACTCTATAGCCAATTCGACAAAAGGTTTTGCTGTATTATGTCCACGTGTAACCATTGAAACGGGTAAAGCGTACATACTTGCCTTTTCAAAATAATTGCTATATGGAATAATGGTATTATAAAAAACTTCTCTTGGAAATACTTCTTTTATTTTCTCAAGAATATCTCTTTCCAATTCATTTCCGCTTCTAAACATATTTATTATAACTCCGTTAAGTTCAAGTTCTGTATTGTGCTCTCTTTTTATATCTCTAATGGTGTTCAATAAAAGAGGAAGAGATTTTAAAGAAAATGTTTTGCAATTGATTACAATTATTAATTCATCACTTATTTGCATAAATGACGAAACTATTGCCCCTACTCCAGCAGGCGTATCGATAATTACGTAACTGTACTTTGTAGCTAATTTTTTAATAATTGCACCTAATTCCCCTGCTATAGCCTTCTGCTCGACAAGGAGAATGTCGGATATTGAAAGCTCTCCAATACCTAAAACACTCATAGAATTATCCTTTGTCTTTTGTATTGCTTCTTCAAGGGTACATTTGCCGTTTATAATATCTAAAAGCCCTAAATTTGTTTTATTCTTTAAATTACTTGCAATAGCAATTCCTCCCTGAGGATCTCCGTCAAGTAAGAGTACTGAATTTCCCATTTTGCCAAGACTATAAGCCAAGTTAAAAGAAACAGTCGTTTTTCCGACCCCCCCCTTTTGACTTGCTATCATAATTATTTTTCCCATAAAATATTCCTCCTTAGCTCATATTGAGCTTTTATATATAAAAGTATATTTGTAACTAAATAATGCTCTTATCAAATAAATCATACTTTCCCTCATTTCAATTATATTCTTTCTAACTTTTGAATACAAGTCTATTATCCATTATATCTATTCCGCATTCTAAGTTTTCTAACCATAAATAGTATTTATCGATTATATCTTTACCCTTCATAATAGCACCATGTTGAGGTGCAATAATGTCAATGTCATACGATTTTATCATTGCTACCCATTTTTTTAATATATTTCCACTCGATATATATCTTTTATGAAAGCCTTCCATATATTTTATATGTTCTTCAAAGGATTCAACAAAATCATATGGTTGATCAAAAGAAGCACCCAAATCTCCTGAATATAATATTTTTGATTCCGAATCGTATAATTGAAAGTTTCCGCTGGAATGAAGAAAATGTGCAGGGATGACGTTTAGTGTTTTTCCATTTAAGGTAATAGTCATTCCCTCGTCAGGAATAGATATTATTTGTTTTGAAACTATTCCGTCAACGCCAAAATGTGCAATAAATCGGACCCAAATTTCAGGGATATAAGCCTTTGCATCGGTTATCATTAACCATGCATTAGCCGATGCGACAATATCGGGGTCCTGATGTGAAAAAAATATATGTTTAATCTTTGAAACGGATTTAATCGCACTTGTCATTTGTGTAATTAAAGATGAATAAGTTTTATGTCCTCCCGGATCTAAAAGAATAGCCTCATCACCGTCAGCAATAATATGCTGTGTTGCCTGAATCATGCCTCCAATCGACAAATCATTGAACATTATACTCTTATGTCCATTATTGTTATACAATTCTATCATTACATCTCTCCTTTTTTATATTTGACTAATAAAAGAATTCTTAAAAAGAACTGCCATATCACTATATATGTCTAATTTAACAATAATAATGAAGTTATTCATTTTATTTAACGATACCGTTAGTCTCATTAAAAAGTTGATAAAACCTTGGCAATATCTTCTGCGGCTCTTGACATATTTAGAAACACCAAACCAAGTTTAGCTTTTTCTCTTGTTAAGGTTAATAAAACAGCGTGAAGACCGCATTGTGAAATAACGACATAACCGTTATCTCCTTTTAGAAACAATTGTTGAAGTTGTCCCTTCTTTAATTCGCTAGCGGTTTTAACGCCCATAGTTAGTATTGTGGCACTCATCGCAGCTATTTGAGTTTCTTCTAAACCTCGTGGAAGAATACTTGCTATTATCAAACCGTCTTCGGATATAATGGCACTGGCTTCAAAATCATTAGATCCTGACTGTAATTTTGATAGAATTATGTTTAATTCATCATATTTTGACATTTAGTCCTCCTAATAATAATAATTAAAGACACATCGTCCTAAGTAGTATAATAATACACACAAAATGTCAAGCCATTAAGCTCTTAAATTTTCAAAAAATTATATTAATTAAGAAAAGTTAAGAAAATGTATCTTTTTTAATAAACCTCAAAAACTATTGCGACTCTGCGGTTCTTAGCCCGTTTAATAGGCGTTGAATTATCCGTAATTCCTCGATTATCGGCATATCCCTCAACTACAAATTTTTTTTTTGGTAAGCGACCTTTATTAATTAAATAACTGACAACGCTACCTGCTCTTGCTGCCGACAATTCCCAATTAGATGAAAACCTTGCATTATGTGTAGGGATATTATCAGAATGACCTTCTACTGAAATTTTTGGACTTCCAGATGTTCTTATAATAGGAATTAATTTTTGGAATAGTGTCTTAGCTCTTGGTAGAAGTTTTATATCTCCGGCTTTGAACATTATTCCACCTTGAATTTCAAGTCTTACACCTTTTTGATCTTCGATAATACTTATACTTTCAGTAAGATTTTCTTCTCTTATTCGATCATTTATAAGTTCAATTAACTTTTTTTTTTAATCTCTCTTTGGGTTTCTTTAGGATATTTCGGAACCTCTTTTTTTATTTCCGGTTCCTCAGCGAGTGTACCCAAGAGAAGGCGTTCCTTTTGAGAACCAAATGCTTTTTCAACCGAGCCCAATACCTCTTTATACTTATTCATATCCATATTTGCAAATGATAATAATAAAACAAAAAAAGTAAGAAGAAGACTCATAAGGTCTCCAAAAGTAACCATCCACAGAGGAGCACCTTTTGCACATTTAGGACATTCTTGCTCGTCAGGCATATTTATTTCTTCTGCTCTATTGATGCTCTCAATTTAGGCTGCAAAAAAGAGGCAAGCTTTTCCTGTACAACAGCCGGATGATCTCCATTGGCAATGGACAAAATTCCACTTATGATTAAACTCTTTAACTCGGTTTCACGCTCATGAAAAAAAGAAAGTTTATCCGACAGGGGTAGAAAAAAAACATTTGCAAGTATAGAACCGTACAGAGTCGTAAGTAAAGCAACGGACATTGCCGGACCTATCGATTTAGGATCGTCCATATTCCCAAGCATTAAAACCAAACCGACAAGAGTGCCTATCATACCAAAGGCAGGTGCCGCATCACCACCAACAGCTAACATACCTATACCAACCTCATGTCTGGCTCCTGTTGAAGCAACGTCAATTTTCAATACAGCTTCTATAAGTTCAGGCTCAACACCGTCGATTGCAAGTTGAACTCCTTTTTTTAAGAAAGCATTATCTATTTTGACCTTTTCAAGTCCTAAAATGCCGTTTTTTTTTGCCTCTACGGATAAAGATAGGATGTTTTTTATCATTGTGTCGGGGCTCTCAAGCTTAGTAAATACGGTTTTCATAGCGATTTTAAAAATACCAAATACGTTGCCAAGAGGATATCGGATAAATATAGCTCCTATAGTCCCACCGACAACAATCAATAAGGAAGGCGTATCTATGAAAGAGCTGATATTGCTTCCCATAGCCATTACAATAAGTATTACAGCCGTTAATAAGCCAATAATAGTTGATATATCCATATGCCCTCTTTACTTTTTAAAATCCGAACAAAGCCGAATTATAATATAATTTAAATGTTTTTTAAAAAAAAGTCAAGAGAGAACATTCTTTTACTCTCTTAACTTTTGTATTAGTTAAATTGAATTCTCTAAAACTTTTACCTTCAATCTCGAAAGATATTCTGTAATTTTAATATTCTTAGGACAAGCTTCCATACAGTTAAATATCGTATGACAACGCCATATACCGTTTTTATCATTAACAATATCTATTCTGTCAATTGCACCATCATCTCTCGTATCAAATATAAACCTATATGCCTTTAACAGGGCTGCCGGTCCCAGATAATCTTCGTTTGCCCATAAGCTTGGGCAAGACGAAGTACAAGCACCGCATAAGATACAGTTAGATACTTCTCGTATATACTCAAATTCTTCAGGTTTTTGAATAAATTCTTTATCCGGTAAGGGGCTTTCCGTTACCAAATAAGGAATAACTCTTTCCATCTTTTTAAAAAAACCATCCATATCTACAACGAGGTCTTTTAATATTGGAAATCCCGGTGTTTCACAAGCCAAAACATTCTTACCGTTAATTTTCATTGCACAAGAACCGCAAATTGCACTTCTGCATGATCTCCTATACGATAGAGAACCGTCAATTTTCCAGTGAATTTCATTTAAAACATCAAGTATAGTTGACTCGGGATCTAAAGCAATATCATAAGATTTCCAATAAGGTTTCTTATCTGTCTCTGAATCATATCTTAAAATTTTTATTGTTCTTTTTTCTTTAGACATCTTAGTTCTCCTTAATATTTCCTTTCTATCGGCGGAAATCTATCCATATAGATAATAACTTCTTTTGTATGATCAAGCTTGATTCCGTCTTTGGTTTTCCATGCAAGAGTATGCTTCATCCATTTTTCATCGTCTCTCTTAGGATAATCTACTCGGAAGTGGGCTCCTCTTGACTCCTTTCTTGCAATAGCACCCTCTACCATAACTTCTGAAAAAGAAAGTAAATTGCCGACTTCAAACGCTTCAAACAAATCCATATTATAGATATCACCCTTATAATCAATAGAAACATTCTTATACCTTTCTTGAAGTTCTTTTATTATTCCTCTCAATTTAAGCATATCATCCTCTTTTCTGAAGACACCCACAAGTTTTGTCATATTTTCCTGTAGTTCTTCTCTTATAAAAGCGTGTCTTTCCGCCCCTTTTCCGTCCCTTAATTTTGCAACTTTTTCCAGTGCATTATCAAGATGGTTATTAGGCAATTTTTCAAAAAAATTATTTTCTATAAATTTTGAAATTGATTTTCCGGCAGTTCGTCCGAAGGTTGCAGCATCCTGTAATGAGTTTGTACCAAGTCTATTTGCTCCGTGCAATGACAGGCATGCCGCTTCGCCTGCAGTATATAAGCCCCTTACAACAGTTCCTTTAGCATCACAGATAACTTCAGTATTGATATTAGCGGGAATACCACCCATTGAATAATGTGCAGTAGGCTGTATTGGAACAGGGTCGGTTATCATATCCACCTTAAGATAATTTAAAGCTAAATCTCTAACCTGTGGTAATCTGCTTAGTATTTTTTCCTTACCTAAATGCCTTAAATCAAGATAGACATAGTCTTGTCCATTGGCACCTCGGCCTTCATTTATTTCTGTTTGTTCTGATCTTGAAACAACATCTCTTGGTGCAAGCTCCATTTTATCCTTGGCATATCTTTCCATAAATCGTTCCCCTTTACCATTTATAAGATACCCCCCTTCACCTCTTGCCGCTTCAGAAAGCAACATTCCGTGTTTATATACTCCGGTAGGATGAAATTGAACAAATTCCATATCCTCAAGAGGTAAACCGTTTTCAAGTATCAGGCTTAAACTATCACCGGTATTGGCATGAGCATTTGAAGTTATTTTAAAAGCTCTTCCGTATCCGCCGGTTGCCAATAGGACAGCCTTTGCATGAAAGGTATGAAAACCTCCGTTTCTAATATCCCAAGCAACAACTCCCCTTGCTATATTATTCTTTATTAGGAGTGAAAAAACTTGAAATTCGCTAAAGAATAAAACTCTGTGCTTAATACATTGTTCATATAAGGTGTGTAAAAGTACATGACCGGTAACATCAGCGGCAAAACATGCTCTTGGTGATTGATGACCACCAAACGGTCGTTGATTTATCTTTCCGTTTTCAGTCCTTGAAAAAGGAACGCCCATATGTTCAAACTCATATACTGTTTTTTTTGCTTCTTCAACAAAAAATTCAATAACATCCTGATCTCCGAGATAATCACTACCCTTTATCGTATCAAACATATGTAATTCTAAAGAGTCTTCGGCAACATTTGCAAGAGAGGCTGCAATACCCCCTTGAGCCGCACCGGAATGTGATCTCGTAGGGTACACTTTTGTCACAATTGCGACTTTTTTCCCGTTCTTAGCTATTTCAAGTGCTGCCCTCAATCCTGCAAGACCGGCACCCACAACCACTGCATCTAATTTATGATATCTTTCCGATTCATTTATCTTCATTATTTAACTCCTAAAGACGAGACCTTCATAATAGTCAATGTCCCTACAAACAATAAACTTATTCCAACAAGCATTAATAAGCTGTAAAGAAATATTCTCCATCCTCTACTTGAAATATAATCTTCAATAACCATCCATATTCCGTTAAGACCATGATAGAGTGCCGTAATTAAAAATAAAAATTGAATAAGGTTAAACAGAGGAGAACTCATTAATGTCTTGACCTTATCAAAGGATATCTGATGTGTTTGTTCTGAATAACCCTTGGCAAGAAAATGATAACCTATATAATGTGAAATAAGAAGTATAAATAGAACAATAGCAGATATACGTTGAAATAGCCATGTTATAGCACCTGTCTTTGAAGTTTCTTTAAAATTTTTTCTCATAATCTGTCTCCTATTTATAAGTGGGAAAGTATTATATAACTTCCCGATGCCCACATAACAAATGCAATAACCATTAAAAGCCAAAATAACTTTTTATGATACAAGGAGCCTTTGAAAAAATCTATAAATACAACCCGTATCCCGTTAAATGCATGAAACAGTATAACAAACCAGAGTCCGACTTCTAATAATTTAAATAGAGGTGAGCTCAAAAATTTCATAACTTCATCGAATTGTGTCGCACCGCCTGTCAAGGTATTGATTACCCAAATATGAAGCGAAAGGTAAAAAATAAGTGCAAGCCCGGTCAATCGATGTAGAATCCACGTCCATGAGCCTAAAAACTTGTAATAATTCAAATCAAAAAATTTTTTCTTTTTGTACAAAACAGACCTCCTTAAATATTTTTATTGTAAAAAAACAATACTTATCTGCTATTTTAATACTTTATTATTTATTATTCAACTTTTTTATTGATTTTTTTAAGAAAACGAACATATCGATTGTATTATTCGACATTTAACGAAAATTCACCAATAAATAACACCCTAATAAAAAAAGTATAAATTTCCATCTGTCTCCCGTATGAAATTACCGTTTGACATAAAACTGACTAAGTTACTTATATTTATGACTGATAAGCTTTTGCTATTTTAATACTCCTCTATAGTCTGGTGGCAACACCTGTTTTATAAATTGACAAAATTTATTCTGAGAGTTTCTTAATATGTTTAAATCGTCCTGTGTGAAATCTGCACCCGCTAAGTTTTTCAATGTGGCTCTCCTTGACAATTCAATTACTCCGATTTTATCATTATCATCCCCAAGAACAGTCGCTATCATTTTCCAAATTGGTTTAATTTCGTTGTCAGGCGTTTTTATCGTTTCGAAAATATTCAAATGTTTTTGTTGTTTAAAATTATTCTCAATATAATCGGAACTGTTTTTATAAATGTCAGAAACAATAGAATCATGTGCACTGATGGGAATCATACCGGAATTTACCAAATACTTCGGTTGACAAAAGGACAAAACAGTTTTGTCTTTATCAATCAATAGAATTGCAACTTCTTCATCATCAAGATTAAGATTATCCATATAATAATTTGTTATACCCTTAATGACAATTTTAAATGCTTCCTCTTGGTCATTAGTTGAAATCTCGTGTTTTAAAGTTTCCGTTAATAAAAAGATATCTTTCATTTTTTCTCCTGCGAGTATTAAATACTATGTATAATAAAAAAAATCAAGTTTTTTCCCAACTTTATTTTTCTATTATAAAAAAACAGGCAATCAAGGGCATGTTGCGTAACAAGTATTAATTAAAATTTTAGGTCTTTGCTTGTTTGACAAAGATATTGTTTTTTTATATTATTTGCTCTGCTAATAATTTTTTATCGGTAATTTTTAAAGAAAAGAGGATTTTGTATGCAAAAGATATTATTTGTTGGTGTTGGTGGATTTGTTGGTGCGGTGTTGAGATATCTTATCTCAGGATTAGTTTATGAGACATGGGGGGTAGCTTTTCCGTATGGTACATTAGTTGTGAATGTTGTGGGTGCATTTATTCTTGGTTTTATAGTTTCAATTACCAATGAACATTTATTTATTTCACCAGATTTAAAAATTGTTTTGACGGTTGGTGTCTTGGGTGCATTTACTACTTTTTCAACTTTTTGTTATGAGTCAATGTCTTTAATTCAAACGGGCAATACGTTAAGGGCTACATTAAATATTTTTATTTCGGTATTATTAGGATTAATATTTGTCTTTATCGGAATAAAAACAGGGAAATTAATTTAGAAGAATTGAATGAAACGGGCTGAAACGGAAAAACTTTTTAAACTATTGTTTTAAAAGTGAAAAAAATTAAATAAGGTAGTGTTTTAATTATGAGTGCAAATAAAATTAAATTGGTCGCAGCATTAGGAAATCCGGGGAACGAGTATGTCTTTACAAGGCATAATATTGCATGGCAGTTTCTTGAGTATCTTAGTTTTTATAATCAATTAAATTGGACAACAAAATTTAATAGTGAGTATAGTACAATTGCTATTGATGACGAAAAGGTTTTTTTTATAAGACCTCAGACGTATATGAATAGAAGTGGCGACGGCATACTGGCTTTATTAAATTATTTCAAACTTTCAACGGATGATCTTATTATTATTCACGATGAGCTTGAACTGGATTTTGGAACTATAAGTTTAAAAAACGGTGGCGGGCTTGCAGGGCATAACGGTTTAAGATCCATTGTGGTAAATCTGGGAACAAGAGATTTCTTAAGATTCAGGTTGGGGATTTCTAAGCCTTCAAAGGGTGGTGATATTACAAATTATGTGCTTGGAGGTTTTAACTCGTCTCAAAAAGATTTACTGCCTCAATACTTTGAGAAAAGTGCGGAAATTTTTGAATCCATATTAGAAAACGGTTTTAAAAATTACGAAAAAAAATATAAAAAATTTAAAACATTTTAAGCAATAAATCTTTCCCGTCAAATACTGCATAAGAAAAAGAATTTATCCAATCACCACAGTTGATGTAAACCTTATCTTCAAGTGTTTTTCTAACAGGTTTATGAAGATGCCCCAATATTACAAAATCAAATCCGGCATTAAATTTAGTTTTTGCGAACTCGAAATATTCTTCTTGCCAGTCAGCACCGTCGTTTCTATGTTTTCCGCTTACTTTAGAAGTTTTTTTTGCCAACCAAATACCAAAATCTATTGGAACGAATGTTTTAAAAAGAAAAATTGATAATTTATTTCTTATTATTTTTTTTAACACTCTATAGCTTTTATCTGTCTTGGCATATCCGTCACCATGTGCGATAAAAAATTTTTTATTTCCCAAGTCCGTTTTAACCTCAAATTGAATTTTTTCGTCATAACAAATAAATCCAATCTCGTCTCTAAGATATGAATTGAAATAAAAATCATGATTACCTGATATAAAAGTAATTTTTATACCTTTCTTTATAAGTATTTTAAACTGAAAAAATATATCAAACCAGTACTTCGGAATGACTTGATACCATTCAAACCAAAAATCAAAGAGATCTCCTACAATGTATAGTTCTTTTGCATCTGTCTCAATAGTCTTTAAAAAACTAATTAAATTTTTCTGTTTTTTTATTTCTTTATTATCTTTTATAAAGTTCAAATGTACATCAGAAATAAAATATATAAGTCCGTCTTTTTTCATAAATTACACCATTAAACGATTATTCTAATGCACAATACTATATAATGTCAAAAAAAGTTTAGGTGTAACCTGAAATTTGTAATATATCTTCATAAATGTTTTTATTGTTAATAAAAATTATATATCTGTACTTACCGGATGCTAATTTTGCGATTTTATCCGTAAAAATGATATATTCGTAATATTTCCCCTTTTCGCCAAATTCAAACGATAATTCGGTAACCAATTTATTGTCTTTATTGTAAAAGAGTATATATAAATTATTTTTATTTTCAATAGATTTAAGTTTTAAATAGACAAAAAAAGGAGAATGAATTTTATTGTTTTTAAAATAAATTTTTTTTACTCTGTCATTATTATCTATTATATTCTGTATGAATGAAATTTCAGAGATATAGGAATCGTTTAAAAACGGAAGCTGACTGATTTTAACACCGCAATTTGCAACAAATAATAGAGATAGAATTACTATAATGTTAAAACTTTTATAAATACTTTTTTTAATGCTAATGAGTAACCTCCTTGAATTTTAAATACATTCCGGAAATTTTTCTCAAGAAATATTTCCATTGTTTGCATTCTTCTTTCTTTATAATAATAGATTAAATTTGTAGACAGGATGATTTTTTTGGGGAAAAAAGCTTTACCGGTCAAAAGTATTGATTCCAATTTCAAGTCATTTCCCGTCAAGAATTTTAAGGCAAAATCATACTTATCCGCTTTATTATAATCAATATTAAAATTAACATTTGTTGTGCTATATCCTTCTACCCAAAAACCATCTGTTTCATAATGTGAAATCAATCCATAGTTTATTGAGAAGCCTAAGTCTCTTATACGTTTTCTTAAAACAATTGCCGTGTTAAAATTGGTGTAATTTTCCATTTGATTATCCCAAATTTGATTTATTGCAAGTATTGGGGAAATCTTCAAATCGAAGGGTAAGGTAATGCCATTTGATTTTATATTTAACGTAAAACCCGGTGATATTGTATTGGTTATTTTATTGCAAACAGGTATATGAGAAAACAAATAAAAAGTTGATAAGTTTATTCCAATGTTTTTGTCTAAAAAATTTAGTGTTTTAAAATTAAAATTAAACGAGAAGTTCTTTTTTAAACTTGTCTCAATAAAATTTTTACTTGTATTATAACTTGAAATAATATTAAAAAAATCTCCTGAAAAAGCCATGGACGAAGAAAAGTTTAATATATCGGATACAAAAGTATCTTTGAATATTGTTCTATTTATATTTAGATTTAAAGATAAATGCTTTATTAAGTGCACGGGGATGGAAATTTTATAAGAGTAGCTCTTTTTCAGATTATGAGTAAATTGAATATTAGGTGTAATTTTTTTAAATCCGATAATAGTCAGTTCGCCTTTTAAATTATAAAAAATATCCGTATCTTTACGCCCACTTATTGTTTGTGATAAAAAATACTTATAATTTTTAAAAGTTTTATTGTGTTTAAAAACCATATTAAAGGTATTATCATCCGAATTGGCAAGTAATGAAAGATTTAGAATTTTTTTTTTTTATATAAAAATTCGTTTTCACCCGATAGTATTACGCCTCTTTTAGGCTCTCCAAGATTAAACAAGCCTCTTTCAAAAAATTTAAAAGTATTATCTCCCTTTAAAAGATTACTTCT
>Ga0256845_1002674_pt1 | contig 12689 bp, 9 predicted proteins | sample RiftiametaG_FD_189101 | JGI IMG/M metagenome (GOLD analysis project Ga0256845, IMG submission 189101) | Tube worm associated microbial communities from hydrothermal vent at the East Pacific Rise, Pacific Ocean - Riftia | ecosystem: Host-associated > Annelida > Integument > Unclassified ... | reverse complement strand
AAAAACGATTGTAAACCTGCGCCCGGGGGGCCGTGCGCCCGCCCCGCAGCAGCCCGCCTATGCGCCGCCGCCCCAGCAAGGCTTTGGCCAACAGCAGCCCCCGCAACAGGGGTTTGGCCAACAGCAGCAGGGTTTTGGCCAGCAACAGCAACAGCCACAGCAGCCCACCCAGCCACAAATGCCCCAGCAGGCCCCGCGCGCTACTGAGGCCAGTTTTGCCCTCACCGGCATGAACACCCTAAACGCCGCCGCCAGCCAGATTTTTGCCCTGATTGGCCGGATCAGAAACCGCGCCCAGCATAATGACCCAGCCGCCCTGCGCAATTCGGTCGTGAAAGAAATTCAGGCCTTTGAGCAGCGCTGCCTGCATGCGGGCGTACCAGCCCAGCAGGTGAATATCGCGCGCTATTTGCTATGCGCCACCGTTGACGATGTGGTGCTGAACACCCCGTGGGGCGGGCGCTCTGTCTGGACCACGCAAAGCATGGTTGGCACCTTTCATAAGGAAACCCACGGCGGTGATCGGTTCTTTGACCTGTTGGCCCGCATGGAGCAGGACCCCGCCAACAACCTTGAAATGCTTGAGTTTATCTATGTGTGCCTGAGCCTTGGCTTTGAGGGCCGCCTGCGGGTGGAAAACCAAGGCACCGACAAGCATATGCGCATCCGTGAGGGGCTGGCGCGGCTTATTCGGGCGCAACGTGGCGACCAAGAGCACGCGCTATCGCCCTTCTGGAAGGGCATCAAAATGGCGCATAAGGCGCTGAATATCTGGAAGCCGCTTTGGATAATCACCGGCGTATTGGTGATCGCGCTTACGGGCGGATTTGTCGGGCTTTCTTACGCGCTCACGGGCGATACCGAGCGGCTGCAAGGCACGCTCGCCACTTTGGGGCGCCCCGAGCCCATTGAGCTCACCCGCCGCGCACCGCCACCACCGCCACCGCCGCCCGCGCCTGAAGTGGAGGAACGGCTGGACCTCGTGACCGGATTCCTGACAGCCGAAATTGAAGAAGGTGTGGTGACGGTTTTTGAGCAGGGCAACACGCTGGTAATCCGCATTGCCGGCGCTGAAATGTTTGGCGCGGGGAGCGACCGGCTTTCAGCTGGCTACCCCGAGCGCTTGGCGCGGGTGGCGGCGGCGCTTAATGGGCAGCCGGGCACCATTATTGTGGCGGGGCACTCCGATAGCATTCCGATTTCAACGGCGCGCTTTCCCAATAACCAAGTGCTTTCGCTGCGCCGCGCTGAGGCGGTGATGGAATCCATCGCGGGAGAATTGACGGACCCTTCAAGGCTAAGCGCCGAGGGGCGAGCAGAAAAAGAGCCGATTGCCGATAATGGCACCCGCGCAGGGCGGGCTCAAAACCGCCGCGTTGAAGTGATTTTGGTGAAATAGGGCTGAGTTATGGTTAGATACATCCGCAAAATTTTCGCTTCGTTGTTGTTTGCTTTGCTCTTTATGGGCTTGGCGTTTTCATTGGCGATTTGGTTTTTTGGCCCGCTCCTTATGCTGGGCGACTGGCAGCCCTTTGGCACCATGTTTGCCCAAATCATGTGGATTGTCGGCATCTGGGTGTTTGTTTTTCTGGTGCTCATCACCCGCTGGCTGCTGCGCCGCCGCCGTGAGAAGAAAATGGGCGAGGAGATGGTCGCCGATGATGATGACGAGGATGATGACGCGGTTAAAGAAGAGCTGAAGGAAATGCGGGTGCGCATGAAAGAGGCGCTGAAAACCTTGCGGAAATCTAAGCTTGGCGGGCGCAGTATTTACCAGCTGCCGTGGTATGTGATTATTGGCCCGCCGGGCGCGGGGAAAACCACAGCGATTGTCAATTCCGGCCTTAAGTTTCCGCTGGCCGAAAAACTAGGCATGAAGGCGTTGGGCGGGGTTGGTGGCACGCGGAACTGCGACTGGTGGTTTACCAATGAGGCGGTGCTGATTGATACCGCAGGCCGCTACACCACGCAGGATAGTGACGAGGATGCCGACAGCCAAGCTTGGAGCGGCTTCCTGAAAATGCTGCGCAAATTCCGCAAACGCCAGCCGATTAACGGCGCGATTGTGGCGATTTCGCTGTCTGATCTTTCAATGCAGGATGCCCAGCAGCGCAAGCTGCACGCGGATTCCATTCGGCACCGCTTGAAGGAGTTGCGCGAGAAACTTGGCGTGCGCTTTCCGGTCTATATCCTGTTCACCAAGGCTGACCTGATTGCGGGCTTTTCCGAGTTTTTTGAAAATCTGTCGCGGGAGGACCGCGAGCAGGTTTGGGGTTTTACTTACAAATTCAAAAAAGGCAAAAAGGCGCCCGAGCCGATGGCGGCTTTCGATGAGCAATTTGCGGCGCTTTTGAACCAAGTCAACAACCTATCGCTGGAGCGGCTTCAGCAAGAGATGGACCCGCAGCGGCGCGGCTTAATCTCTGGCTTTGCCCAGCAAATTGCCTCGCTGCAATCGGTGGCCAGGGAGTTCCTCAATGAGGTGTTTCAGGAGGATAAATTCAGCGACCGCCAGCTTTTGCGCGGCGTTTATTTTACCTCCGGCACCCAAGAAGGCACCCCGATTGATAGGCTGATGATGGGCATGGCCCGCACCTTTGGTATTGGTCGGCAGGCGATTGGCACCGGCTCGGGGCAGGCCAAAAGCTATTTCCTCAAGCGGCTGCTCGACGGGGTGATCTTTAAAGAAGCGGGGCTGGTTTCAGCCGATGATAAGGTCGCGCGGCGCTATAAGTGGTTTGTGCGCTTGTCGGTGACCTCGGCGATTCTGGTGGCCGCCACTATCGGCACGCTCTGGACCTTCAGCTTTTTGGGCAACAAAGAGCTGATCGCCACCGCTACTGAACGCACCGAGCTTTATGACCAATTGGCCAAAAACGTGCCAACCTCACCGATTGAGGATGTGGACCTCACGCAGATCGTGGCGCCCTTGGACCTGCTGCGCAATGTGCCCGGCAACCCGGCCCAAGGCGATATAGAGCCGCCGCGTGAGCTAACCTATGGCCTTTACCAAGGCGAATATGTGGGCAATGAGGCGGCGCTGACCTACAGGAATGCGCTTAACCAAATGATGCTACCGCGCCTACTATTGAAGCTTGAACGGCAGTTGCAAGGCAACCTCAACAACCCCGATTTCCTGTTTGAGGCGCTTAAGGTTTACATGATGCTAGGCCTGCAAGGACCGATGAATGAAAACCTCGTGGTGGAGTGGATGCGCGCGGATTGGGCGCAAACCTACCCCGGCGAGGGCAATGCCAAGCTGCGCGACGGGCTGATGAACCATCTCACCACGATGATCAACCAGCCGATGCGCGAAATCGCATTGCATGGCCCGATGGTGACCCAAATCCAAACCCTGCTGGCCGAAACGCCGGTGTCGCAGCGGATTTATAGCTCGATCATCAACAGCCCCCAAGCCAAAGCCCTGCCCGCATGGCGGATTTTGGAAGAGGGTGGCCCGCTCACGTCGCGGGTGATCATCCGGCCTTCGGGCGAGCCATTGAGTGACGGGGTGGAAGGGATTTTCACCAAAAACGGCTTTTATAACGTGTTCCTACCGGCGGCTTTAGATGTTGCGCAGCAGCTTAAGGCCGAAAACTGGGTGCTAGGCGAGCGCGGAGAGGACCTTTCGGACCCCAACGCCCTGACCCGCATCGCGCGGGATGTGCTCGACCTTTATTATACTGACTATATAGACGCTTATGAAAGCGTGCTCGGGGATATTGACGTGAAGCCGATGGGCGCAGTGAGTGAGGTCGTTGATACGCTCAATGTGCTTTCCGGCCCCAATTCTCCGGTAGCAAAAATCCTGAAATCGGTCGAAAACCAAACACGGCTCACGCAGCGCGCGGGCGGGATAAACGTGGATGGCGCGGTGGATGAGGTGGCTGGCTTTGCCGGCAATGAGCTGTTTGATGCCCAGTCGGTGCGCACACAGGCCTTGCTGCAAGTGCTGTCCAATAGCGCGACCGCAGCGGGGGAAGAAGCCCCGCCGCCCGAAGGCACGGTGGTGGAGCAGCGCTTTGCGTGGCTCAACGAATTCGCTGTTGGCATTGAAGGCGCGCCTAGCCCGCTGGACGAGGTTATGGGGAAGCTGACGAACCTTTACCAAGAGCTGAATCGGCTCTCGATCAGTGGCGGCGGGGCCAACCTAGATGGCGGCGCGGGCACCGAGTTGCAGCTGCTTTTAGGCCGGATGCCCGACCCAATGAAGCGCTGGGTGGAGCAGGTAACTTCGGGCAGTGCGGGGGCTACAATTGGCGGTGCGCGGGCGGCGCTTAATGCCAAATGGCAGGCGCAAGTGCTGCCAACCTGTAACCGCGCGGTGAACAATCGCTATCCGTTCTTCAAAAACCAGCAGGCGGATATTCCCATTCAGGAATTTGCTCGCGTGTTTGCGCCCCAAGGCCTGATGGACAAATTTTTCACCGATAACCTGATGGAGTTTGTCGACACCACCAGCACCCCGTGGCGCTGGCGGCGGGTGCAAAACCAAGAACTCGGGATCTCGGATTCGGTGCTGTTGCAATTCCAACGCGCCGCCGAAATTCGTGATGCGTTTTTCCTGAGCCCCGGCCTTCCGGTGGTGAGCTTTGACCTGAAAATCCTGAACCTTGACCCAAATGCGCGGCGGGTGCAGCTGGCCATTGAGGGGCAAATCCTTGATTATCGGCAAAATCAGGCCGCGCAGGATGTGCCAATGCAATGGCCAGGCGAAGGTGGGCCAACCCAAGTGGTGCTGGAACCAAAGCGCCGCAACGCTGAGAACGCCGCCGCGTTTGAAGGCCCATGGGCGCTGTTCCGGATGCTGGATGCCGCCGAGGTGCGCCGCACCCAAGTGGCGGACCGCTCGCGGGTGATCTTCAATATCGGTGGCCGGATCGTGAGCTTCCAGCTGCGGGCAGGGGCGGCTTATAACCCGTTCCAGCTCAGCGCGCTCACAAATTTTCGCTGCCCGAGCTCGCTTTAATGAGCGCGGCGTTTGGATATTTTGGCAAATTTCCAGCGCTGGGTGATTTTGTGCGGGGCAGCGTGAGCCGCCGCTTTGTGGAGGCGTGGGATAGGTTTTTGCAAGAGGGGCTTCTGGCCAGCCGAGAAGCCCTTGGCGTGGGATGGCGGGAGGCCTACCAAACCGCCCCGATCTGGCGTTTTGCGATCGGGGAAGGCCTTATCAAAGGCGGCCCGTATTACGGGGTGATGATGCCTTCGCAGGACGCGGTCGGGCGGCTGTTTCCGCTTACGTTGGTCGCCCAAGGTGCGCCCGCGCCCCTGAGCGATGGCGGGTTTTTCATCCCTGTTGAAGATGCGGCCCTGAACATGCTTGATAGCCTGCGCGGCAAGCCCGAGCTGGAAACCATGCTCGCTGCCCTGCCCGAAGCAGGTTCAAGCATCCCCGTTGCCGCTGATCAAAGCCGCTGGCTTTCTGCCCCCGGTGAAGAATACGGCGCGCCCTTGGGGCTGGCCAGCACAGGCCTGCCCACGGGCCGCGCTTTTAGTACTTTATTAAATCAAGACACAAGTGATTGGACCGGAGAAATAATAACAGGGGAATTGGCATGAATTTTTTTCATCACTGCGCCAAAACCGATGTCGGATTGGTGCGCAAGGTTAACGAAGACTCGATGATCTCGGTGCCTGAGCTCGGCATGTTTATGGTGGCGGACGGCATGGGCGGCCATGCGGGCGGGGATTTTGCCTCGCAATGCATTGTGGCCCGTATTGGCCAGATAGACCAAAACCTGCCCAGCTCCGAAGTGATGAAAGCCATGCGCAGCGCCATTCTGGAGGCGCATTACGAAATTCTGGCCGAGGCCGAGCGGCGGGGTGGCGGCACCATTGGTTCCACCGCCGTGGGCCTTATTCTTTCCGAGCCGCATTTTGCTTGCCTATGGGTGGGGGATAGCCGCCTTTACCACATGCGCAACGGCAAAATGGTGCAGCTTTCCCGCGATCATTCCCTGGTGAATGACCTGTTGGAAAGCGGCCAAATTACTGAGGAAGAAGCGGTGAACCACCCGCATGGCAACGTGATAACTCGCGCTGTAGGCGTGGGTGACACGGTGGAGATAGACAAATTGCGCGGCACTTATGAGCCGGGAGACCGGTTCTTGCTGTGCTCTGATGGGCTGAGCGGCTTTGTTACCGATGAAGTGATTTCGCAATATATGAGCACCGCGCCGATCACCAGCCTTTGCAATGAGTTGATTGAGCTTGCCAAGGAAGGCGGTGGGCGGGATAACATCACCGCGATTGTGATCGAAATTCCGGACTATTTTTAGCCTTCCATAACCTGATTTGAAATGAACACCCTATGAGCCAGCCGCCCTCCTCCACGGTCAAATCCCTGCGCCTCGCCCTTTCTGGGCTGGAGGTGCTTTTGGATGAGGTTCAACACGGGATGCAGGCGCAAGTGGAGGCCGCGCTGGATATTATTCAAAGCGGTGCGGGGCGGCTGATCGTGGTTGGCGTGGGCAAAAGCGGCCATATCGGGGCCAAACTGGCGGCAAGTTTTGCTTCTACTGGCACGCCTGCATTTTTCGTACACCCGACCGAGGCCAGCCACGGGGACCTTGGGATGATTGCGCGCGAGGACGTGGTGATGCTGATCTCGAAATCCGGCGAAACCAAGGAGCTGCAAGACATTATCGCTTATTGCAAGCGCTTCGGCATGAAGATGATCGCGCTGACCAGTGGTGCAGATAGCTTGGTGGGCCGCGCCGCCGATGTGGCGCTGGTGCTGCCGTCTGTGCGCGAAGCCTGCCCGAATGATCTAGCCCCGACCACCTCCACCCTGCTGACCATGGCCCTTGGCGATGCGCTGGCCGTGGCCCTTGTCGAGCGGCGCGGGTTTTCCGAGCGGAACTTCCATGACTTTCACCCCGGCGGCAAGCTCGGGGCGCAGCTTGTGCCGGTGCGCGATATGATGCATGCGGAAAACCTGCCGCTGGTGACTGAGAGCGCCAGCATTAACGAGGCTTTGGGCGTGCTTACCAAAGGCTCGCTTGGGGTGGTTGGCATCACCAGCGCTGTGGGCGCGCTCATAGGCGTGATCACCGATGGTGACGTGCGCCGCTACCTCGCCCGCTCGGCCGAGCGCTCAATGAAGGCGGCCTTGTGGGAAACCACGGCGCGTGAAATCATGAGCGACAACCCTATCACCATTCCGCCCGAGACCATGGCCGTTGAGGCGTTGGCGCTTCTGCAATCGCACAAAATCTCGGTGCTGTTTGTGGTCGAGGCGGGCCAGCCCATAGGCATTGTCAGCTTCCTGTCGCTGCTGCAAGCGGGGGTTGCTTGATGGTCACCATCGTCATCCCCGCCCGCTTCCAAAGTGCGCGTTTTGAGGGCAAGCCCATGGCCATGCTGCGCGGAGCTACGGGGGTTGAGAAATCCCTGATCCAGCGGAGCTGGGAGGCGGGCTGCCTTGTGCCGGAGGCTTCACGGGTAATCGTGGCTACTGATGATAGCCGCATCGCGGACCACGCAAAAAGTTTTGGGGCTGAGGTCATGCTGACTTCACCCGTTGCCGCCAACGGCACCGAGCGTTGTGCCGAGGTCGCCACCCGCCTGCCCGAGGCCGAGCTGATCGTAAACCTGCAAGGCGACGCGCCCCTCACCCCGCCGGAATTCGTCAGCGCCGTGATTGCCGCCATGGACGGCACCGACATGGCCACCCCTGTTTTGCGCGCCGACCCCCAAACCCTGCGCCGCCTGCAAAGCGACCGTGCGCAAGGTTTGGTCGGCGGCACCACAGCGGTGTTTGACGATACGGGCCGCGCGCTCTACTTTTCCAAGGAAGTGCTACCGTTTGCTGAGTCCCTCGGGCCAGAGGATGCGGTGTTTCACCATGTCGGCCTTTACGCCTACCGCCCCGAGGCCCTGCGCTGCTATGCAAGCTGGCCGATGGGCCGGTTGGAGCGTATCGAGGGGCTGGAACAGCTCCGGTTTCTGGAAAATGGTGCCGATGTGCGTTGTGTTGAAGTGGCCGCCAAGGGGCGCGTGTTTTGGGAAGTGAACAACCCGCCGGATATCGCGCGCGTGGAAGCGGCGTTGGAAAAAATGGGGATGGAATGATGAAAACGGTTCATGTCGGCGATGTCGCCTTCGCCAACCAGACCCCCTTTTCCCTGATCATCGGCCCCTGCCAGATCGAGAGCCGTGACCATACGCTGAGGGTGGCTGAGATGCTGAAAGGCATGTGCACAGCGGCGGGCATTCCGATGGTGTTCAAGGCTTCATTTGACAAAGCCAACCGGACCTCGGGCAGCGGTGCGCGTGGAGTGGGGCTTGACCATGGCCTTGAAATCCTCGCGGAAGTGCGGCGAGACCTCGCCCTGCCTGTGCTCACAGATGTGCATGAAGCGGCTCAATGCGCCCCCGTCGCCGAGGTGGTGGATGCGCTACAAATCCCCGCGTTTTTGTGCCGCCAGACGGACCTTTTGCTCGCCGCCGCCGCCACGGGCAAACCGGTGAATATCAAAAAAGGCCAGTTTCTCGCACCTTGGGATATGGCCCATGTGGCGGCCAAGCTCGGCGGTGCTCCTGTGTTGCTCACCGAGCGCGGAAGTAGTTTTGGCTACAACACGCTGGTGAATGATTTTCGCGCGCTGCCGATCATGGCCGCCACTGGCCACCCTGTGGTTTTTGACGCTACGCATTCTGTGCAGCAGCCCGGCGGGCAGGGTGCGGCCTCGGGCGGGCAGCGCGAATTTGTGGACCCTTTGGCGCGGGCGGCCCTTGCGGTGGGGGTTGCGGGCTTGTTTATCGAGGCCCATGATGACCCTGATAATGCCCCTTCAGACGGCCCCAATATGCTGCCGCTTGAGGCTCTCCCCGCGCTGCTTGCGCGCTGGAAGGCACTGGATGAGCTGACAAAAGGATAGACAATGCGCGATTTTCAGCAGGGTGGCCGCTCGGTCACCATCAGCCAAAACGGCATGTGCGCCACCTCCCACCCGCTGGCCGCCAAAGTGGCGGTGAACATGCTGGAAGCGGGGGGCAATGCCGTGGATGCGGGCATTTCCGCCGCCATGGTGCTGAACATTTGCGAGCCGCAGATGACGGGGCTGGGAGGCGATTGTTTTGCTTTGCTCCGGCCCGCGCCCAATGAAAAATTCATCGGGCTCAATGCCTCTGGCCGCGCACCCAAAGGCCTATCCGCTGCCCGCCTGCGCGCCGCCGGCCATAGCGCCATTCCCGATGGCAGCGCCGATGCGGTGACGGTGCCCGGCGCGGTCGATGGCTTTGTGACCCTGAGTGCTGACCACGGCAAGTTGCCATTGGCACAGGTGCTGGCCCCCGCCATTCGCTACGCTGAAGAGGGCATCCCCGTTGCCCCGCGCGTGGCGTTTGACTGGGCGATTGCCGCTGGCCGCTTGCAGGGCGGGGCGCGGGAGCGCTACCTGTTGGGCGACCAAGCCCCCAAAGCGGGGCAGGTGTATGCCGCGCCCGACCAAGCGCGCGTGCTGCGCAAAATCGCTGATCAAGGCCGCGCAGGTTTTTATGAAGGCGAGGCCGCCGAGGATATGGTGGCCAGCCTGCAAGCGGCGGGGGGCAGCCACACGCTTGAGGATTTCGCCGCCACTAAATGCGATTACGTGGAACCTATCAGCACGGTTTACCAAGGCCACACCCTCACCGAACTGCCGCCCAATGGCCATGGGGCAACAGCCCTTCTTATGGCCAATATCCTTGGTCATTTGGACCTTGCCAGCCTTGGCCCCCTTAGCGCCGAGCGTGCGCACCTAGAGGCCGAAGCCGCCAAACTCGCCTATGATGCCCGCGATCGTTTTATCGCCGACCCGAGCGCCATGCAGCGCCTTGGCCATATGCTTAGCGATGAGACTGCCGCCGAGCTTGCCGCCCTGATCGACCCGCAAAAAGCCCTGCACCTGCCGAGCCAACGGTTGGAATCGGTGCATAAGGAGACCATCTACCTGACGGTTGTGGACAAAAACCGCATGGCGCTGTCGCTGATTTACTCGGTGTTTCATAGCTTTGGCAGCGGGATTGCCTCAGACAAGTTCGGCATTCTGCTACAAAATCGAGGCGCGGGCTTCACGCTGGCGGAGGGCCACCCGAACGAGGCCTTGGGTGGCAAACGCCCGATGCACACCATCATCCCCGGCATGCTGGAAAAGCCGGGCGAATTCCTGATGCCCTTTGGCGTGATGGGCGGGCAATACCAGCCCAACGGCCATATGCGCTTTATGTCCAACATCGCCGATTATGGCATGGACCCGCAAGCCGCGATCAGCCTGCCTCGCAGTTTTGCAAATGCAGGCGAACTGGCGCTGGAACGGGGGTATAGCGATGAAACGCACGCTCAGTTAGCGGCTCTGGGCCATAATGTGACCACGCCCGAAACCGCCATTGGCGGGGCGCAGGCCATTAGGATTGATGCCAAAACGGGTGTGCTCATGGCGGGCTCCGACCCGCGCAAAGACGGGTGCGCGCTCGGCTATTAAACGATTGTGATGTCGTCAAGCAGCAGGCTCGCGTCGCTAATGCCGAAAATTTTGAAAATGTTGCCGCCGCCAAAATCAAGCTCTACATGAGTGCTGGCATTGCCGTTATTGGCCACATTAGAGGTGCCGTAGGTCGAAATCAGGTTGGTGACTGTCATCGCTCCCCCGCCCCAAAGCGCAGAGTCTAGCTCTAGCGTGTCTACATTATCTTCAAAATCCCTGACTTCATCCATCAACCAGCCAGCCTTGAACACAAAGGTATCCGCCCCCGCGCCGCCAATGAGCTTATCCCGCCCAGTGCCGCCTTCGAGCCGGTCATTGCCAGCGCCGCCCCGTAGTATATCGCGACCGGAGCCACCATAGAGGGTGTCATTCCCGATGCCGCCGCGCAGGGTGTCGTGATGGCTACCACCGTATATGATGTCATTGCCCGCATCGCCCCAAATTTTATCATTCCCGAAAACGCCTTTCAAAAAGTCGTTGCCACCATGGCCCCAAAGCGAGTTGTTGGCGCTATTACCTAAAATATTATCTGCACCTGAACCCGAGATAAAATTCTCGATCACCGTCCCACGCATGATAATCATATTGCCAATCAGCCCGCCAACATCAGAGATGGTCTCAGCATTTAGGTTCACTCGTTGATCGGCGCTGGTATTGGAAAAATTGATCGTATCTACGCCGCCCTCATCAATGATAGTGAATGAAGCGGTTGCCCCTAGATTACCATCATAATAACCGCCCGCTGTGGAGCCTACGCCATAGGTCGTGTCGCCAGTGCGCAAGGTGCCAGCGGTGCCGTAAAGGGTTTGCATGGCTAAAAGATCAGCGATCATTGGCGTGAGCAGATAGTTATACGAACCGGTGCCCGCTTCGGATTGATCGAAATAAGACATCACGGTCGCTTGCCAGTTATCGTTGAGGTAGTGGTTATCCCCCGTCTGCGTGGAATCTGTGCGGTAGGTGGCAGTACCGTTATAATTGCCAGCGTGGTCCAACCCAAGGGCGTGGCCGATTTCGTGCATGTAAGTTTGGAAAGAATAGCTGTCGATCCCGGTGCCGTAGTTTCCTATCCAGCTTGTGCTAATATTAACCGAAGATGAGTTAATTGTACCACCCTGCGTATAGGAGCTCGGCCCCGCAAATGCGCCCGACTGGTTGTCATCAAAGGTGATCCCTGCGACACCCGTAACTTGGTTAAACGTGATTCCTGTAACCATGGTCCAGGCTTGCAGCGCCCAAGTCGCCAATTGTTGGCCCGCGCTGGTAAGGGCGGTGATATTCACGGTAATCGTGTTTGTCGGGCCGGTGTTGAAGCTCGCACCACCTAGCCAATTATAAACCAGAAAATTTGAAATCTGGTCATAAGTATAGGTTGGCAGCGGGGCCGCGCGGGTGGCCTCATTTTGGGAGACCTCCGTCGAGACCTTGTCAAAACCAATGGATTCAGAAACGCGCATAGACGACATGGTGTGCCCCTCAAAAATTTAGATGCTATTAATCATATTCGCCGATGGGCGACCTGTCGAGGGGGAACACGCCTTAAACGTAAAAAACCCCTCCCATTGCTGGAAGGGGTTCAAAACCACGCTGAAAATCGCCTAAATAGCGCCGTCAATCCAGCTTTTTAGGGCGGCTTTTGGGGCCGCGCCGGTTTTGTTGGCCACAACTTCGCCGCCTTTAAACAGGAAAAGCGCCGGAATGCCGCGAATCCCCATTTGCGCGGGGATGTTGGAATTTTCATCCACATTCAGCTTGGCGATCTTTACTTTATCGCCATATTCGGTGGCCAGTTCTTCCAGAGCAGGGCCGATCATTTTGCATGGGCCGCACCATTCGGCCCAAAAATCAACCACTACGGGCACGTCAGAATCAAGCACATCGGCCTGAAAGCTGCTATCGGTTACTTTGATTGTTGCCACGTCGGGCCTCCTCATATTCAATTTTCGTTATGGCTAACCTAAGTAGCCAATGCGCCGCCGTCAAGCACCCGCCGCGCGTTTTAGGGCCGCATCACAAAGCTGTGCGGGAAGGTGCATCAGGGTTTGGCCGGCGGTCCACAGAATGGCGGTTTTGATCTCGCGGTCGGGGTAAACCTGTGCCAGCGCCGCTTTGTACGCTGCCATTTGCCGAAGGAAGGCCTCGGGGCTGGCCTCTGGCGTGGCGGGAACCTGCGGGTTGGACTTAAAATCGACGGCCAGAACGGTGCCGCCGATGATCAGC
>Ga0256845_1002673_pt1 | contig 12690 bp, 11 predicted proteins | sample RiftiametaG_FD_189101 | JGI IMG/M metagenome (GOLD analysis project Ga0256845, IMG submission 189101) | Tube worm associated microbial communities from hydrothermal vent at the East Pacific Rise, Pacific Ocean - Riftia | ecosystem: Host-associated > Annelida > Integument > Unclassified ... | reverse complement strand
TTTTCTTTAATTTCCGCCGCTTTTCTGCTGCCAAAATTTGTAAAAAAAACAAATCCTTTTTCATCAAAATATTTCAGCAATACGGTTCGCTGGCTTGGTTGTCCGTTCTTTCCAACGGTGGCCAGAATCATCGCCGTCGGGTCGGCGATTTCTGTTTTTCTGGCCTGTTCAAACCATAATGAAAACTGCAAAACCGGATCGGTATCAAGATCAACCCTCTTCATACCGCCCTTTAAATACTCCCGACGAAACTGACTGAGATCCACGTACTGCTCCTTTTTACTTAATGCCTTCCAGCTTCCAGTCCTGTGTGCCAACAGGCCTGGCCCAGGTCCATTCTTCCTTAAATTTTACCGGAGTTGTCATGCTTCCTTCAATCAGATCACCACTTTTATCATCCACGGTATAATCGAGAAGATTTGCAGTAAAGAGAACCGTAATAAAATCCTCACCATTGTCACTGCCTGCCTGAACAATTTTTATGGTTCGAATAGCAATGGATTCGAGTTTATTGATCTGTCCTTTTGTGCGCATTTCTTCAAAATGCTGTTCATATTCAGTGGCCAGTTTTTCTCCAAGAAGGTGGCGGTATGAGGAAAGATCTCTGCGCATCCAGCCAGCCTGAACCTGAAAGAAAACATCCGATGCAATCTCAAGAAAATAGTCCGGATCAAAACTCGAATCCGAATTACGAATCTGATCCAACCCATCATCGAGTTGATTCTCTCCAATATTTTCGCCTATATCAGGTGGCGGAGGCGGCGGAGGTGATGCCTGACCACTATTGCCCAAATTGCCTCCAAAAATATTGGATGAATTGGGTGGCCCCGACCTTCGGCCATTAGATTGATAGTTATTCTGCCCGGATCGGGAAAGCTTTTTAAAGAGAAAATAGGCAACACCGCCCAGCAAGAGTATGGGCAAAATCCCCATTCCTGATCCACCTGCGCCAAACATGGAACCAAAAAGCATCCCACCAAGAGCTCCACCCAGCAAGCCACCGGCCATGCCTCTTCCAAAACTACTACCGCCCCTCTGCTGCTGAGCTGGTCTTGCGCTTCTGGTCGGCGCTCTTTTCATAGGTACCGACCTGAAAGACCGCCCACCCATCCTCGATCTGGCATCTGCGTGATCGACAGTCAACCCACCTTCAACGAGGGCAAATGCGATAAACAGCATGAAAACCGGTACAAGTTTTCTACAAAACGTCAACATAATTCCTGTCCATTGTTATAATTAATTAAAAGTGCGTCCACTTCACAAAAAAGATCAGTCAAACTCACCCGGATATGCTGGAATAACGAACTCGGCTACACTATAGTACACCTTTATCAAGATGCCAGAGGGATTACAATTTTTCTCTTACTGTTGCCCGTTCTTTAATAAAATATTTTTTCTACCAAAGCTACTATGCTGATAATCCACCCACCGCTGACCAAAGCCTGCGAGCCGCCGGCACCTCTTGCCTACCTTCTAGCGGCCTTGAAATCACAGGACCATCCCTGTACTGTTTGTGACATGAATGTGGAAGCTTTACATTTTTTGTTCAAAACCGCCCTTTCTGCTGAAGATACCTGGTCAAAACGAGCATTTAAGAATATTGACCGCAACCTCGATGCACTCAAATCCATATCGACCTATTCCAATATTGATCGTTATAAACGATCAGTCTCGGACCTTAACAGAATCGTACATCTTGCCGGAGAAAAATATAATCTGCAGCTTTCTCTTGCAAACTATCAGGACAATACACTTTCTCCACTGAAAAGTGATGACCTTCTCCATGCCGCCACACATTTCAGGAACAATATCTTTTTCGATTATTTCAACAATAGACTCGAAAATCTCATTGAACACAATCGGCCAGAATATATTGGTTTTTCTTTAAGTTATCTCAGCCAGGCCCTCTGCACATTCGCCATGATAGGCTTTTTAAAAGACCGTTTCCCGGGAAAAAAAATAATCCTTGGCGGAGGACTTGTCACCACATGGCTCAGTAAAGAGGGGTGGCGCAATCCTTTTTTAAATCTGGTAGACCACTTCATCCCCGGACAGGGAGAGGTACCGCTCCTGCAACTGCTGGGAACAACCGGTAAATGGAAGCCCGTGAAGCCGGATTACACTTCTCTTGCCACAAATGCCTACCTGAGCCCCGGATTTATCCTCCCCTATGCCGCGTCCACCGGCTGTTTCTGGAAGAAATGCAGCTTTTGTCCAGAAACAAGTGAAGATAATCCTTACCAGTGTGTTGCACCAGATACAGTAGTTTTAGAACTGCAAAAACTCTGCAAAGAGACAGCTCCCTCACTGATACACCTGCTGGACAATGCCATCAGCCCAGCAGCACTTACAGCTTTGGCCAACCATCCTCCGGGGAGACCATGGTATGGCTTTGCCCGCATTGACTCCCAACTCACCGATCCCACTTTCTGCAAACAGTTGCATAGCTCGGGCTGCTTAATGCTCAAGCTTGGTCTTGAATCGGGGGATCAACGCGTTCTCGACTCCATGCACAAAGGTATTGATCTGGAACTTGCCACGACTGTTCTCCACAATCTGCACCAGGCAGGCATCACGACCTATGTTTATCTGCTCTTTGGAACACCATCGGAAGATCACAGTCGCGCACAAAAGACCCTCGATTTTATTACAAAAAATTACCAGGCCATCACATTTCTAAATCACGCAATTTTCAACCTTCCGGCTGGCAGTTCAGAGATTGCAGCCCTCGATGTTTCAGATTTTTATGAGGGGGATCTGTCAATTTACAGAAATTTCAATCATCCGCAGGACTGGAATAGAGGCAAGATAAGACGTTATCTCGACAGCACATTCAAACGCTCCCCCGAAGTGGCCCGGATCATCCAGCGGGATCCTCCGTTTTTTACTTCAAACCATGCCCCATTTTTTCAACAGACCAATACCCCATTGACTTAATATCATAAAACATATTTTTCTCATATCCTGTATGCAATATTTAGGTGTAAGGCTATTTTGTATATGCTATTGTTGTCTATCGACTATTTCACCTCAGAGGATTGATTATGGGCAGAGTTTCCGGATTTTTGAATAACCAGGGTACAAGATGTGGATCTTCACCTTTTGGCCCCGGTTTATATTTGACACTCTGGTTTTTGATACTCTGTTTTCCTGTGTCATCATACTCTTCTTCACACGCTCCACTGCAAACATTTTACCCGGATGTCAAAACCATTTCCACGGACGAACTGTTTGAAAATTTCTTTACACTTACTTTAGTAGATATACGTACCACATTTGAATTTGATGTTGTGCACATTACCGCTTCCATAAATTTACCACTGGATACAGGAAAATTCTCTCAGTCAATTAAGAATCTCGCCGACCTGAAAAATGAAATTACTCTCATCATTATCAGCAACAACCCTGAGAGTACCAGAGCCTTTGAAGCGGCACGAGTTGCAAAATCCAGTGGCATAAAAAATGTTTATGTCTACGATGCAGGCGTTTTTTCCTGGTTATTTACCCATCCGGAAAAAACGCAACTCATGGGTGAAGTGCCCGCACAACTGGAAAAAGTGTTACCACAGATCAGACATCAGAAACATCTTATCTCCTACGACACATTCAAACGCTATGCCAAAGCGCCAGAAGCGATCGTAATTGACATCAGAAACATCTATCACCAAAGCAAACTTCCCGATATCGAGGGAGTGAAAAACATTGCACTTGAATCCCTTCTTGCAGCAACAAACAGCAGAATATGGGCCGAAAATCAGCTCCTTATTTTCGATATAGATGGGAGCAGCACCCGCTGGCTACAACTCTTCCTCCAGGCCAGCGGATATTATAATTATTATTTCCTTGAAGGAGGCGTCAATAGTCTTGCTAAAAGCAATCTGCGGAAAACTACCAACTCCAATAACACCCACATTACGATACAACAAAAAGAGATGAGACAGCTTACCACCACACTGTCCCACACTGAAAAACGCCTGGCACTTTTTAATTATATTATTTCCTCAATCAGAACCGGAAGCATGGCATTTATCTCTCCTGACGATGCAGCAAATGATCTCGATATTTCAGTTGAGCAACTGCGCATACTCTCTTTGCACCTTGCCGACAACGGTCATGTCCGTTTTCTTGAGATGGATGGCCATTTTATTTATCAGGCAGATCCGGCAATTGCCTGGAAGGGAAAGATGGATGGCAGTAACTGGCATAACAGTATCAATCAGTTTCATTACCAGGGTATTGAATAAAAAATGTATTTTCCAATAAAAACCGTGCTCCTTTTTCTCACCCTATATGTACTGCTCTCTTTTCAAAATGTACAAGCAGGCGAGACCCGACTTGTCCTGCACTGGCTCCCCCAGGCCCAGTTCGCTGGATATTATGTCGCAGTCGACAAAGGTTTTTACAAGGAGGCCGGTGAAAACGTGACGATTATTCCCGGAGGCCCCGATATCGTGCCCGCAGACCTGCTCAGTTCCGGTCAGGCCGATTTCGCCACCATGTTCCTTGCCGCTGCCCTTGAACGGCGCATTGCAGGTATCCCTCTGGTCAATATTGTACAAATATCCCAACACTCCGCGCTGATGATTATTACCAGGAAAAAAGACGGGATCAAATCTATTGCTGATCTGAACACCAAAAAAATAACCATGTGGGGTAATGATTTCCAACTCCAGCCCTGGGCACTTTTCAAATACTATCATATCAACGCTACCACTGTACCCTTTGGCGGTTCCATGGAACTCTTTCTAAGAGGAGCAGTACCCGCGACTCTCGCCATGTGGTACAACGAGTACCATACTGTTCTCTCCGCCGGATACAAAGAAAGTGAACTGCAGCCATTCTTTTTCAAGAACACCGTCTTTGATTTCCCCGAAGATGGAATGTACTGTCTACTCACCACTGCTCAAAAACAACCCAAAAGAGTTCAGGCCATCGTCTCGGCCACTCAGAAAGGCTGGGCATACGCCTTTGCCAACGAAGAAGAAGCTCTCGATATCGTAGAAAAACATATGGTTGAAGCAAAAATACCCGTATCCCGAACACATCAGCGCTGGATGTTAAAAACCATGAAAAAGCTGGTGACTCCTGAAAATTCACAAGACCCTTTTGGTACTCTGAACAAAAAAGATTATGTCACAGTGACCAGAGCCATAAAAGACAGCGGTTTCACTGATCACGCCATCTCATTCGATGATTTTGTCTGGAGAATGCCAAATGTTCAATAGTCGAGGAATAACCTTCAAAGCAATTACACTCTTCCTCTCAATAGCCACTGTTATTCTGGCAGCTGTCCATGGGTACAACTACCTTTTTTCACGCAAAATCATCATAAATATGGCTGAAGAAAACAGCAGAGTATCCGGTTCTAATGTTGCAAATACTATTACAACGCATATAAAACCCATAGAGCAAGTCGTGGAAAATATTGCTCTGGCTCTTGAAAACCCTGGACTTACAGCCGAAGGTATTACCGATCTCGCAAAAGCAATAGTCAAACGAAACGAAACTATTTTCGGTACAGCCATCGCCTTTGAACCTTACGGATTGTTAAACGATCAGTTGTTTTTTTCTCCCTATTGTTACAGAGAACATGGTGAAATTAAAACAAAAATGCTCGGTTCCAATAAGTACCGTTATTTTTACCACGACTGGTATCAGTTGCCCAAAGAACTCGGGAAACCCGTATGGACGGAACCCTACTACGACACGGGTGGTGGTGATGTATTAATGACGACATATTCCGTACCTTTCTACAGAACTAATGGCACCAAACGAGTTTTTGCGGGTGTTGTAACGGCAGACATATCACTGCAATGGATTCAGGAATTGTTCTCAAAAATCACGCTCTACAAAACGGGGTTCGCAATATTGCTCTCACGAAACGGTGCATTTATCGCCCACCCATCCAAAGAGCTTATCCTCAACGAAACTATTTTTTCCCTGGCCGAATCACGGCACGATACAGAACTGTGGCGGATTGGCAAAGCACTGATCAACGGTGAAACCGGCTTTGTCGAAAGAAAAGAATACCCAACTGGGAAACAGGTTTTTCTCTACTATATGCCACTTGGTGCCGGCGGCTGGTCCCTTGCCTTCATTTTTCCAAAAGATGAGGTTCTCGCTGCCATCACCAATCTGTCCTACAGGACATTTTTCATTAATCTTATCGGCTGGCTTGTTCTGGTTCTGGCTATAACCTGGCTGACAAGAAGATTCACAACTCCGCTCATCAACCTGGCGCGTTCGGCAAAAGAAATCTCCAAAGGAAAGCTGAACACACCCATTCCAACGCTCTCAACAGGTGATGAACTTGGACAGCTGACCACATCCTTTCAAGACATGCAGCAATCTTTGCAGCAGCACATCCAGCAGCTCACCGAAACAACCGCTCAAAAAGAGCGTATTGAGTCAGAGCTACGCATTGCCCGTGATATCCAGATGAGTATACTGCCCAAACTCTTTCCACCGTTTCCCAATAAAAAAGAGTTTGACATATTTGCATCCATCGAGCCCGCAAGAGAGGTCGGCGGTGATCTCTACGACTTCTTTTTCATCGACGAACACAGGTTCTGCTTTATCATCGGAGATGTTTCCGGAAAAGGTGTTCCTGCTGCTTTTTTTATGGCGGTTACCAAGACCCTGCTCAAAATAATTGCAGAGCAGAACCCGGATCCGGGTGAAATTTTGACACGGGTAAACGACGATCTGGCCCTGGACAACGATTCCTGCATGTTTGTTACCCTGTTTATCGGTATCCTTGATATTCGATCTGGCGTGGTGCATACTGGCAATGCGGGTCATAATCCTCCAGTGCTGCTGTGTAGCAAAAATGTTGATTTTCTTTCGTCGCCCCATGAGCCGATTGCCGGCGCAATAGATGGGTTGACCTATTCGACACAAAAACTCAACCTGAACCAGGGTGACGTTCTCTTTTTATACACGGATGGCGTCACCGAGGCAATGAACCAACAGGATGCTTTTTATACTGATGAAAAACTCCTGCGGGAGCTCAAGGCAAAAAGACGTAAGGATCCAGATTTACATCCGGAACAGATAATTAAGACTATTGAAAAATCAATCGTCGATTTTGCGGAAGGCGCTGAACAATCTGATGATATCACCATGCTCTCTATCCGTTTCAATAAAAAAGAATAGTAACTCTTCAGGAGCACAAATGAATTTTACCCACAAAGAACTCAACTCTTTTCACGTTGTTGAGTTATACGGACGATTGGACGTTACCCATTCTCCCGAGTTTGAGCGGGAACTGCAACAGCAATTCGATCAAGGTCACCACCGACTTGTCATCGATATGTCAGGTGTTGACTATATCAGCTCAGCCGGCCTACGGGCCATTCTGGTCTCAGCCAAAACCATTAAAAAGCTACAAGGCGAAATCCGGTTTTGTGGTCTCATAGATCTCGTTGCAGAGGTTTTCACCATTTCCGGCTTTCAATCAATGTTTAAAATATTTGATACAATTTCTGCGGCCACAAGTGAATAAAAACAACCTGCAAAAACAATCATTCACAGCAGCAGCACTCCCGAAAAATATGGGGGTTCTACAAGAGTTTGTCTGTGCACAGGCGAAAAAGGCACGTATGCCGGGCGCCACCGCCATGCGGCTGGAATTAATTGTCGAAGAGTTGGCACTCAATATTATGAACTATGGTTATGAGAGCCTGCCAGGCAAAATCACACTCTCCTGCAAAATTGACTCAACTGACCTTCAGCAGAAAAAATTCCTCTTGGAAATACGGGATAAGGGAGTACCTTTTAATCCTCTGATCAAACCGGATGCCGACACTAGCCTGGACGTCGAATCACGCGAACCCGGTGGCCTGGGTATTTTCCTGACAAAACAGATTGCCGACGAGCTGAAATACCATCATGACGGGACATCAAATATACTTCTCGTCTCCATCCATTTCACAGCAGATCCATAGGCACACCAAAAAACAATAGTCAATATGAATATAAACGGTATTTTCACGGCCATACTGGCCGCACTCTGCATGGGAACAATGGGTGTATTTTCAAGAAAGACTGGCATCCAGGCAGAACTCATCACCTTTTTCAGGCTTTTTCTGGGTGCTGGTTTTTTACTGTTACTTTTGATTATTACCAGGCAGGTTCGACTCCTTAAGACCTGGCCTGGCTGGCCTGTGCTCATCAATGGTTTGATGCTAGCCGGTTTTATCATTTTTTATGTCCAGGCCATGTATATGACCACCATGGCCAATGCCATCATGGTGGTCTATCTTGCGCCTCTCGTGGCATCCATCTATGCACATTTTTTCTTTGGCGAAAAAATGAATGGTAAGAGCATAATACTGATAGTCACGGCACTCTTTGGATTTGGTATGATGATGGAGTTCAAAATTGACTTCAGTGCGGCTGGCGATCACATGCGGGGTATTATTTCTGCCGCACTCAGCATGTGTTGCTATGCTGTATTTATTCTCATAAATCGTTCTGTTACAACCTCTGTTCACGCCTATACACGAACATTTTATCAGTTGCTGATTGGCTCTCTCTGCATGGTACCTTTTTTTCTCACCGGTTTTCCTAATATCAATAGTTCAGACATTATCTGGATCATCGGTGCCGGCTTTATACCCGGTTTCCTCGGCATACTTTTCGCGGTTATGGCGCTGGAGAAATTACCCGCAGCGACCTTTGGCACCCTCGCCTATTTTGAACCTATTTTTGTTGTTGTCCTCGGCTGGGCTGTTTTTGGTGAAACCCTGAACGCCTTGCAGTTGGCCGGATGCCTGCTTATTATTGGCAGCGGAGTAATCAAAGGATATTGCACAATTCAGCCTCAGAACCAAAAACAATGTGAAGCCTAGGAGCTTGTCCTAAACCACCCCCCACAAGGGGTTAACAATTCGTCAGGAGTAAGGTACTAATGCGTATCCTCCACGTTGCAAATTTTAACACGCATAAATATGGTGCCGATCTTCACGCCACCGATCGAAAGATTTCCGCCGGTTTTATTCAGAACGGTCATTTCGTCTACGACTTCAGCTACCGTGATGTATGCCGCAATGAATCCATTTTCAAAACCACAAAATTTGGTACCGCCAAGGTAAATAAAAAGCTTATCCAGACGTGCGAAAACCTGCGTCCTCACCTCCTTCTCCTCGGCCATTCGGAACTGATCGAACCACAAACGCTTGAGCAGATAAAAACCAGCTTCCCGGAGATGAAGATTGGCCTCTGGTATGTCGACGCCCTTTTCCACAAAGAAAAAACACTTCACGTCTTGAAAAGACTGCCCAGTATTGATGTTGTCTTTGCCACAACAGGCGGTAACTACCTACGAGAATATACACAGTCCAATACCATCGCTGCATTTATTCCCAATATCGTTGACCCGGCAGTAGAAACAGGAAAAGCATTTGACAACAGTAAATACGATCACGATTTCATTTTCTGCGGTAGGGATTCAAACGATCAGGAACGCCAATCGTTTATGGAAAAACTGCAACAGGAAACAACCAAACATCTGCGTTGCACCTTTAAAGGCTGTCTTGGCAATTCACCTATTACCGGGTATAAATATATCGATTTTTTATCACGCTCAAAGATGGCGCTGAATATCAGCCGCCGCAACGACGTAACGCTCTACTCCTCGGACAGGCTTATTCAGCTGGTCGGCAACGGCCTGCTCACTTTCTGTCCGAAAATCCCGGATATGAGTCGTCTGTTCAGTGATGACGAACTCGTCTACTATGACAATGCTGAAGACCTCATACACAAGATCATCTACTATCACAAAAATGGTGAAGAGGCTAGAATCATAGCCCAAAAAGGATGGCAGCGAGCCCACAGGTGTTATACAGGTGAGCGCATTACCCGCTTTATGCTTGAACTGTTGTTTGAGGATCACTTTTCAGATAACTATGAGTGGAAAGATGTGATTTTTCACCCATCTCCATAAGAACAAAACCATTTCATCTTTTACAAAATTATGCATATTCTAATGATATCCATGGATTACCCACCAGTCCCAGGTGGCATATCCGCCCATGCCTACGAGTTATCCAAAGCCCTGCGAAAATCAGGAAACCAGGTCACTGTTATCACCCGGCTCAAAGACAACCAGCCCGTCCATTCGACAGAAGACTCCATAGATATCTACCGCGTTCAACTGAAATATATGGCGCTGATCTACGGATTGCAGATAACAAAGTTTGTGAAAAGACTACTCCCCAAGCTCAAACCAGACATTATCCATATACATGGTATGATGCCGCTGGAATGGTATGATATAGATCATATCCCCCTAGCCTACACCAACCATACTTCAGGATATTTAAAGCGAATAAAAAAAGGTGGCATGCGCCGGATGGCTATGCTGAAACGACATTTTAAAAAAGTTGACCTTTTTCTCGCCCCCAGTAAAGAACTCCTTCAGATTCCTTTTAGCATTCGTGCAGAAAAAGTTTTTATACCAAATGGAGTAGATGGACAGAAATTTCTTGCCAGCTCGGACAAACGAGCAACCATCCGCAAAAACCTTGGTTTCAGTGATAACGATATTGTTACCATTATCACCAGAAGACTTGTGGATAAAAATGGTGTTATTTATCTGGCAAAAGCTACGAAATATCTGCAAGACAGCAAGCTGAAATTCATTATTATTGGCGATGGCCCGGAACGCGCTGCGGTGGAACAGGAGTTTACGAGCCATTGTGGGCAAAGAGCTCTTTTCCTAGGCAATAAAACCCACGATGAAATTGTAGATTATTACAGTGGTGCAGATTTTTCCGTACTGCCGTCATTGATGGAGGCCACAAGTATTAGCGGACTGGAGGCGATGGCTGCAGGTTTGCCCCTTGTAGGTACAGCCGTTGGAGGTATTCCGGAATTAATACAGGATGGGAAAAACGGATATCTGTGTAAACAAGCTGATCCTGAAGACCTGGCCGAAAAAATCACAAAGCTGCTCGGAGAAAATATTCAGTTACTTGGCAAACAATCCAGGAAAATGATCGAAGAACGCTTTGATTGGAAAAATATTGCAGAAAAAACTCTAGAAGAATACAGAAAAGCCCTATAAAGCACTTTGTAGAAAAGACCCACCAAACAGCAAAATGTCTATTCTCAGACAAGCTCCCAGGTGGGTCTTTTCACAAATAATCAGGGTGCAGTGCATTCAACAAGTTCAATTGCAAAGGTCAGATCCTTGCCTGCAAGGGGCGGATTGGCATCAAGAATAATCTCTTTTTCGTTGATCTCAACTACCTGGACCCGCATTATTTCACCATTTGGGCCACCCACCTCCAGTAACATCCCGACCTCAGGCTCAAGATCCGGTGGTACCTGCTCAATGGGAGTCGTAATCACCATGGAGTCACTCCGTTCGCCATAAGCTTTTTCAACGGGGATATGCACCGTTTTTTTCTCCCCCACTGTCATACCAACCATCGCCTCATCAAAACCAGGTATCACCTGACCACTACCCACGGCAAATTCGAGGGGGTCTTTTCCATCGGAACTATCAAAAACAGTCCCATCTTCAAGTGTACCCGTATAGTGCACTTTGACGTTATCACCTCTTCTTACCTCTGACATATTCTTTCCTCCATCTTTTCCAGTTTTATTTATAATTAAAGGGTAATTCACAAAAAATGTGCTATTGAAGCCACGTATCAGTAGATTGTCAACCTACAACAAGCACCCACAATCTTCAATCATGGACTAAAAATCTTTTCCGATTTTCTTCCCCTGAGGCATGTCGTAGAAACACTACGTGGAGAAATAATCATTGTTGAGAAATATGAAACAGAATAGATTGTATATTCATCTTTTCCTGACAAAAAGAATTTCAACCCAAAAAAGGACATGAATATATCTGTTGCACTGGCAACCCATAATGGCAGCACGCATCTGAAAGAACAGATCGAAAGCCTTTTAAAGCAGACATTACCACCAATGGAGATCATTATCAGTGATGATGGCTCAACTGATGGAACCTGCGAACTCTTGAACCAATACAGTCAGAATCATGTAACAATCCACATCATTAATTCTAAGATTCAGGGGATAAATGCAAACTTTCAAAACGCACTTTCAGCATGTAATGGTGACTACATTGCGCTCTGCGATCAGGATGATATCTGGGAGATAGACAAACTGGCAAAACTCGCCGCTCGCTGTACTGCAAAAACCCTTCTCCTCTACGGTAAAAGCATTTTAATTGATGGCAAAGGTAAAAAACTGCAGATCACAGCCGAAAAATATCTGGGTTTTAACACCTGCCGCTCCGGCCATATCCCCTTATACTTTATCTTTTCAAACTGTGTTTCCGGCCATGCCATGATGATAAGCAAAAAACTGGTCGACTGCGCTCTTCCTTTTGTCGACGACTGCATCTATGACCACTGGCTGGCTCTTATTGCGGCCTCAAAAGCTGACATAGTTTATGTTGCTGATGCAATAACATACCACAGAATACACGACAACAACGCCACCAATAACCGTAAAAAAAACAGATCAAAAAAACAGAATACGATCAAACCGTCAAAAGTTAAACGATATCACGTGCAGCAGACCGCATTTGTCCTGCGGCTAAAAAAAGTACTCAGTGAAGGAAGTGGGCTCAGTCCGGTTGAGCGTACGTATCTCACCCGCCTGCTCAACCACATTTCACGCAATGAGCATCGGTTTTTTAATTTCAGA
>Ga0256845_1002672_pt1 | contig 12691 bp, 11 predicted proteins | sample RiftiametaG_FD_189101 | JGI IMG/M metagenome (GOLD analysis project Ga0256845, IMG submission 189101) | Tube worm associated microbial communities from hydrothermal vent at the East Pacific Rise, Pacific Ocean - Riftia | ecosystem: Host-associated > Annelida > Integument > Unclassified ... | reverse complement strand
CCGTCTGTCCTTCTACTGTATTATCCACAAATTCTCCCGTTTCAGGATCAATTCCAAGCTGACCCGAACAAAAAAGGAATTTTTCCGACTCAATTGCCTGAGAATAGGGACCTACAGCTGCCGGGGCATTTTTCGATTTTATTATTTTCATTTTACCTCTCCTTTTTTTACAGAGTATTCCCCTGTTTTCCCGGACAATAAAAAACCATACCCGAATCAAAGACAATTACTTCAGGAAATGGGAATACATCCTATAGCAAACAAACTATCGGGAATTACCGATAAATCCGTTTAAAACACACTACTTCTTTTTGAACAATCATATTTATCATCGATTTTTTCAAAAAAATCAACATCCTGCAAATAGGTCTGACAGATATTCCTGCGAGCAGAGCAATTTCCATATCTAATCATTACTGCTCTATTTTTGATAACAGTAATCCCGAAAAAAGCCTTCGAGGTATTTCTGCTTTCTTCATCCGCTGGATACCACCCAATCTTATATACCAGTAAAGCATGAAACTGTCTCGAAAATATTGACTTTCAAAGATAAATATGTTCATTATAGGAAAAATAGAAGGAGAGTTTCATGCGGTACAGGGATCTACGGATAGGGCTTGCGGCTTCGCTTGTTGTTGGTTTACTTTTGACAATATCCTGCGGGATGGGAAGAATTTCATGGGGGGTTGTCCTCTGGTCGGAAAACGAGGAGCTTTTACAGAACGGAGCCCTTGTCTCTATAATCTCAAAATCCGAATTATACGGCACGTATACCATTAAAGTTCCCGGTTCAGGGGAAAAAATCAATATCATCCAGGGGAAGGTTCTTCCTTTTAAGAAGAAGAAGGAGGCGGATGAATTCATCGCAGAGTATACTCCATATCTTTTTACCTTTGCAGTATCTAAAAAAAACGGATCCCTCCCGATTCGAAGCAAACCAAAAGCAAGTGCCGAAAATATTTACAGACTGAGACCGGGAACTTCCATAAAGATATTAAGCCGTTCCGAAAAACCCGCAAAAGTGGGCAACCTTGAAGACTACTGGTACGGAGTGTTAACAAATGATGGTATTTCAGGCTATTGTTTTGGGCATTCCTTGAGAATTTTTAACTCAAAAAAAATGGATGCCGGCCAGGCTGTAAGAATATCTGATGAAGATGCGATTCTTGAGGAATTCTTTAATAAAAACTGGAGACATAGTTCTTTTCAGGAGATGATTGACAGGGGGCAGATAAATCTTGATAATTTTCAACTGGGATACGGGATATTCCCGGATAAAAAAAATAGACTGATAAAAATAGTAACTCCTGATCATTCCCTGCGTTTCGATTATTCCGCTATTTCCACCGCAGGGACTGCTTTTTATCTTTTTAAGGGAACAAATCTAAAAATTGCCGTTCGTTCAAACAATGAATTATTTGTAAAATATACACATAAAAATAAAGACTATCGGGATACGTATATTTATATTGAAGAATCAAAGATAGAGGAATACGTAAATAAAGAAGAAGAACGCAGAAACAATCTATACGCAGAATTGCACCATAGGGGGAATATCCTCAAGAGTTCTGACTCGGGGACAATAATCCTTGACGATTATAAAAAATTTACATGGACAAAAGCTCACAGTCTATTTCCTGATATTCTTCCCGGAGCCTCGGGTGATGACGGCATAGTTGAATTCCCCCTGTTTCTCTCAAGAGAGCTAAGAAGAAACTATAAGGGTGCTATTTCTTTCCATTTTAACGGTACCCCCGAAAAATTCTATATTCATTTTCTCTACAACCTCACTGAAGAAGGGCTTGAGCTTGTTTATTTGCCTGAAAAACATATTGATAAAGACGTAGCTCTCGAAGAAAGCCCTGTCCTGAGGAAATTTTTATTCACATTTTTTGACAAACCTGATACAGCGGATAAACCCGAGGATGCCGTCGATCAGAATAATCTCAATGAGTAACAATGTCTTTTATTCAGCTTTCTAACATCTCCCATTCCTTCGGGCATAGAGATATTCTAAAGAATGTCAACTATACAATTTCCCTGGAAAGCCGCACTGCATTATGCGGCGGAAACGGAAGCGGAAAGACAACTCTGATGAAAATTATCACCAATCTGATTACACCGGAGTCAGGAGAAATTATAAGAACAAAAGGCATAAAAACCGCCTACCTTCCCCAATCAGGACTTGTTTTTATGGGGAATTCTCTTATCGAAGAAGCAGAAAAAGCCTTTCAATCTTTTTCTGAGATGATAGATCGAAAAAAAAGACTTGAAGAACATCTGAAAAACTCAACAAAAGATTCGAAAGAAACACAGGTGAAATTAGAAGAACACCATCATATCGAAGAAAAGCTCCTTAACAGCGGTTATTACATACGCAGGAAATCTATAGAACAAATTCTCACAGGACTGGGCTTTTCTAAAAAGGATTTTGACAAAAAGGTCGAACATTTTTCGGGGGGATGGCAGATGAGAATTGCCCTTGCGAAGGTACTTCTCCAATCGCCTGATATTCTTTTACTGGATGAACCCACAAATTACCTCGATATAGAAGCGAGGGAGTGGCTGAAAAATTTTCTGCAAAAGTATAGGGGAGGGGTTCTTCTCGTCTCCCATGACCGGCATTTTTTGAATTCTACTACAAATGAGATTCTTGAACTCTTTAACAGCGCCTTGAAACGCTATAAGGGGAATTATAGCGAATATGAAAAAACAAGGGCTCTGGAAATTTCATCACTTGTTTCCAGGTACAACAAACAGGAAGAAGAGATCTCAAAAATAAATGACTTTATAAAAAGGTTTAGATATAATGCATCGAAAGCATCCCTTGTACAGAGTAAAATAAAATACCTTGAAAAAATAACAAAAATAGAAATACCGGAAAATATGAAAAAAATAAATTTTATTTTTCCCCTGCCCCCCCATTCCGGTAAAATAGCCCTCACCGTCAAAAAACTGACAAAATCTTACGGGAGTAACATGGTTCTCAAAAATCTGGATTTAATTATTACCAGAGGAGAAAAAATCGTAATAGCAGGAAAAAACGGAGCAGGTAAATCAACATTACTAAGATGTATTTCAGAAATCGATAAAGATTATTCGGGAGAGATCATCCATGGGGCGGGTATAAAAACAGGTTATTTTTCACAGGATCAGAATGATATTAATGACTCAAATACAGTTCTTGAAGAAATAGAAAACATAGCCCCCCCGGAGATAATTCCGAAGATTCTTACGCTGCTGGCATCATTTCTTTTTAGAAACAATGACATTCATAAGAAATGCTCCGTTTTAAGCGGAGGGGAAAGAAGCCGTCTCGCAATATTAAAATTACTCCTGAACCCACTGAACTTGCTCATACTGGATGAACCCACAAGTCATCTTGATATCCAATCAAAAGATATCCTTCTTAATGCCCTAAAATCCTATTCCGGAACGGTTATTTTTGTTTCTCATGACAGATACTTTATCGAAAACCTGGCTCAAAAAGTACTGGAATTAAAACCACAAAGCCACATTCTGTTCCACGGGGGATATCCGTACTATCTGGAAAAAATATCAAAAGAAATGCTGGAATCGAACGAATCTGATAAGGAGCCGGCAAAAAAAGGGCTCCTCTCCCATAACAATGAGCAGAGACAGGAACAGAAAAAAAGAAAGGCGAATATCCGCCGCCTTGAAAACAGGGAAAAAGAACTTATGGCGATTATCGAAAACCTGGAGAAAAAGAATACAGCTTTCCACGAGCAGCTCTCGGATCCTGAGATATATTCAGATAAGGCAAAAGCCTGCGAAATAAAGAACTTAATCGACCAGAACCTCGCCAACCAGAACAAATATTCAGCGGAATGGGAAACACTCGAAGAAGAACTGCGGAATCTGAAAAGCTAACGAGCCTTTAAAATCTATCATGACAAATCAGGAAAGAACAGTCTTTATGGAGTTTTTCTACAGGTTCGGCGATTAAGCTCAGTGGTTCTGTGAAGCGATCTGTTCTGAGCGAGGCCGAAGCAAGTGGAGTAAAAACCACTGCAGTGTTTTGTTGTCTGTTCCATCCTCTTCAAATATTCCTTTCAACGGTGAGGATATGAGGCGTTGGGCGTTTTTTTGCTCCACCTTTTCAATTTTACTGTGCATTGCGTTTATATAGTGTTGTGTGCTTTTATTTTTTATTACATTCTATTATTTTATGGTAGTTATAAAGTCTATCTAATACTTCTTCAGGTAGAAATATCTCATTTAATTCTACGGCATTTTCCATTTTTTCTCTATTTATTTTTGAACTAAAGATGACAAAATTTTTATTAATATTACCTTTTCCCTTTAATAACAAGTCAAAAATTTTTGTTTTTGTTCCACATTCAAAATCGAATGAATTAATATTTATTATTCTAATATTTTTATTCGATTTAGTTCTAAAATATATTTTCATATTCTTAATATCGTAAACAATAGACCAGGAAGCATTTAATTTTACATTGTCGAGAATATCAAAAGAATAATCAATCGCTGATTTTTTTTGAGGATTGTATTCTTCAACCATCTTTGATGCTGTGGTAAATCTACACGATTTATTTTCTTTTTTGTTTTTTAAAGATTGTAAATATTCACTATTTTCTAAAACGGAATATGGTAAGTCGTTACCCCTGAAAACAACCATTTTTTTATTTTTGAATTCTATTACTGCTGTATTTCCACTCTTGTCGCATATTAGAAAGTGTAAGTCTTGATTTATTTTGCTCAATCTTATGATCCTATCGTTTTCAATTATATCTTCAATTGTTGAAGCATTATCAAGTTGATATTGCACCCATTGAAGTTCATTTACAGCTTTTCTTTGGTCAAGATCAGGATATTCTGCATTTGCTACCATTATTTCAATAACCAATCCTTTTTCATTTATTCCGCCAAATGGCAATTCTTTTCCAAATTGATTGAATGTAATACTTCCGTATTTTGAAACCCATTTCACAGGTTTGTCTGGTGGAAAAACAATTGATGTTTTAAGCTGATTTCTCTTATTAACGACTATTATTCCATTTTCTGAAACCCAGTCTAAATTTCTACCAAAAACAAGGTCTGTTGATGTTTTTATCACAAATGTGGTACAGGGATAAATCATCAAAGAATTTATCATAAATAATGTCAATATCAATTTTTTCATATTCTTCGATTTAATTGCACACAACCGGTTGTGCATAGTTATTGTTCTTATACGCCCGATTTGGCGGTATAAGGACAATTGCGGTGTACTGAGTTTATCGAAGTATTTATATTTTTCTTTTATCATCTCGCTTATCCTTTTTTTACGCATAACACGTCACCAGATCTCCCCCTATCCTACCATATTTTTCCCGAATAATGCAATTATTCTAGAAAAACCGGTTATACGTAAAAGCGTTAAACCGGCTTTTCCCGTATAGATACATGGAAGCCGTATAACTACCGGCTCCCCACCCTATAATCGATTTCATAGCATTTATCATTTTTTCTCGGCTAACACCTTTCCGGCCATGATACTCATTACAGGCATTACAAGGTATCTTAAGCCTATCTGTATGAAATAATCTCCAACAGACAGTCCAGACAATGGAATCAAAACTAATAAATCCAGTATAATATTAATTACAAACCACACAATCCCAACGATAATCCCTTCCTTGATATAGTTTGTATTGATATTCCTGAAATACAAAATCAGAAGATATGCTGCTGTAATTGAGCCTATCACTATCATAATTGATTTAAATAAAAATACATCTATAGTCAATCCTCCTTCCTTTGAATAAAAGAAGATTGACGCTATAAATGGTACAAGCCATGCTAAAAATCCATAGAAAATGTTTCTTATGTGTTTGTTCATTTTTTTCATAATATTCTCCCGTATTATAATTTTTAGTTTCATTGTTTATGTTTTTTTACTGCCTCTAACAATATTTCCATAGCCTGTTTTTCCATAGCTGCCAGTTCAAAACTTAATACTGATGCTTTTTCTAAACAACCGCTGTCCCCGGTTTTACCTGCTTTCTGGATTAATTCTGCAATTTGTGTCCATTTAGGAGCAATTAGGCAGAATTTTGAATAAGCCTGAGAAATATAATCATTTTCGGGGATCATTTCTGAGGCTTCTTTTAAAAAATCTCTGTATAAATTGCGAAAAAGGGCTCCTCCGGTACCGGCGCCTTCCATTAAATCTCCGGCCAGGACTAAATCTATTTCAGGATTTTTTGCCATATCTCTCCATTTTGGAAGCTCTGTCCCCAATTTCTTTATACCTCGATAGGTTAAATTACTGATAGGAGGATTCAAAAAAGCATCTGCATTATTTTTAATAGCGGTGATAATAGCCTTCTTTAAATCAATTCTTTTATCAGGAACCTTGATTGTGAATGATCTTGCTTTGGCAGACATCTGTCCTTTTTCAAATCTGGCAAGTTCAATATTTTTGATTTTTGATTTATGTTTTAGATCTTGAAGCATTGTATCTGAAACATATACATATTCTTCGTCATAACCATAAACAGTTAAAAAATGACCGGCAAAATGAATTTTGTGAGTAAAATATTCAAGATGATAACAATCAAGCTGAAGTGATACCGGTATTGAGTCATCTATGAATTCTGTTATATTTTTCCATGCCTTTTTTGTTGATGTTGTCTCACGGGCATCAAGTTTTAGTTCAAGGTTTCGGCATAAGTTTCTGGTTAAATCAAATTGTTTGTTCCTTCCTCCCAGAAAGGGGAGGTTCATGGACTTCATTTTCCAGTATATGAAAGATAATCCTTCACCAAGACCAAATATCATAGGTTCACTCAATTTTAAATCCTGGTTGGTCAACAGATTCCCAATTGAGCTCGATTCACAATGTTTACCTTTAAATGCTTTAAAGTCATTAATAATCACAAGACATCCTCCTGTCGCTTTATTTTTTCTGATAATTGCCTGGTAAAATTTATTTCATTTTTGATGGATGCAAATGTATGGCTGAATAAAACTTCAGCCTTGAACACCATTTCTGATTTCTGTTTTTTAAATACTTTGGTTAACCTTGTGAATTCATTTTCAAGAAATTGAATACGCTTTAAAAGAAGATCATTTATTTCCTGATTTTCTAGATAATTCATACCCGATATAGCTATTTTGAATCGTTTATCGTGTTCACGAGTTTGTGATAATCCTGAAGATATTTCAGTTTTAAGGAGATCTTTACCGGATTTAGTTATTGAATACAGTTTTCCAACTGGCCCTTTTGTGGTTTTTTTTAAGTCTAACTCACTTTTTGCAAGACTTTTTCTCTCAATATTCTTTAAGCCAACATAGATTGATGTAGTTCCAACCCCTGCCCATTCCCTGTACCCGTATTTTTCTATGATAGCATTAAGCTGATAACCTGATATTTCTTCATGTTCGTTTATCAATATCAATAATATCAATTCAGTGTTAGATAGTTTCATTTCATTCCTGCTCTGCAATATAACATATGTGTAATATAATAGAAAAAAACTACACTGTCAATCATTATTTTCGAATTGATGTATAACCACCCCCTGTGTCAAGATAGAAGTCACCTAAAAGGAGGTGCTGATGAGATACAGCAAAGGCTTAAAGAATTGTGACAGAAGGTCTGTCTGCTGCAAAACTATGTTATAAAGCATCTTGAATATTTAATATTTCAAGTACTTGCTTGTATATCGATTCTGAGAAATCGAAGAAATCTTTAATCGTTTCAATTTTTGGGATACCTTCCGGTACTAATCCTAAATCCGATGGATATCTTTTTTATACATACACATCATTCACCTAATCTAAAATATCTTCATCAATTGTTGATTTTCTTCACTTTGTCAATGTTCACGACATTGACCCCCACAAATTCGCAATACTGACCCCCTGAAATTCGGTATCTTGACCCCCTACAAAACAATCAGTTAGCCTCCATGACAGGAGGCCAATTGATGGATGGAAGGGAGATAGATATGTACAGAATAGAAGAGGCAGTAAGGGCTCTGTTTATTTTCACAATTAAAGAGTTATGGTATAATTACCTGACTAAGTGATGACTATAAATAAAGATATATGGAGGGATTATGAAGTGGAGTAGAACTCTGCAGTTGGTTAGTTTGTTATTATTTCCGATAACAATCTACTATTTTTCGCCGGCCATTATAATATATGGTATTTCTGAACAAGTCATTTCAGGCAGCTTCATTGTTTTTGGAGCGTTATTGGTCACCTCGATTTTTACGAGAAGACTCTTTTGCTCAACTTTATGCCCGGCGGGTGCTGTTCAGGATATTATGATAGACATTAATAGCAAACCTATTAAGAGCTTAAAAATTCGCTGGTCAAAATGGATTATTTTTATACTGTGGATTGGAATAATCATTTATTTAATATTTGAATTTGGCTTAAATTCAATCGAGCCATTCTATCAGACAAAGTTTGGTATATCAGTATATGAGCCAGGTGGGTATATAGTATTTTACCTTGTTCTTGGTATTTTTATGCTTATGGCGGCTATATTTGGTAATAGAGGAGGTTGTCATACCATCTGCTGGATGGCACCTTTTATGATTATAGGTCAAAAAATAGGAGATTTTCTGAAACTACGTTCATATAAATTAGTTACAACGGATCAGGTTTGTATTGCCTGCGGGAGATGTACAAAAAGCTGCCCGATGAGTTTGGATGTCGAGGGAATGGTTCTGAACAGTAATGTGAACCATAGTGAATGTATTTCATGCTCAAAATGTGTTAATGCATGCCCAAAAAGTGTGCTGGATATCCGCTTTAGTAGGTGATTTAAAGATCGATATAACGAGCCTGTAGAAAAACTCCGTTTTACGATATATTTCTCTCGTTCCAATTCTACTTCAGTACTTTTATTTGAACAACCCTTGAACATATTTATCCCGGTAACTATGTCGGATGTAACGATTTGTTCCGTGCTTCTTTTCTGTTGCTCATCTTTCAATTTTGAATTGCAACCACCAATCGTTATTTAATTCCCTTCTATTTTTTATTGCTTGAAATCCCATATACCCAAATAAAAACACAATTATGGGTATAGTTAAAAAGAAAAGGAAATCAATTTCAGTATGAATTGAACCATTGGCCGCAACAGCTAACGCTCCTGTCGTTTGGTGAACCAATGATGTCAAAATTAATGATTCACTCCACAAATACAATATTATACTGAAAATAAAATAACTAAAAAGGTAAATTTGAACCGACAAAGTAATGCCTGCCGGATAGAAATGAAATTGAGCCAAATGATAAAGTGCAAATGCCATCGCTGTAATCAAAATGCTTGATTTGAGATTGATATTTTTTCTTAGTACCGGGAATATCAAGAGAATAAATAATGGATAGTACGTTACATGAAATAACAAGGTTGATACAAAATGAATACAAAAAACTTTAATTGATGTTCCCGAAAGCATTAATGTTTTTATAGATTCAAAATTCAGAAGGAAAGTTAATATAGTAAAAACGGAAATCACTAAAAATATATTCTTGGTTTTAGGCCAGAAAGAAAACTCTAATTGCCATTTTTTTGATAACCATATTGGAATAATTATACTAAAAATCGGAATTCCTATAAAACCAAATGATATTCCAGAAATCATTTCGAATGTTTCATTTCCCGTTGATTCACTTAATCGCATAAAAAAGTTTGCCAACAATATTATCAAAACATAAATCCCATAAATAGTAAACGCTGTTATAAGTTGTCCCCTTTTTCTCATACTTCTTGCTCCTTTCTTTTGAATATTCATTTTGGTTTTATCCGTTTTAATGTTTCAAGTGCCCAGGTTAACTCTGCTTGATAATGATGCTCATGATGTTCAAATATAATAAGACTGTTTTTTTCTGCTTGCTTTGGAATTATATTTAAAGTCATTTCTTTGTGATTTTTGTTCTGATCAATTCGGGATTTTATTTTTTCAATATAATTAATCAGGCTGCTTTCTATCTCTGTCGGGTTTAATGAAGATGAAAAATAAAAAGCAGCGTCATTAATAAACTCTGGTTTATAATCGAGGGCAAGTGTCTTTTTTAGTATATTTTGAAAAGCCACATGACCATCTTTTGTAATTGAATAAACATTTTTTTCTGGTCTATTGGAGTCTTTTTCGATACTTTTCGATAACAACTTCTTTTCACATAATTTTTCAAGATGATAATAAATAGCGGGTAGTTTTATTTGGGTAAAATCTGAAACACTCTCACCAATAATTTTTTTTATATTGTAACCATGTTGAGGCCCATGTTTTTTTACGATACCCAGAATATACAAAGGAATTTTCATTTTATCTCCAATAGTCAGTTCTGAGTAACAATATACTCAAGACTGACTATATTGTCAACACTTTTTTACATTAATACATTTTTCTTACACATACGTGCCGGTACAGCGGCGGCGATTAGCCGTCCGCTGTACCGGCACGTATTATGTGCTACCTTACCACTACATTGGACTTGCCCTGTGCCGGGGACAATCCTGCCAGTGCTATATGCTTCTTCGCCCGCGCCCTCTATAGCCATCGATGCTGGATGCTGTGTTGTGGTCACGACAGACAATCGTGAGGCCAACCCCAAGATTGAAAGTGCGGAGCATCTCCGCCGCAGATACGCCACCGACTCGTTGAATCATCTCGAAGACAAGCGGTGGTTTGTAGAGATCAAGATCTATTTCGGCGTTGACCTCTGCTGGCAGGATGCGGTTCAAGTTCTCTTTGATGCCGCCTCCGGTGATGTGAGCGAGACCAACGGCTCGACCGTCGAAAAGATCCTTTATGGACTGGTAATAGCATCGATGCGGCTTGAGGCTCGGATGCTTTACCAATAGATCTCTGATCAATGTATATCCGTTGCTGTGGGATCCGGAGGATGCTACGGCAACGACTGAATCGCCGACTTCTATATTTGTCCCATCAATCACATTCTCGAAATCAACTACTCCAACAATACTGAACCCAAGAATGTAGGTTTCCGTTGGAAGGATGTCGGGTTGTTCTGTAGTTTCTCCGCCAGTGAGCACACATCCTTCGGAGACCGCTGAGACAATACGAGTGACAGTTGACTTCTCAAGTCGACCACACACAACAAGATCTTGCACAGCAAGTGGTTCCGCACCCATGACCACGCAGTCGTTGATGAGATGATTATCATGACAGACAGACTCAATTCGGTCATTCTGGAAGGCAAGGATTTGTTTTGTCCCGGGCTCTTCAGTCTTCAGCACCAGGATGGGATCGTGCTACCGTGACACGTTAATCCTGAAGAGGGAAGCGAATGCACCGACAGAACTAAGAAGCCGATCATCTCTCTTGTCAATAATTCGAGCGAAACCTGCTTTGGTCTCATTTGCAGCATCGATATTCACACAGTATTCCACAATACTCTCTCCTTATGCTCAACGACGCTAATCAGCCGCGCGGTTTTTTGCGTCGGCTGAATTAGCCTGATTATGTGCCGAAACGTTATGGCTATCAAAACCTCCCAGCCATTCTTTTATAACGGGTCGGATTTCAGGGCAAACTACCAGACCCATGTGAGAAACACCCTGCAATAGCTCTACCTGCACTGCTGTATATTTCGAAATCACGGGTTCATATTGACAGTAGATCATGGTCTCATCTTTTGTGCCGGCAATAACAAGCAAGGGTTGAGTGATGGCACTGAGATCTTTTTCATAGTCATGAGGGGCGTAAGCCGTGGTAAGACGATAAGAGTACGATAGGGTTTCGGTCCCGTCACGAGCTTTTTCTGGCATGTTTAATTTCATAACGGTTAAATAATTAAACCAACGAATCCCAACATTATTGAGCATGACAAGGCCAATAATGCGACCGGTGTTAGGCATAGCAAATCCGCCCGAATTAAGCTGCGTCGTTGGTGCGTTATATTTTAGAAAGGGCGACATAAGCAGGTAGGCATCGACTTTCTGCCCGTACCGGCTTCCGGCAAAGCGTATAGCCAGCCCTCCGCCAGAGGAATGACCGCCCATAATCAACATTGAGTTTGGGTTGTCCTTCTGGATAATAGCGACAAGATCGGCCAGATCATCTTCATATTGGCCGATGTAGTCCACATCCCCTCGTCTTTTAGGACTACGCCCATGACCTCGTAAATCCGGGGTGTATACCTGAGCCAAACCTTCTGAGCTTATGAACTCGGCTAAAGGTAGAAAATACCGACTATGCCAGCCAGCACCATGTAACAGGATGATAATCTTATCGGACTCAGCCGAATAGTGCCGATACGCTAATTGTGTTCCATCTCTGGCTGTATAACTTTTCAGTTCTGGCAGGCTTGAGTAATCGAAAAACAATTCATCGAAGGCCGGGCCATGCTGAGCTGACTCAGGCTTTTCAGGTTTGCCCGTTAGAAATAGCACGGCGATAATTCCGAAATAAATCAACACAGAGATGAGTATAAAGATGACTATAAATTTGAATACCTTTAAAATTATCTTCTTCATCACTTACCCCCCCCCTTGAGCACATCCCCAATATAGTTGTGCCTATTTTAATATGCCACATAACGAGCCTGTAGAAAAACCCCGTTTTACAATATATTTTTCTTCTTTCAATTCTACTTCAGTATTTTTATTTGAACAACTCTTGAATATATTTATCCCGGTAACTATGTCAGATTTCTGACCATTTTTTCTTTTAATTCTCTT
>Ga0256845_1002671_pt1 | contig 12691 bp, 6 predicted proteins | sample RiftiametaG_FD_189101 | JGI IMG/M metagenome (GOLD analysis project Ga0256845, IMG submission 189101) | Tube worm associated microbial communities from hydrothermal vent at the East Pacific Rise, Pacific Ocean - Riftia | ecosystem: Host-associated > Annelida > Integument > Unclassified ... | reverse complement strand
TTTATACACTTCAGGTAGTGATACTGTTTTTAATAAACAGTCATCTATAGTAAAGGAGGGACAGTTTGCAGGGCAAGTTTATTTGGAGGATGAAATGGACTTTTTTGAAGCAACATCAGTTTCTTTAACAACACTTCCTGTAGGAGGAACTGTTTATTTAGAAATGGATTTTAAAACCAATGAAAATTTACTTGTGGGTGTTTATTTAGATAGTGAACAATTTGCTTTTATAACGTTAAATCCTACAGAGGACTGGAAAAAGATTTACATTAATTTAGAAGATGTAATTAAATCTAGAACGAATACATCAGCAATAAAAATATTCATTGGAATAAAGGAAGAGAACGGAACTGTTTTTCAAACAACTAACCCTCAGGTTTACCTCGATAATATTAAATTAGTTCATTATTGATGAATAAGAAACTACAGGTTTTAAAGTACATTTTTTTAGATGTAGCTTCAGCAATTATTGTTTGGGCATTATTTTTTGTTTATCGAAAAAGATACCTCGAACCAATTAAATTCGGACACGAAGTTCCTTTAAATTTTGACGATAATTTTTATTTAGGGTTGTTACTAATTCCTCTGTTTTGGATTGTAATTTATTTTATAATAGGAACTTATAATGATATTTATAGAAAATCGAGACTAATAGAGTTTGGCCAAACATTATTGATTTCTTTAATAGGAACCTTAGTTCTTTTTTTCGTCTTATTATTAGATGATGAAATTTCTTCATATACGCAGTATTATAAGTCTTATGTGGTGCTGTTTGGGCTTCATTTTACCATTACAGCATTCTTCAGATTAGTTTTAACTACGTATACTGGTAAAAGAATTAAGAATAGAAAGATTGGCTTTAAAACGTTAATTATTGGGTCTAATGAGAAAGCTGTAGAGCTTTATAAAGAAATAGCAGGTCAAAAATATTCTACAGGAAATAAATTAGTTGGTTTTACGCATGTGCAAAAATCAGATAATTATTTACTAGATGAGTATTTACCACATTATGGTAATTGTGTAGATTTAAGAGAAACGATAGAAAAGAATGAAATAGAAGAGGTTGTAATTGCTGTTGAATCATCTGAGCATGATAGTTTAGGAAGTATAATAACAGAATTAGAAGGATTAAAAGTGGTTATAAATGTGATTCCAGACATGTACGATATACTTTCTGGATCGGTAAAAATGACCTCTATTTTTGGTACTCCATTAATTGTAATTACTAGAAATATTATGCCTGTTTGGCAACAATCAGTAAAGCGTATCATTGATGTTTTAACAGCAATTTTTGTGTTACTATCTTTTTCTCCTTTTTATATTATTACAGCTATTATAGTGAAATTTACATCAAAAGGATCAGCCTTCTTTTCCCAAGAAAGAATAGGTATGCATGGTAAACCATTTACTATTTTTAAGTTTAGATCGATGCGAACTGATGCGGAGAAAAATGGGCCAGCATTATCAAGTACAACGGATAGTAGAATAACAGGTTTTGGTAGGTTTATGCGAAAAGTAAGATTGGATGAAATGCCCCAATTTTATAATGTATTAATAGGCGATATGAGTTTGGTTGGACCAAGGCCAGAACGTCAGTTTTTTATTGATCAGATTACCAAAACAGCACCACATTATAATCATTTATTAAAGGTTCGTCCAGGTATTACCTCTTGGGGGCAAGTAAAATATGGTTATGCAGAAAATGTAGATCAAATGATAGAACGGCTTAAGTTTGATATTATCTACATTGAAAACATGTCTTTATTAGTGGATTTTAAAATTTTGATTTATACAATTTTGATTGTGATGAAGGGTTCAGGGAAATAAAAAACATCATTTTATGAAACAAACTTTAATTATTTTATTTTTATTGATGACTTCTTTTTTGTTTGCACAACTAGAGCAGGAGTTAGTATTAAAGTCTAAACCAGCAAATTTATACGGAACGCTTTTAGTTCCAGATAATCATAGTTCAACTGTTGTATTAATTATTGCAGGATCAGGACCAACTGATAGAGATGGTAATTCAGCAGGTGCTAAAGGAAAAAACAATTCATTAAAATATTTAGCAGAAAATTTGGCTAAAGAAGAAGATTTAAGGTTTGATACTTATATTAATGATGTAATTGATTGGGGTTTTCAAATTTTAAATGATGTAAGATTTAAAAAATTAGTTATAGCTGGACATAGTGAAGGTTCTTTGGTGGGAATGGTTGCTTGTCAAGAATTAGATGCTTCGGGCTATATTTCTTTGGCGGGAGTGGGGTTTTCCGTAGATGAAGTTATTACAAAACAAATGGATACTCAGCCCGATTCTGTGAAAACAGAAATGGTAGCTATTTTTAAAGAATTAAAACAAGGAAAAATGGTAGAAAACGTTAGTATGGAATTACTTTCATTATTCAGACCTTCTATACAACCTTATTTTATTTCGTGGTTAAAATATAATCCAGCTGTAGAAATAGCAAAGTTAAATATACCAGTACTTATTATTAATGGTACTACAGACATTCAAGTAGGAGTTGATAATGCAGAAAAATTGCATGAAGTAAGTGCTAAATCAGAATTAGTGATTATTGAAGGAATGAGCCATGTTTTTAAAGAAGCTCCAGCAGATCGAGAAAAAAATATTGAGACGTATTCAAATCCAGAGCTGAAAAATATGCCTCAATTAAATAAGGAAATGATTAGGTTTATTAATTCTTTATAGTGAAAGGTAAATTATTACTTATACTTTTTTCATTTTTTTTGCTTTCATGTGAGCAAGAGTTAGCAAGAGTGAATTTACTTCAAAACAATTCAAAAGAAATATTTTTTGAATTAGAAAATGAAGAAGTGGTTAATCTTTATGTCAATATTGATGTAGAGTATCAGGAGAATCCGTCTTTTGTTTATCACTGCGAATTTTATCAAGGTGGATTTTTGTTATTTGAAGGGGGCACTGATCCGTTGGTAACTACAGAAAATAAGAGTGAATCATTAGTTACCAAAAATGGAATTACTCATTGGAAGTTTTATGGAAAGTTAGATGGGAATTTAACTGCTAGTATGGATGGTGAATATTCCATTAAAACTACATTTCTTAAGAATGATAATCCAAATGTAAAAATTCACAAAGCTGAGATTGTTTTGGTGAAAGAATAATTTATCATTCAGTATTCATAATCCAACATTCCTAATTAACTTCGCAATCTTATGAGCGCAAACAAAAAAGTAGCATTATATACCTTGGGTTGCAAACTCAATTTTTCTGAAACATCAACGGTAGCACGTATGTTTGAGGATGAGGGTTTTGCTCGTGTTGATTTTAATGATACACCAGATGTGTTTGTAATTAATACCTGTTCGGTTACTGAAAATGCTGATAAAAAATGTAAACAGCTCGTAAAAAAAGCATTAAAGATAAATCCAGAGGCTTTTGTTGCTATAATTGGTTGTTACGCTCAATTAAAGCCAAACGAAATTGCTCAGATTTATGGGGTGGATATGGTTTTGGGAGCTTCAGAGAAGTTTAAAATTGTAGAGCATTTCCAAAACATAGAAAAGAGAGAGCAGACAGCAGTTATTGCTTCAAAAATTTCAACAGTAAATGAGTTTGTTCCTTCATACTCAAAAGGAAATAGAACGCGCTCTTTTTTGAAAATACAAGATGGATGTGATTATTTCTGTACGTTTTGTACCATTCCTTTAGCTAGAGGGAAGAGTAGGAATTATTCTGTTGCAGAAACAGTTAAAATAGCCAAAGAAGTAGCATTAACAGATGCCAGAGAAGTAATTCTTACAGGAGTAAATATTGGTGATTTCGGGCAAGGGGAAGGAGAGACCTTTTTTGATTTAATAAAAGAGTTGGATAAGATTGAAGGAATAGAGCGTTATAGAATTTCATCAATAGAACCAAACCTGTTAACTACTGAAATTATAGAGTTTGTAGCACAGTCGGGTAAGTTTATGCCTCATTTTCATATTCCATTACAATCAGGATCTAATAAGATTTTGAAAGCGATGAGAAGGAAATATGAAAAAGAGTTATATGTGGAGCGTGTTCAAAAAATTAAAGAATTAATGCCTTATGCCTCTATAGGTGTTGATGTAATCATTGGTTTTCCTGGAGAAACAGAAGACGATTTTTTGGAAACATATAATTTCTTAAATGAATTAGATGTTTCTTATTTACATGTATTTACCTATTCAGAACGAAAAAATACAACGGCCATTAAGATGGATGGCGTTGTGCCAAAATCAGAACGTAGTAAACGTAGCAAAATGCTACATATTTTATCTGATAAGAAAAAACGATTCTTTTACGAGCAGCATATTGGTAAAACGTATAATGTGCTTTTTGAATCAGAACAACACGATGATTATTTGAACGGATTTACCGATAATTATATAAAAGTAAAAGTGCCTTTTGCACAAGACTTACAAAATCAAATAAAAACAGTTAATTTAGCTGATATTGATTTAGACGGAGTTGTTAGAGTAGGATTGGCAGAGGAAGTAATAACTAATCAATAGAAAATATTCAATAATCATTTAAAAATGTTTCCATACCTATCAGATTTAATAGAATACTTATTCGGATTTTCATTTTCGTTTCCATTACCAATGTTTGGGTTTATGGTCGCATTAGCATTTATGGTTGGTAACTATATCTGGGTGTTAGAAATGAAAAGAAAAGAGCAAGACGGATTACTTACATCATCTATTATAAAAGTAATGAAAGGTGAAAAAGCAAGTGTGCTAGATATAGCGGGAAATGCTTTTTTTGGATTTGTATTAGGATTTAAAGTCTTGGCTATTGTTTTAGACTATTCGGAAGTAATTAAAGATTTACCAGGATTTATAATGTCGGCACAAGGTAACATATTGGGAGGAATTGTTGGTACAGGTATTCTTGGATATTTAAGATATAGAGATGCCGAAAAGCAACGTTTACCCGAACCAAAAGAAATTGAAGAAACAGTACATCCATATCAGCACGTAGGTACAATGACTTTTATTGCGGCTATTGGAGGGATATTTGGCGCGAAAGTTTTTGATGCCATAGAAAATATGGAACGCTTATTAGCCGATCCAATTAACGTTATTTTTTCTGGTTCAGGATTAAGTATTTATGGAGGGCTAATTATTGGTGGAGGATCTGTGTTGTATTATGCACATAAAAAAGGGCTAAGTATGATTCATGTTTTTGATGCGTGTGCTCCTGGATTAATGTTAGCTTATGGTGTTGGAAGAATTGGTTGCCAGTTATCAGGAGATGGTGATTGGGGAGTCCCAAATTACAATGAAATGCCTGAAATAATTAGCTTTTTACCCGATTGGATGTGGAGTTTTGATTATTATGGTAACATTAATGGTACGGATTTAGGTGCACCAGGAAGATCAATGATGAGTGATGGATATGCTTATGAAGGTAATGCTTGGCCAACACCATTTTATGAAACAGTAATGGCATTTATTATCGCTGGAATATTATGGGTTTCACGTAAAAAAATAAAAGTTCCAGGTGTAATACTATCAATGTACCTTGCTTTTAATGGTATAGAACGTTTCTTTATCGAAAAAATAAGGATTAACAATGATTACCATGTTTTTGGTTTAGAAGCCACCCAAGCAGAAATTATTGCCGTTTTAATGTTTGTTTTTGGTCTTCTAGGAATTTGGTATTTTACTAAAAAGGCAAAGAAAGAAGCTGCCATTTAATTATTTTTATTGGAAACGAGAAGAACTAAATTTAGATTTTCTTGGGGCATAGACCAACGTAAATTCAATTCCTCCATTACTACCATTAAATTCATTAAGCTGAGAAGTAGTAATGTCATAACTCATTACAAATCTTAGGTCTTCGTATTTTACACCGATTAAAATAGAAATAGCATCATCTTTTCTCCAATTTGATCCTAAAATTGCTTCCATATTATTTTTGGAGAATTTATATTTCCCTTCTAATCCTATAACAAATTCTTTAGCATTTCCTTGGTACATATAGAGTCCTTTTAGGTTAGCATCAATTTCATCCGTAATGTTAAATTTTGACCCTCCATTAAATACAAATCTCCTTGGTAATCGAGAATTTTCTGCATTTTCTATTACTGATTCTTTTGGAGATGACAAATGAAAAATACTTATTCCAGCATAAGGATGATAAACGTTTGCTTTATCTGTCCATTCATAGTAGGCGCCAAAGTTAAATTCGGGCATTGTTTTACTAAGCTTAGTAAAGTTTTCATTACTTTCTAGTTCTGCACTGAATTTACCACTATTGTATTGGTTGTCAAACAATAAATCAAAATCACTTGTTTTTTTATATAATACACCTATCTGAAGTCCAGTTGTTAATAAGTGCTTATCCTGATTAGGATCCATGATTTGATAAGCCCCAGAAAGCACAAAATTAAATGCATTAAAAGCCTTGGCACCATCATTATTTACCAAGTAACCCCCAATTCCAAATCGTTTAAATAAAGGCATGTCGTAGGATAATAAAAAAGTCGAAAATGGTTTTGTTGCCAATGGTCTCCATTGATTACGATACTGTGTAACTCCTCTAAATGAAGAGTTTAATCCCATACCTGTTTTTGCAGGATTTAAAGTTTGTTCAGCTATATCAAATTGAGTAAAATGATAATCTTGACTATAAGATATACTCACAAAAATGAGTAAAACGGATAGTAATATAATATTTAAATTTTTCATAATATTTTTGTTATTAGGTTATCGAATGATAGATACGCTTCCGTGTTTCACATATTCTTTATCATCTATTGTAATTACTTTTAAGGTGTAGACATAATCTCCAGCAAACTGATCAGTTCCTTTCCATGTTCCATCCCAGCCCACTTCGGGGTCGTAAGACTCGAAAATTAGGTTTCCCCAGTTATTATACACTACTAAATGCACATCTTTAAAAGGACCACCTCTTACTATTAGTACATCATTTTCTCCATCTCCGTTAGGAGAAAAACCTGTAGGAAGCACTGGAGGGAAAACTTTTAAATCTTCAATGATGATTTCTAAAGAAGTTTGATCTGTACATCCAAAATTGTCAAATACCGTTTGGGTTACAATGTATATGCCTTCTACAAGATATGTATGTTGAGGGTTTGAAGCAATAGAGCTGTCTGTCGCATCTCCAAAGCCCCAAAGCCAATTTGATGCTCCTGATGATTGATCTGTGAATGTAACAGTTTCATCAATTAAATGTTCTCCAGAGCTAAATGTAAATTCAGCAATTGGTGCATCATTCAATATAATAGATTGTACTAAAGAGTAACTACATCCTAAGCTAGAAAGAACTGTTAATGTTATGTCTTTTGATCCACTAGAAGTATAAATGTGAATAGGATTTTGAGCTATGGAAGTATCTCCATCTCCAAAACCCCAAATCCAACTATTGATACTTCCTGACTGAATAACTGTACTATCATAAAAGCTCATTGGGTTACCAACACATGTTTCGATGTATCCAAAATTAGTAGTAAGAGGATTGATGAATGAAATTGTTAGATCATCTTGATTTGCAGGACACAGCCCGTTTGTTAAAGATACAAGGGTAAGAGTAACAGATCCACTTGACATATCTGAAACACTTGGTAAATAGACTGCAAGTAGAGTAGTGTTACTTGGAAAGAAAGTTCCTGACCCTGAAGTGGTCCAAGACCCTCCTGTAGCAAAATTAATTACTCCGCTCAAAGTAACTGAGTCCTCATTGGCACAAGTTTGGATGTCGTTTCCTGCCAGAACAACAGGGATATAATCAATAAATAAAGTCATAGTATCTGTACCTACCAAACAACTTCCATGGTCAGTCGTATTTAATATAATATCTACAGAACCATTAAGTGAATCTGTACTACTTGGGATGTAGGTGGCATTTAGGGCAGTATCATTAGGTGTAAATGCCCCTGATCCAGTAGTAGACCATTGTCCTAAACTAGCACCTCCAGAAACTATTCCGTTTAGAATAATATTCATGTTGTTCGCACAAACTGTTTGGTCTGCACCTGCATTGGCATAAGCAGAATTACCTAAAGTAACAGTTATGGTGTCTGTTTCGGCTAAACAACTTCCATTATTAGTAGATGTTAATATCAATGTTATACTTCCGGCTAAAGAATCAGCTAAACTAAAATGATATTCAGTTATTAATAATGAGTCTGATGGTGAGAATGTTCCCGTACCTAAAGTTGACCAATATCCAGTAGTAGAACCACTGGTTACACTACCTTGAAGAACTGTAAAAGGAGCAGTAAAACAAACTATTTGATCTGCACCAGCATTGACAATTACTCCGGAACTTATATCTAAAGTCATGGAATCTACTTCAGCATTACAATTACCATTCCCAACAGAAGTAAGGTAAATTATTACACTTCCTCCAGTAATATCTGTAGCGCTAGCGCTATAAGAGGCGTTTAAATTTGATGTGTTTGGAAAAAAGGTTCCTGAGCCAGAAGTTGACCATATTCCTGCAGTTGCTCCTGAAATACTACCAGATAAAGAAATTAGAGGGTTAGTAATACATATCGTTTGGTCTAAACCAGCATCAACTATTGGGGCAGGAGTATAAGTAATTGTTAAATTGTCTGATGCTGCATTACAGCTATTAGTTGCTGTTAGTAATAAACTAACGGTTCCAACAATTATATCACCAGGGCTAGGAAGGTAGGTAGCATTTAAAGCAGTATTACTTGGTGCAAAACCACCAGTTCCTGAAGTTGTCCACACTCCTTGTGTGGCACCACCACCCATAATCCCATTTAAAATAGCATCTCCATTATTGGCGCATAATACTTGATCAGCACCGGCATTAGCTGTACCTAAATCAAACATATTTATAATCATGGTGTCTGAAACTGCAGAACAAGTTCCAATACTGGTTGCTGATAAAATAATTGTAACCGTTTGAGCTATTGAATCTGCAGAGCTAGCATTGTAAATAGCGTTTAAGGCATTCGCATTTGGAGTAAAAGTTCCTGTTCCTGAAGTTGTCCATAATCCTGTAGTGGATGCTCCAGATACATTTCCTGTTAATGAAATGTTTAGGTTAGTGACACAAACTGTTTGGTCAGGTCCTGCATTAACAATAGGTTCAGGAGTAATAGTGATTATCAAATTATCACTTGCAAGATTACAACTGTTCGCAGAGAGAGTAAGTGTAACGCTCCCTGAAAAAATATCACCTGCACTAGGTATATATGTAGCATTTAAGTCCGTATTATTTGGAATAAAGGCTCCAGTTCCCGTAGTTGTCCAAGTTCCTGAAGTTGCTGCACCACTTAAGATTCCATTTAAGGTTACATTAGCATTGTTGCCACAAACTGTTATATCTATACCTGCATTAGCTATACCTGCTGGAAGAATATTTATTACCATGTCGTCAGTTATAGGCAAGCAATTACTATTATTTGTAGAAGTTAGTGTTAAGGTTACTGTACCTATAATAGAGTCAGCAGAACTTGCTAAATAAGTGGCATTAAGAGTTGTGTTATTTGGAATAAAAAATCCTGAACCTGATGTTGACCATTGACCAGTGTTGGTAATTCCAGATACTGTTCCAGAAAGATTAACATTTAAGTTACTTACACATATTGATTGGTCAGGGCCAGCATTTATAGTTGGTAGAGGATCAATTGTAATAATTAGACTATCTAATTCTGAATTACAATTTCCATTACCTGTAGTAGTTAAATATAAGGTTACTGTACCAGTTGTTATTTCTGTATTTGATGGAGTATAAATGGCATTTAAATCTGTGTTAGATGTGTTAAATAATCCTGTTCCTCCATTCCAAATTCCACCAGTGGCTATTGTTACTATACCGACTAAATTTACATCAGGGCTGTTAGCACAACTATTTAAATCTAGTCCAGCATCTACAGTTGGTGATGTAGTAAATGTTACGATCATAATATCTGATTCAGGATTACATAATCCAACTCCGGTAGTTGTTAATGTTAAATTAATAGATCCTGATATAATTTCACCAAGGGTAGGGGTGTAAACTGCGTTTAAAGCATTGTTGCTCGGAGTAAATATTCCTAATCCTCCAGTCCATTGGCCACCTGAAGCACCTGTTACAGATCCATTTAATATAATGTCAGAATTATTTCCACATACAGATTGATTAATCCCAGCATCGGCTGTTGGTGCATTAATAATTGTAATTAATACATTGTCAGTAACAGCATTACATAGTCCGTTTCCTGTACTTGTTAAAGTTAAGGTCACACTTCCTGCTGTTATTTCTGCAGCAGATGGAGTATACACGGCATTTAAATCTGTGCTTGAAGCATTGTAGGAACCGCTGCCACCACTCCAAATTCCTCCTGTAGCATCTTGTATTGTTCCTGCTAAGTTTACATTAGGATTATTTGCACATGATGTTAGGTTAGGTCCTGCATTTGCAGTTGGAATAGGTTGGATAGTAATAACCATATCATCTGTTTCTAAATTACAGTTTCCGTTTCCTGTTGTTTGTAAAGTAAGAGTGACTATTCCTGCAGCTATTTCTCCATTAGAAGGAGTATATATCGCATTTAAATCTGTATTGTTTGGATTGAATGTTCCGCTACCTCCAGTCCACTGTCCTCCAGTAGCTACAGTTACAACTCCTGCTAAGTTTACAGTAAGGTTATTTGCACAAACTGTTGCGTCTAACCCAGCATCAGCGGTAGGACTTGCGGTAAAATTAATGGTCATGTTATCAATTTCAGCATTACAATTTCCATTTCCAGTTGAGGTTAATGTTAGGCTGATAATTCCAGATGCAATTTCTGTAGCAGTTGGTGTATAAGTTGCATTTAGAGCAGTATTGCTTGGTGAAAATAATCCAAGCCCCCCAGTCCATTGACCTCCTGTTGCTCCAACGACTGAACCACTCAAGCTTGCGACCGCATTATTTGCACATAAAGTTTGATCTATTCCTGCATTTACCACAGGAGAATTAGTGAAAGTTATAATTACATCATCATTTTCGTTATTACAATTACCGTTGCCAGTAGATGTTAACGTTAAAGTTACATTCCCTGCAGTTATTTCCGCAGCATTTGGTGTGTAGGTAGCATTTAGGGTAGTGTTACTAGGGTTAAAGGTTCCAGAACCACCAGACCAAACTCCACCACTAGCAAAACTTATTGAACCACTTAATGTAGCATTTGGATTATTACCACAAACACTTAAATCGGAACCTGCAGTTACTATTGGTGAAGGAGTAATACTGATTGTAATATTATCACTAACAGGATTACATGTTCCATTTCCGCTAGAGGTAACAGTTAATGTAACAGTTCCTGCAGTTATTTCTGCTGCGCTTGGTGTGTAAATGGTTGTTAGAGAAGTGTTATTAGGAGAGTAAGTTCCAGCCCCTCCAGACCAAAGTCCTCCAGTAGCGATGGTAACGATCGAATTTAAATTTACGGCAACATTATTTGCACAAACACTTACATCAGTACCTGCATTTATTGTTGGAGCAGTAGAGAAACTAATAGTCATTATATCTGCTACGGGAGTACATTGTCCAGTTGAGGTTAACGTTAAAGTGATTGTTCCAGCAGAGATGTCTGCTGGACTAGGAGCGTAAATTGCATTTAAATCGGTGTCACTTGGGAGGTAAGTACCAGAGCCACTACTTGTCCATATACCAGTTGTTGTTCCCCCAGAAACAGTACCTATTAATTGAGCCGAATCATTAGCACAAACTATTTGATTTGGTCCAGCATTGGTAACTACTTGTGCTGCGAACTCAGAAAAATAACCGAATCTACATCCAGAAGTTCCACCTCCATTTATTAATCCTAAAGAAAATACATCTGTACTATTGGTTATTTGATGTGCGACACCTGAAGAGATTTGGGCATCAGTATATGTTATTAGAGCTCCCATCCATACTCCACCAGTTCCTGGTACAACGGTAAAATCTGTTGCTTGTAGTAAAGTGGCATTTCCATCAATTTGAAAATCTCCTTCAGACCCAGTTCTAACGATGACACTAAGTCCAAATATCCTAGGATCAGCCTGAGAACGAACGAAACTAACTTGTTCGGATCCGGCACAATTTAGAGGAGGTAAGATTGCTGCACCCATTTCACAACCAAAACCTGATATGTGCATTACATAAACAGGTTCGGATGAAGTAATGTATGCAAAAGGGTTGTCTAGTTGATGATCGTAGGTTTGTCCAGCAAAAAGGTTTGTAATAAATGTTCCATCAATAAATAATTGAGTATTGTTACTAACAGCAGTAATGAATATACGCTCAATGTTAGCATTTAATAAACCTTTTTTTGCAATATATTCTTGCCCAATAATATTCACAGGCACAAGTTGGTCTCCCATTAAATCTCTACATCCACCCCAAGGCTGAGGCCAAACAGAATCATCTTTTACGGATACTGCAATTGGTTTGTCAGAAACAATAGTTGTTCCTGCAGGGTTGTCAGAGCCAACAGTACTAGTTACTGCTCCAGAATAAGTTTGTCCTCTATTTAATGTTATTGAATAGGCTGCAAGAGCAGGGTGTCCTCCATCTAAGGGCTTTAATGGATAAATTAAAATTGTAGTATTATTTTCTGTAGCAACAATATCAAAAGAAGTGTAAGGTGTTGGCGTGTAAACTCCATTTCTCCATCGAGTATTGAAAGGTGTATAAAATTCTGTACCTAAACCATTAACCCCTTTTAAAGCAAATATC
>Ga0256845_1002670_pt1 | contig 12691 bp, 14 predicted proteins | sample RiftiametaG_FD_189101 | JGI IMG/M metagenome (GOLD analysis project Ga0256845, IMG submission 189101) | Tube worm associated microbial communities from hydrothermal vent at the East Pacific Rise, Pacific Ocean - Riftia | ecosystem: Host-associated > Annelida > Integument > Unclassified ... | reverse complement strand
GTGAATTAAATGATGGGTATGTTACAGAAGTAGAAGAGTTTATTACTGAGGAAGGATTAAAAAAATCATCTGCAAAATTATTTCCTAAAGGTACTTTATTAATCGCTATGTACGGGGCAACTGTAGGTAAATTAGCCATATTAGATATTGAAACGACTACGAATCAAGCAATTTGTGGTGTATTAAATGATAAAAAATTATTTGATACAAGATTTATGTTTTTTTATTTTAGAAATATTAGAGCTAAAATGCTTATAGATTCTACAGGTGGGGCACAACCAAATTTAAGTCAAACCTATATTAAAAACCTTGATATCCCCCTCCCACCCCTCCAAGAACAAAATCGCATTGTAGCCAAGCTTGACAGCCTCTTTGCCAAGATAGACCAAGCCATCGCCCTACATCAGCAAAACATCGATGAAGCTGAGGGGTTTATGGGGAGTGTTTTGAATGAGGTGTTTGGGGAGTTGGAAGGGGAGTATGAAAAAACTACACTTTATAATTTAGCAACTTTTCAAAATGGATTTGCCTTTAAAAGTAAAGAATTTAATACTGAAGGAAAAGGTTTAAAAGTTATACGTATAGGAAATGTATTAGACCTAGATAAAAATCCTGTGTATATTGATGAGAGAACAGAATTTAATAAATACCTCTTGAGAGAAAAAGATATAGTAATTTCGATGACAGGAACGAGAACAAAAAAAGATTATTTATTTGTAAGGATTGTAGATACAAATGATTCATATCTAAATCAGCGTGTAGGGAAGATTACCTATACTGAAAATTCAGATCATAATTTTTTGTATTATTATTTACAGTCTAGTTCTTTCAGAAATAAAATTTTTACATTTGAAACTGGTGCAGTAAATCAAGGTAATATTAGTGGAAAAGATATTATGAATAGTAAGATAGTGGATGCTCCTTTACATATTCAACAAAAAACCGTCCAATACCTAGACCAACTCTCCCAAAAAACAGAAACACTCAAACAAGTCCAAACAGAGAAGATGGAGAGCTTGAAAGCTTTGAAGGCTTCCATATTAGACCAAGCATTTAGAGGGGAGATTTGAGGATGGTGCGATTAACCTTTACAATAGTACCAAATAATGGTACTATTAACTCAATTAAACGTACCAAAGGCTAAATATGAAGCTACCAATAAAATGGATATGGGAAGATAAGAGGTATGGAAACTTCCCTTATGACCTTGATAGAGTAGAAGATGCCCTGCGTGACATTGCCTATACCAAAGGGCAGTTGGATGTACTCTTATCATTTTTAGATCAAGATACCATAGACAGTATAGAAGTAAATAACATTACTAAAGAGATTATGGATAGCTCTAAGATAGAAGGGGAGTACTTACGTAGAGAGAGTGTACGTGCCTCAGTAGCCAAAGTAGTACAAGCAAAGAGTGATGTAAAACATAGTGATGCCACACGTCAAACAGATGCACTTGTAGAACTACTCATAGACTCAAGACTCAACCAAGAAGCCCTAACAGTAGAACGTCTACATGGATGGCACAATGCTTTGTTTGCTCATGGTAGGGGTGAAGCGGTTAAGCCTATAGAGATAGCGAAGTTTAGAACCTATGATGACATGCGAGTCAAAGAAGGAGCCATAGGTGCAGAGGTGACCAAATACTTAGCACCTCCCCAAAAGATGCTACAAGAGCAGATAGATATGTTATTAGACTACATAGGCACTTCTACGCAAAACCCTTATGTCAAAAGTGCCATCGCTCACTTGTGGTTTGTCTCTATACACCCATATGACGATGGTAATGGTAGGATTTCACGAGCCATAGCTGATTATGTACTTTCTACTGACTCTAAAGAGATGTATAAGGCATACTCTATCTCTTCTGCTATAGTGGCTCAGAGAGATGCCTATTATGAGATGCTAGACCATACTACCAACCTACACAAGAACAGAGACTTTAACTTTACACACTGGATAAACTGGCACACGCAAACCCTGCAAAAAGCGATGGAAAAGTCTATAGAGAACATACAGTTCATCATAGAAAAAACAAAGTTTTGGGACAAACATAGAATGGATGGACTCAACCAAAGACAGATAGAAGTCATAGAACACTTTATCACTCCAGAAAATTATGAGAATCATATAACTACCAAAATATACATGGAGATGACCAAGACCCCTAAAACCACAGCGATAAGAGATATAAAGAGGCTTGTAAAACTAGGGTGTATTGAAAACATAAAAGCTCTAGAAGGAAGAAACACAGCCTACAAGATGCTACTACCAAAAGAGACCAATATATCATTGAAACAGAGGTATGATGCTTCGGTAGAGTAGGTTATCAAAATCTCATCCCCTTTTTAAATAATACACACATTTATACCTCCATTTCGATTTTACATCTTCCTAGTAACTTCTTTAACAAATATCTGTTGCTTATAATCAATAAGTAGATATGATTTAACTATTACAATAAATAGGAATGAATATGAATAAATTACAGTATATGTTAGGTGTGGGAATTTCTTTGTTGATGGTAGGGTGTATGGAAACACCTACTGTATCAAAGTCAAATATGCACATCGTCAAACTAGAAGATGCTAAGAGTTATAAAGTACCTGTTGGTGCTGTGTATACTAAAGCCGCAGTTACCTCACAAGCTATACAGTTTTATAAAGTGATGGGTGTGAGTAATTGTAAAGATGGTGATATTACTTGGGAAGATCCAAGCATTGCTGATAAAATCAATGACATCATGCGTGGTGGAACCAAGCAAGAGGGTATTGCTATGTATGTAGAAGCAGCTAAAAAGAACCAGATAGGGTGTTCAAGCCCAATGTAGCTAAAGAGAGGGATAAGCCTCTCTTCTACACTTCACTCGGTATATAATAGGTCATCGTGCTACGACCAAACTTCTTACGTTTCTTAAATACCATTTTACCTATTTTGTCAGGCATATCTAGACTTGTCATATGTTCTACGATAACCATTTCACATACTTCAGGTTCTATGGTTTCTATCAGTGCTACAGTCTTGTCATAGACATCATCCATACCATCACGTGTAGAGAAGGGTGGGTCGAAGTAGAAGTACGTTTTCTCTTTAGACTTTTTCACCATGTTGTAAACGGTTTCAAACTTTTCAAAACTATCGCCATAAAAGAGATGCGATTTTGATGGGTCTATACGCTTGACATTACCCTCAAGGCATTTATAGGCTATCTTATTGTACTCCATAAAGTACACCGCTCCAGCACCACGGCTGAGTGCTTCTAGCCCTATGGAACCTGAACCCGAAAAGACCTCTACAAAGTTTTGATCTATGATGTCAAATTGTAGGGTATTAAAAAGTGACTCTTTGAGTATGCCTTTAGAGCTACGTGTGGTAAAGATATCGGGTATCTCTACTTTTTTACCTTTATGTTCTCCACCTGTGATGGTAGTAGTAAATATTTTAATTCTTTCTTTTTTAGTTCGCTCTTTTTGGGGACTTGCCATTTAGTCTCTTCCTATCTATATGTATTTATATCTATCTATCATTTTATCTAAATGTGTCAAAAATTTACGATAGTCTTAAGTGTATTAATCAGTTTACTCTTCTCCCGTACATCGCTACGTTCTTTCCCTGGCTCTGTGGTGGTAATGATAGTACGTCCAGTGATGAGCTTACTTCTGTCATTTTTTCGTATACCCCAGTAGGTATGCATCACTACAGGTTCACCCTTGTATTGACCCAAATAGAGTACGATATGCCCTGGTACATAGAGTAGTGATTTAAAGGGTTCTGCATTTGCAATGATAGCTCTTTTTTTCTTGTCTTTTTTGAGCTTCTTAATACTTATACTTTTTCCATCTTCAGCTTGTTTAGAGGAGTTACGACGCAAGAAGATACCAAAAGGTCCTAGAAAGTCCCTAGTCGTAGCAGAACAGTCTCTACACTCATAGCCACCACCCCAACCATAAGGCTCACCATAAAACTCACGTGCAACCATAGCTACATTTTTTGGGGTAAATGGTAGAGGTTTTTTAGCTATGACTCCTCTGTTTCTAACAAATACTTTTTCTATATGTGCATGACCTTTTTTATCTCTACTTGCTACAAGGTAAGATTTTTTATCTTTAGAGATAGGAAACAAAGCTCCTAACTTTACAAGGGAGATTGGTTTTTTTGTCTTGTATAGTCTAAGATTATCTTTTATAACCATGGCATAGTTACCATTTTTAAACTGTTTAATAAACTTAGTGTTTACTAAGGCTAAATCAGAAGTTTTTATCCAGCCAAATGAGTACGAAGCTTGTACAAATGCCCATCGTTTGTCTTTTGAAAAATGTGAGATTAGAAGAGGTACGTTGATGTGTAAGGCTGAGTTTTGATTGTAGTCAAAAGGGAAGCCTTCTCCTGTCTTTTTTGGGTCACGAAAAAAAGGTTTAGACGTAGGTAAAGCTTTTACATTTGTTCTACGAATAGTAATAGCTTTATATTTTTTAGTATTAATGTTGTCATAGGCTGCATTTTTTATCCATTTGTTATAGGTAGATGCAGCTATAACAGAGCCCTTAGCCCTATATATAGGCTTTTTAGTAATGAAACGTACTTCCCAACCAAAGTCCTTTTTAGGAATGTCAAGTTCTGAAAGACTCCATGGTTTGAAGTATTTTTTATTAAACTCTTTATCGAGATTTGCTTGTTTTCTTTTGGAAAAAGGTTTAATTTGTTTAGCATAATATGCAGGATTTTGCGGAATTTTTTTCATATCCGCCACTTTAGCTTTAGGCATATGATCAATCTTGCTTTTGACACGTTTACTCTCTTTGAGTATATAGTTCGCTTGCAAGGGTGTATAAGAGAGAAGAAGTAAGAGAATGAGAGTCAGTTTTTTATACATTAATGAGTTTCTTTTTTACAAATGATAAACTATTTTAGTTAATGATTGGTATATTGAAGAGGGTTTTAAAGTATTGTTTCACTTAAATAAAGGGGAAGTGAAACAATACTTGTCAGTTTATGTGACAATATAATAATAACATTGAAGTATTAAGTAAGTATTACCTGTTTTTTTTATCTCTTTTGGCTTCTTTTTCACATTTTTCTTCTTTTACCGAACGTATCCAGAGCCAGTTAAGTAAGAAATATATAAAACCTGAAACGATTATAGAATAAAAAGCAGTTCCTACATAGAGAGGGAGAAAAATATCTCCCATATTATTGGAAAACCATTCGAGTGTAAGTTCTATGTTGTCTATGCCTTCTTTGCCCAGTATAAGGTTTCCTGTTAAGTACTCCATATAGTACATAGGTGGCATGGTAAAAGGGTTAGAGAGCCAAACCATAGCGATAGCAATAGGGACATTAAAACGTATGAAAGGTGTCGTTGCAATCACGGCTAACATCTGCATGGGCATGGGTATAAAGCCCCAGAAAAGTCCAATGAAAACACCTCTGGTAATCATCTTTCTATTAATGTTAAAATAGGCACGAGGGAGATTGTATTTTTCTAAAAAAGTATCGAGTTTGCCTTTGCCTGAGGCTTTTTTTCTAAAGAATTTTCGTATCATTCAAGTCCAAAATATAATTAATTATCTCTATAAGTGTAATACTCCAAGCCTTTAAATCCCCTTTTTATCAACATTTGTGTAAAATACGCGTACTAAATAATATCAATAAGGTTACATTATGAGCGGATATATGCTTTTTTCCGGAACATCCAACCCACAGCTCTCTGAAGAGATAGCAACTTACCTTGAAATGCCTCTTGCAAAAGCGACGATAAATCGTTTTTCTGATGGTGAAATTAATGTTAAAATTGCAGAGTCTGTAAGAGGTAAAGATGTGTTTATCATCCAACCTACTTCAGCACCAGCAAATGGTAACTTAATGGAACTGCTTATCATGACAGATGCACTCAAACGTTCATCGGCTAAGTCTATCACCGCAGTTGTACCTTACTATGGCTATGCAAGACAAGATAGAAAAGCAGCACCTCGTGTACCTATTACTGCAAAACTTGTGGCAAACCTTATGGAAACAGCAGGTATCACACGTATGGTTACTGTCGATCTTCATGCGTCACAGATTCAAGGTTTCTTTGACATCCCTGTAGATAACCTTTATGGGGCTATTCTTTTCATGGACTACATTAAAGCGAAGAACTTTAAAAACCCAGTGATTGCTTCTCCAGATATTGGTGGAGTTGCACGTGCCAGATATTTTGCAAAAAAGCTTGGTTTAGATATGGTTATCGTTGATAAACGTCGTGAAAAAGCCAATGAATCAGAAGTAATGAATATTATCGGTGATGTTAAAGGCAAAGATGTGATTCTTATAGATGACATGATTGACACAGCAGGAACAATGACACATGGAGCAAAAGCACTTAAAGATTTAGGGGCTAACTCTGTTATGGCATGTTGTACACACCCTGTACTTTCAGGTCCAGCATTTGAGCGTATAGAAAATGGTGCTTTAGATGAGTTGGTGGTAGCAAACACTATTCCGATGACACAAACTTCTAAAAAGATTAAGATGCTCTCTACTGCTCCTATGCTTGGTGAAGTCATCAGAAGAGTACATAACAACGAAAGTGTAAACTCGTTATTTGAGTCAAATACATAGCATGTAGGGTTGGCTTTCGCCGACCCATATAAAAGATAAACAACCTAGGAAACAAATTGGCAAATAAAGTACCACAAAAGAATATACGTAACTTTTCTATTATCGCACATATCGACCATGGAAAGTCTACACTTGCAGACCGTATCATACAAGAGTGTGGGGCGGTTAGTGATAGACAAATGTCTGCACAAGTGATGGACACGATGGATATTGAGAAAGAACGTGGTATTACCATTAAAGCACAGTCCGTACGTTTGGACTATGTAAAAGATGGTGAGCCTTACATCCTTAACCTCATTGACACTCCAGGTCACGTAGACTTCTCTTATGAAGTGAGTCGTTCTTTGGCATCATCTGATGGAGCACTGCTCATCGTCGATGCTGCACAAGGTGTTGAAGCACAAACGATTGCCAATGTGTACATTGCTATAGAAAATGACCTTGAGTTACTTCCTGTGGTCAATAAGATAGACCTTCCTGCAGCTGACCCTGACCGTGTACTTTCTGAACTTGAAGAAGCCATAGGTATAGACGCTACAGAACATAACCTTGTCTCTGCCAAAACAGGTCAAGGTGTAGCAGAGCTTGTAGACAGCATTGTAGCGCGTATCCCTTCGCCTGTAGGTGATGACTCTGCACCACTTAAAGCACTCATTTACGACTCATGGTTTGACAACTACTTAGGTGCTTTGGCACTGGTACGTGTGTTTGATGGTAAGATAGAAAAAGGGCAGATGCTTAAAGTAATGGGAACCAAAGATGACCATCAAGTACTAAATCTTATGTACCCCAATCCTATTGCACCTGTAAAAACACCTGATATAAATACAGGTGAGATAGGTATCGTTGTTATGGGACTTAAAACGGTTGATTCACTTAAAGTAGGTGATACTATCACAGATGCTAAGAACCCTACAGCAGAACCTATTGATGGGTTTGAACCTGCTAAACCTTTTGTATTTGCAGGTATCTACACGATAGACACAGATAGATTTGAAGACCTACGTGACGCACTGAATAAGTTAAAACTCAATGACTCATCACTTTCATTTGAGCCAGAGAGTTCTATGGCTCTTGGTTCAGGATTTAGAACAGGTTTCCTTGGTATGCTTCATATGGAAGTAATTAAAGAACGTTTAGAGCGTGAGTTTAACTTAGAACTCATCGCAACTGCACCTACGGTTGTTTACCAAGTTGTGCAGACAAACGGTGAAGAAGTGGTCATTCAAAACCCTTCTGAACTTCCAGAGCCTCAAAAAATAGATAAAATTTTTGAGCCTTATGTAAAAGCAACTATTTTAACACCACAAGAGTACTTGGGTAATCTTATTAAGTTACTCAATGATCGTCGTGGTATACAGATAAAGATGGACTACTTAAACGAAACACGAGTTCTTCTAGAGTATGATATCCCTATGAATGAAATAGTGATGGACTTTTATGATAAGTTAAAGTCTATTACCAAGGGGTATGCGAGTTTTGACTATGAACCAATAGGCTTTAGAGAAGGTGACTTGGTAAAGCTTGACATCCGTGTGGCTGGAGATGTGGTAGATTCACTCTCTATCATCGTGCCTCGTGATAAGGCTCGTACACGGGGTCTTGCATTTGTGGCACAACTTAAAGAGCTCATCCCAAGACAGCTGTTTGAAGTGGCTATTCAAGCCAGCATTGGTAATGAAGTGATAGCACGTTCTAACGTAAAATCTATGGGTAAAAACGTGACAGCTAAGTGTTACGGTGGTGATATTACTCGTAAGCGTAAACTACTAGAGAAACAAAAAGCAGGTAAGAAGCGTATGAAGTCCATCGGTAAGGTACAAGTACCACAAGAGGCATTTATGGCTGTTTTAAAGTTGGATAGCTAATCTATGATACTTATACCTGTTCAAAGTGATGAAAAAAGCATTTCTAAAGGCTTTAGAAAAGCAGATATGTTTGTATTTATAGACCCTGAGACTGGTATTATGGTTCAAGAGAATCATTTTAAAGCAGATAAATCAGATCTCTTTTTTACAAATTTTGAAAAGTACAATGTAGATACACTTTACATAAAAGGTTTAGGCTACAAAACCTACCTAAAACTAAAACTGTTAGGTATAAAAGTTTCTCTTATTCCTGCTGATGTAACTTACTACACACACATAGACCCAAATGAACTCATACTCATTACGGAAGACAATGCTCAAGCGTACTGTACGATGGGTCATCACAACATAAAAGAGGCGATGTAATGGGACTTGGTTGGGCACTACATATACACCTTTTAGCAGCTATCGCATGGATAGGTGGTTCCATCTTCATGTTTGCTCTTGGTATTAGTATGAGAGACAAAATTGCACAAAAGTCTGTCTACCCTTACATAGGACCTATTTTTGGTTACTTTGAAGTAGTGGCACTGATGTTCTTACTGGGTACAGGTTCTTACATGATTACAGACTATGGTCTCATAGAGCTTCTTTTTATAGACTACCACTCTGAAGTAGTAGATGCCTTACGTACAAAACTCTGGATAGTTCTGGTACTCTTAATCGTCACGGTGATACACTTTGTGATTGCACTTAAAACAAACAACACAGAACGCACACCACTACAACACTTCATCTCACGTGGTTCATCCATGCTTATTTTCTTTCTCAATCTTTTTGTATTGCATTATGCGATGGTGATTAGGGATATACTTTAAGGGTTATCTTGAAAAATATAAAGCACTGCAGAGGCTCATATTTCTCTCCAAGTGCTTGTTAAGTACTGAGATAATGTTTATATTCTTCAAGAACATCGGTGTCAATTTTAACACCTCTATTCCCACCATAAAGCCTATCATTTTTATCTTTTCTTGGACCAGAAATCCAATATTGGTCGCCAGACTCAACTTCAAAGTAATTAGCTTTGAATCCTGCACCTTTTAGGCTTTGAAACATTAGACCATTGTAATACAAAGACTTTCTAGATTTTGAAAAATAAACTCGCCCAATTCTGGCACTTCCTTCTAGCCCACTTGATTTATCTTCAATATACATAATTTCAGATCTTGAAATTTTGAATGCAGAAGGTAAAGTAAATTCTTGTTCCATTTTATCTTTCCATTGCTCTAAATGTCTGCCCATGACTTTTTCCTTTATTCTATTTATCTAGTCACCTAACTATTTAGTAGAAGAACATAATGTTCCTCTATTCTTGCATTTTTATATATTAGTAGTATATCAGAAGTGTCTGACTATTTCTAAAAATATTTTAATTGTAGGGTTGGCTTTAGCCGACCGAATTATAAAAATGCATTAAAAACTGAATTCATCTATTGAATATGTGGTCGGCTAAAGCCAACCCTACGGTTCTACTATAGGTTAAACAAGGTGATATAGAAACACTCCTTTAAGCTACTTCTGCTATAACCTACAAAAACCAATAAGGAGGCAAAAATGCCTGCAAATACAATTACCAAAGAGAACATAGAGACTATGGTTCTAAGCTTTTATAGACGTGTGCTTAAAGATGACATCGTAGGACCTTTTTTCATCGCCAAACTAGGGGATGATATGACCAATGAATACTGGAAGCCACACTTGGTGCTTCTTGTAGACTTTTGGGCTTCTATAGCACTGGGTGATACTTCTTATAGAGGAAATCCTTTTGCTCCTCATACACAGCTTGGTGAGCTTAAGCGTGAGACTTTTGAGCAGTGGTTGGTACTTTTTTATGCCACACTTGATGAAGTGTATGAACCTCAGGTAGCTGAGCAGTTTAAAGAGCGAAGCAGTATCATTGCAGGGAACTTTATGCGTAACTTGGCGATAGCGTAAGTTTTGCTATACTCTCTTTATGAACATAGAAGCAAATATACAAAGAGCCAAACAACAACTACAAGAGTGTGATGCCATTTTCATTACTGCTGGAGCAGGGATGGGAGTGGATATGGTACAAATTTCTCTAGAAAAAGTGGACACTAACAAAAGCCCATATACTCGTGTATTTTAAAAAACATACATGTCCATTTTTACTTAAAAATAATCAATAAATATCTTATATTATGTCCATTTTATTTTTATAAACTTGATATAATAAATACATGAATAATAGTAAAAATATAATTATAGCTAAAGAATTATTGGAAAAATGTGATGCGGTTTTTATAACAGCAGGAGCAGGAATGTGTGTCAATAGTGGATTACCAGATTTTAGAGGGGTGGAAGGTTTTTGGAATGCGTACCCTAAAGCTAAAGAATTAGGGCTTAAGTTTGAAGAGATGGCAAATCCTGAGTGGTTTGAGTCCGACCCACAACTTGCCTGGGCTTTTTATGGACATAGGCTTCACCTTTACCGTGACACCGTGCCTCATTGGGGTTTTAATCAACTTCTGGAGCTATCTAATACTAAAAAATATGGAAGCTTTGTTTTTACCTCAAATGTAGATGGACAGTTCCAACAAGCAGGTTTTAAAGAGGAGAGAGTCATGGAGTGTCACGGCTCTATTCATCACTTACAATGCATTGATAATTGTCAAGGAATGCTCTGGTCTTCTGAAGATACTTTTATTGAGATAGAAGAGGGGTTTAAAGCCAAAGAGCCATTACCTAGCTGTCCTCATTGTGGAGCAATGGCACGACCCAATATCTTGATGTTTGGTGACTTTGGTTGGGATTATGCTAGAACAGATGGGCAACGTGAAAGACTTGTACAATGGATGGATAAGGTAGAAGCAGAAGGAGGAAAGCTTGCTATCATAGAGATAGGAGCGGGGACATCAGTACCTACAGTACGAAATACCTCAGAACAGATAGCCAAACGTTTTAATGTTCCTCTGATACGTATTAACCCTCGTGAGAGTTTTGAGGCAGAAGTAGGACTTTCAATGGATGCAACCGAAGCTCTTTCACATATATTAATTTAGTTATTTATTCTAAAAATACCCTCGTCCCTCAGCCTTTATCTTTATACAATATAAACATCTAAACGGGGGAGAAAACATGATCTTAGACAACAAACAAAATGGTTTAGTGGGTGATAGCTTTAAAAAGTATGTTGCTAAAGATGCTTCTCTCTCCTTGGTCACCAATCAGTTTTCCATATTTGCCTACCAAAAGCTTCGTAAAGAGTTGAAGCATATTAAAGATGCTAGGCTTCTGTTTGGTTCTCCTTCTTTTAATGAGGTATCGACTATCTCTTTACTTGGCGATACACATGAAATAGTTGAACGTAATAAAATGAAGCAAATGTATGTTGCCAAGAAGTGTGCAGAGTGGATAGAGTCCAAGGTTAATGTCGAAGAGGCTAAGATGCCTGGTGCTATACCTACGAAGCTTCTACATGTGAATGCTTCCCAAGATGTAGCCATAAGTGGAAGTTCTGATTTCACTTGTTCTGGGTTAGGTTATTGTCCTTCAAGTAGCTTTGATATGAATACACTCATAACAAACCAAGAAAACACAGATCAACTTTTAGGATGGTTTAACTCTCTATGGAACCATGATGCCATGACGCATAATGTAAAGACTGAAATGTTGGCAGAACTAGAAAAGCTCCATCAGGACAATGCCCCTGAATTCATCTACTTTGTGACACTTTATAATCTCTTTAAGGATTTGCTCTCAGATATAGATGAAGAACAAATTATCAAAACAAAAACAGGCTTTAAAGATACAGTCGTTTGGAACAAGCTCTACCACTTTCAAAAAGATGGTGTACTAGGAGCCATAGACAAGCTAGAGAAGTATAACGGTTGTATTATTGCTGATAGTGTGGGATTAGGTAAGACCTTTGAGGCTTTGGCAGTCATTAAGTATTATGAACTGCGTAATGATAGAGTGTTGGTACTTGCACCCAAGAAGCTAAGAGAAAACTGGACGGTCTACACGGTAAATGATAAGCGTAATATACTCGCAGATGATAGACTCAATTATGATGTACTTAACCATACAGACCTTACCCGTGAAAGTGGTAAATCTGGAGAGATAAACCTAGAGACTATTAACTGGGGTAACTGTCAAGTTTCACCACGTTGTACCATTTCAAAAGCAATATCTTGAAAAACATTTGGTAAAATCTTAAATATTTCAGGTTTCGTTTGAAACCAACTCTGAACTGCATCGAA